>JAABUN010003721.1_pt1 | contig 22741 bp, 17 predicted proteins | sample 5559311 | NCBI WGS metagenome assembly JAABUN01 (sample SAMN10711877, study PRJNA513370) | rock metagenome | isolation source: Antarctica rocks | place: Antarctica: Victoria Land, Siegfried Peak sud
CCTTGCTGTCGCGCGCCACCGTGCCGCTCGTCTCGCCGAGCCGGTAGTAGTCCTGCAACCCGCCCGTCCCCAGGACCGCGGCGGCGTAGCGCGAGGCGCCCGTGGCCGACGGGGTCGGGGTGGCGGTGGGGCTCGTGCCCGAGAGATGCTTCACGAGGATCGCCATCTGCGGGCGGTCTTGACCGGCCCGTGGCTCTGCGGAAAGGGGGTAATCGCCCCACCAGGGGCCGCCTGCCCAGTACGTGCCACCGATGCCAACGCCGTCCAGATAGGCCAGGAGATTGTCGAGGACGGTCAACCAGCGCGGATCGGTGTCCGGCGTGCCGTACTCGCCGAGGAAGCCGCGCGCGCCGCGCGCTTGCAACCAGGTCGCGAAGTTTTTCGCCCGATCCACGCCGACGGTCGGGTAGGCACCATCGGCATCGTACCCGTTGCGGTAGGTGCCGGAGTTGTCGGCGTCGAAGTACAGATGCGCCTCGAACATGACGTTATTGGCCGGATCGTCGATCGCGAGATTGGGGTTGTTTTGTGCCCAGTTCCCCGCGCTGCTCCAGCCGTCGCCGGGGACGAGGATCAGCTTCGCCGGATCGCCCGCGCGCACGCCGTTCACCCCGGCCTGGGCCGCCGTGGCCCACAATCCGTTCGTGTCGTGCGGCTCATTCATCAGACCGTAGGCCCAGACGGTCGAGTCGTCGCGATAGTGGCTCGCCACGCGCCGCCAGAAGTCGGCGAAGGCGGCGTTTGGCACGGCGGGCGAGCCGATCAACTGGTCGCCCGCCGTGGTGCGATAGCGGGCGTAGTTGTGTGGATTGAGGAGGATCTGCATCCCACGAGCGCGAGCGCCGGCGACGACGCCGTCGATCCGCGCCAATTCGCCCGCATCCAACGGGGCGTAGAGGTCGCGCTGTAGCCGCTCCCAGCGGAATGGGAGCCGAATCAGCGTGAGACCTTTCCCTTTGTAATAGTCCAGTTCCGCGCCAGTGGGGTAGGTATAATCGCGGTCGTAGACTCCGGGCAGGGCGGTGCCGAATTCCCCACTGCTGAGGTTGATGCCCCGCAGATAGGGGGGCGGGCCGGCGAGGACGGTCGGGGCGGGGACAACGTGGGCGAACATGGCGACAAGCATACAGAAAAGGCCGCCGATGAGCAGGAGTCGAGACAAACGCATCGTGATCCTCCATCCGCCCGCGAATGCGGGTCGGGTGTCGATGCCGATGCACCTTCATGCCCAGCGGAACATCCTTAATCGGTCACCAGAGATGACGAAGGACGACCTGGGGTGGTGCTGGCAACTGGGCGGTCTCGGATCTTCCGAGATCCCTGGTTTTGCGTCCCCGCCTCGCGACGGGTTTGCCCTGAGCAGCGTCATGATGTGGTATGCCGATGGCACTGAACCTCGACGCACCTCCCCCGAACCCGCTTCCCCGTCCGACCGGGCTATACTTCCAGTATGGCGGTGGCCGACGGGGTGGTGTATGCGGCGATCGTCTGCGACAGGCAGGGCCGATAGTCCCGGGACGATTGGGTGGCTGCCGGGGATGCGCTACGCCCTGCCCGATCGAGAATGCCGGTGAAACCGGGGCCAGAGCCGGGAACCTCGGCCCATCGGGTGCGCGGGTACGAGTCCCTGGTTGGTGCAGACCAAGCCTGGAGGCCACCGGCCACGCCGTGATGCGCGATACCCACGCTCGGGCCGGACCGAGCGCCCCCGGTGATTGTGAGAAAAGGAGCCGCACCGATGCGCCGCGCCGCCACGCTCCTCCTGTTGGCGACTCTCGGCGTCTGGCCGACCACGACGGCTGCGGCGTCCGCGCTGCGGCTCGCCGCCCCCGTCGAGCGCGTCGGCCAGGCCGAGGCGCTCGTCGCACAGGCCCCGATTCCGGGCACGTTCGCGGTTGGCTATCGCGTGGTGGCCGATACCATGCCGACACAGATGGCGTCCACACCCCGCTTGTACGGCGTCCTCCAACCGTCGGTGGCGCATCGAGCGCGCGTCTGGCAAGCGGGGATCCGTCTCCAGACGTTCGAGCTCGGCTGGGATGCCTACGAACCCACGGAGGAGGGCTGGGACGCGACGTATATCCAGCAGCAGCGCGACCGGCTGGCGGGCATGCGAGCGGCCGGTTTCGCGCCGGTCCTCGACCTGGGCCTCCAGTACCCGCCCGCCTGGCTCTTCTCTTTACCTGACAGTCGCTTCGTTAACCAGTACGGCGATGCCTATGGCGACGGGCCGGGGACGAATGGCGCGAATGCGATCTTCAACCAGGCGGTGCGCGACCGGCAAGCGCGCTATATCGCCCGAGTCCTTCGCGACCTCGGCCGCGACTTCTACGCGATCCGCGTCGGCGGCGGCAGTTATGGCGAGGTCGGGTATCCACACCCGGTGTTCGGCGGCCATGACAACGGATACTGGGCCTACGATCGCATCGCGCAGGGCACCGCGCCGGGGTTGCCGATCGGGATGACGACCGCCCCGATACCCGGTTGGTACCCGGGCATGGTCGGCACGAACCATCTCGCGGCGGCAACCTTCGTCGACTGGTACCTGGCGAGCCTGCAGCATTATCACGACTGGCAGATCGCGACCGTGAGGCGGCTCTATGCGGGGCGAATCGCGGTCCTCTACCCTTCCTGGGGCCTCCGGCCCGGCCAGCTTGACGAGGCGATCGCCGACGATCTCGGCGGCATGACCTCGGCCGAGATCAACGGCGAAGTGCAGCGAGGCTTCGATTTCGCCAGGCTCGTCGGCGCGATCAACGATCCGAACGTGCTCGTCTACACCACCTGGCTTGATGCCGATGACAGCGGGGATACCGGTGCCGATCGGCGGAACTGGAGCCCGGTACGGTACCTGGCGGCCCTGGCGGATGCGAACGCGGTACACCCGCGCTTGTGGGGTGAGAACACCGGTCGCGGCGATCTATCGGCGATGCAACGGTCCTTCCGTCAGATGCGGTCGTACAACCTGCTCGGGCTGCTATGGGCGTTCGAGCCGGAACTCCACGGCGGGGGCCACGCCTCCCTGAGCGAATACGCGGCACTCATCGAGCAGGCACGTTGAACGCGACCGGCTTGGACCGGCGCGGAACAACGTGCCTGCGCCCCGCCGCCGGACCCGCCCTCGCAGACCGTCGGCGCATGGCTGGGGGACGATGCGCCATCGCTCCCTCGACCGACTCACGGTATGGCGTACCCACGCTGCCCCATGCCGTCTGAGACCGACAGACGGTAGATGAGCAGGTCGCCGTTCGTCCGCCCACGGAAGCGGAAAACGACCTCCCCATGCGCGATAAGCCAGTCATAAAAATCCGGCCTCGCATAGCCAAGGCCGCTGATAATTTCCTTCGTGCTGACCAGCACGTATTCCGCCCGATTGCCCTGGACCTCCTCGATGGTCGCCCATGAACCGCTCTCGTAGCCGTCCATCAAGAAGACGGCGGGCTCGGTTGTGACCGCGATGCGGCTGCCGATGGGGACATTCGCATCGAGGTAGGCGCGGGCGCGCTCGTAGCCGTTGTCGGGCGTCGTGTGCGTCCGGAGCCAGGCGAACGCCGTCCAGCTGACGAAGACGATCCCGGCGAACGCCAGAAGAAGGCGAACGGGTCGCCACCAGCGGTCGGCGGGCCGACCGAGGCGCAGGATGATGGCGACCGATACCGATGTGGCCAGGATACAGGGGACGGTCAGGAAGTAGAAGAATTGCTCCTCGATGGTGCCGAATCCGATGCTGTAGGCGAGGAGCACATAGGCGCTCGTGGCCCAGGCCAGCAAGAGGCGTTGCGCCCGATCGCCGTGCAAAAGCAGGATGACGAGCGCCACCAGCCCGGCACCCAGCAGGACGTAGGTCGTACCGAATTGATCCAGATTCGCGAGGATCGAGCGCGTCAGCGACGGACCGCCCTGACGCTTGAAGCCCGACTCCTTCACGAGTCCCAGGAAGCGATAGAGGCCGCGCAGTTTTTGATCACCGAAGCGGCCCCACTCGCCCACCGCCATGATTATCAGGAGATAGGGGAGATAGGTGGCCACTGCAACCGCTGCGACCAGCAAGGTCGCGCGCCGTGGGAGTGCCCAGTTCAGGGCGAAGCAGATGGCGAGCGGTAGCAGCGTCAGGAAGACCATCATGTCCTTCGTGAGCACCGCCAGGCCGAACGCCACGCCCGCCGCGAGCGCGCGCCAAGCTGGAAACGGCGGGTGCCCGCGCGGGTCTCCCGACGGGATCGCGGGGAATACCAGGGCATACCCGGCCAGCACCCAGAACAGGGCCGGCGTCTCGAGCATGTCGCGGCTATTCGTCCGGATGACGTAGGGATCGAGCGCGAAGATCACGGCGGCGGCGGCGGCCGAAAGCGGACCGCCAAGACGGCGGGCGAGGGAGTAGAGCAGGACGGCCGAGGCGGCGGCGAGCAGGACGACGAGCGGGCGAACGGCATACACCTGCTCGATCACGGGGCCGGACGGGCGCAGGAGCCGGAGCCAGCCGGCTTGTACGAAGAAAAACGCCGGCGGATGCAGATAGAAGGTCCCGCCGTAGAGCTTGACCGTGAGGTCCTGGGCCACGCTCTGCGATAGCCGCAGGTAGCTGATCTCGTCGACGAAGATGTCCCAGGAGCGCCCGAGGTTGATCGCGCGCAGCAGGATAGTGGCGACGGCGACGAGCAGCGCCGGTATCGGCAGCGCCGCCAGCAGCGCTCGAAGGCGATCCTGCGGCACACCCCGCCGTCGACCTGACCCCGCGCCCCCCGCGATCCCGGCAACCGGGGCGCGGGACTCGTCCGCGACCGCGTCCGCCACCGATGTTCTCGCCATGCCCCCCTCCCTCACTCAGGCGGGGGGCGTGAGGCGATACCCGCCCGCGCCGGATCGCCGTCCACGCAGCACCGCCCGGCGATAATGCTCCTCCTGCGCCGTCGCGATCCGATCCCAATCATAGCGGGTGGCCCAAAGCCGTCCGGCACGCCGCAGCCGCTCGGAACGGGCGGAGTCCAGCACGAGTCCGATGATTTCTCGCGCGAACGTGTCGCAGTCGAACGCGGGGACGAGACACGCCCCGCCACCCGCCGCGACCTCGGCGAGCGGGCCGACATCGAACGCCACGACCGGCGCACCCGCCGCCTGGGCCTCGATCGCCACCATCCCGAACGTTTCGAATCGCGAGGGCATCAGGACCGCGTGCGCGGACGCCATCAGCCGGTATTTGTCCCCCCCTTCGACACGCCCACGGAATTCGACCGAGTCGTCCAGTCGGAGCCGCTCGGCTAGGCGCGCGAGCGCCGCACGATCCGGGCCGTCGCCGATGATCAGCAACTGCGGCGTGCGCGTGCCGAGGCCTTCGCGCGCGCGCGCGAAGGCCTCCAGGAGGAGGTCGAGCCCCTTTTGCGCGATGTCGAGTCGACCGACGAAGAGCAAGTGTCGCGGCGGACCGGCGATGGTGGCGAAGGCGGCCGCCTCGACACCGTTCGGGATCGTTTCCACCACGGCTCCCGGTCGGGCCGCGCGTAAATCGCGGGCAAGCCAGTCGGAGACGGCGATGAAGTCGCGGTAACAGCGCAGCCCTTGCCGCTCGATCAAATCGAACGGCAGGCGATACTTCTCGCGCATCTGGGCGGCGAACAGCCACTGGACCGAAGCCACCACGGGTTTGCGCGTGAAGAGCGGCGAGAAGCCGACGCTGAACGGTGCGCCGAAGTCTTCGACGACGAGGTCGTACCGTCGGCGGGCGACCTCGGGTGCCAGGAGCGCGAAGTACGCCAACCGCGCACCCTTGACGCCACCTCGGCCACCGAGCGGTACCCAGCGAACCCCCCATTCCTCGCGCGCCCGCGCGCCTGGATAGCCGGCGCTCAGCGCGGTGATCTCGTGCCGTCCGGCGAGGCGACGATTGATCTCCCGCGTCCTGACCGATCCCCCACCGCTTCCCGGCTGGTGTGGGTCTTCGTAGGCAAGGTGTAGAATCCGCATGTGTCGCTACCCCTCACTGCCCGAGTGGACGGTCGCCGGTCGCCTAGAGAGGTGGGGCCAGCGGGGGCGGGGGGCGATGAGGCCCAGAACGAGCGCGAGCGCCAGGTAGCCGGTGCCGCCCAACGCCACCGGCACCGGGCCAGGAACCCCGAGCGCCCCGGCCCCGATCCCGATACCCGCGCCGAGGGCCAACGCCGTGAGGAAACGCACGGCCCAGCCCGCCGCAGCCAATCGGGCTGCCCGATCGAGGGCGCGGAGATAGGCGACGGACAGCGCGAACAACGCCGCAAGGGCGGCGACGCCGAACGTCCCGGCGGCACCGACGCCGCCCAACGCCGGGACGTTCGTCCGCAGCGCCGCCAACTCGACGGCGACGACGGCGAGGAGGACCGTTGCGGGCACCACCGCTCGCCCGACCGCCTGAAATGTCGCCGCCAGGATCGCCACGACGATCAGCGCACAGTTGCCGAGTGCCAGCAGCCTGAGGGTCGGCGCGCCCGGCGCATAGGCGACCGGGAAGAACAGGCGGAGTGCGAGGTCGGGGGCGAGTATCAGCGCGCCCTCGATCGGCAGCACGAGCGTGATGGCCGCGCGCAGTGTCTCGCCGACGGCACCCGCCGTCTCCCGCAGATCCACGGACCGCGATAGGCGGGTGAAGAGGACCGGGACAAGCGCCGAGGCGACCAGATAGTAGGGCATATTCGCCAGCAAGATTCCCGCCTGATACACGCCTGTGGCCGCGCGGTCATCGCCGGACAGCAACTTCATGGCGATGAGATCGAGATTGAGGAGCAGCGCCAAGCCGAGCAGCGCGCCGAACATCCACCCGGCGGAACCCAACGTTGGCATGGTTATCCGACCGCGCGGGGCGATACGCAGGGGCCGGATCAAGCGCTCGACGCCGCACAAAGCGGCGATGGTCGCACCGACCACGAAGCCTGCGACAGCCCCGGTCGACCCGAAGCCGAGCAGCACCAACGCCGTGCCAGCCACAGCTTTCGAGCCGATCTCGATCAGCTGGAGGGTCGCCACCATGCCGAACCGCTCCGCGCCCTGCGCGCTGGCACGCGCCACCGCGACGATCGCCATCGGTGGCAGCGCGAGGGCGACGAGCGCGCGGACGGCACCAGTCTCGAGGGTGCCCTGGAGCGGCCCTCGCGCGAATAACGCCATGACCGCCGCGCTGAGCGCCAGCGCGAGGAGGAGATTCGCGAGGAGCGCCCCGCGCGTCAATGCGGCTCGCCGCGCATGATCGACCGTGGCCGCATCGCGGGCGAGCGACCAAGTGATCCCGGAGTTGAGCACGAGTCCCCCAATGAGCAGTACCGTCTGCGCGAACGCGAGCAGACCGAAGCGGCCCGGCAATAAGAGCCAGGCCATCGCCAGTCCGAAAGCATAGTTGATCGCGCTGGCCCCGCCAAACGCGGCCACCATGACGACACGGGGCGCGCTGAGCACCCGCCCGAGGCGGCAAGCGAGGGCCGAGTTGGTTGGTCGCCCCACGAGACGCGCTCCATTCATCGACTATCCATGGCGACCTAGAGGCGGCGAGCGCTCGACCCGCCTCGTTCCCCCCGGCGGTCGGGGGATGGGATGCGCCGCGCCGATACTTGGTCGATCGCTGGGGCTCAGGTCAGCGCATCCAGCGCGACATCGGGCGCTCTTTCGCCCCATCGGCGTGGGGTCGCATCATACGCACGCAACACTTCGAGCGTATCGTTCGCGCACGACTCCCAGCTGAAGCGGTCGGCCCAACGTCGCGCCGCCGTCGACAAACGCTCCCGCAACGCAGGCTCGGCGAGGAGCGATGCCAGGGCCGCGCGGAAACCCGCGTCGTCATCCGCCAGTATGCCCGTCTCGCCATGGCGGATCGCCACGCATAGTCCAGGCACATTGTAGGCCACGGCCGGGCAGCCATGCGCATTGGCCTCGATGACCGAGAGCCCCCAGCCCTCGTGCATCGAGGGGGTGGCGAAGACCATGGCCCGCTGTAGGAGCTGCGCCTTGGTTATCTCGTCGACGAAGCCATGAAATGTCACCCGCTCACGGAGTCCGCAACGGACGACCAGTTCCTCCAGTTCGGCGCGCGCATCGCCGTCGCCAGCGATATCGAGATGCAGATCGGGGAAGCTCGACCGGAGCGCCGCGACCGCGCCGATGAGCAGATCGAGCCGCTTGTAGCGTTTCAGGCGCCCGACGTAGGCGATGCGACGCCCTGGTGCGGGCACGGGCAGGGGGCCGGTCGAGGGCTCGACCCCATTGTGGATGACGCGCACCCGCGCTACCGGGACGCCAAGGGACACCAGGGCGTCGCGCGTCGTCGTCGACACCGTGATGATGGGATGGCCACGGTAGATTAACGGGGTGACGCGGCTCTCCACGAATGCGCCAAACGCGGCGAGCGGTCGAGGAAACTCGGTGTACCACTGTCGCGCGTTGATATGATGCACCAGCAGCACGGAGGGGGTGCCGGTGAAAAGGGGCGCGAAGAAGGGGATACCGTTCTGCACATCGAGGACGCGGTGGAACCTGTCGCCGCGAGCCAGCAGGAACAAGGCGGCGTGTAGGTAGACACTGAAGCGCCCGCCGCGACGGAGAACCCGCACACCATCGAGGTTTTCGTCGCGTGCCGAGGCATGGGCACGGCCAGGGTCGGCGCAGAAGATCGTGACCGCGTGCCCATCACGAGCCCAGCGCCGTGCCTGCTCGAAAAGGTTCCGCTCCGCCCCGCCCGCCTCGGGGTGGCGCAGACAGCGCCAATTCAGGGCCAAGATGCGTAGCGGGGTGCCTGTAACCTCTTCAGGACGGGCAGACGGGGCGACGGGGTCGCTGCTTGGAGGCCCCTCAACCGGGAAGGGCCGCCGGATCGACGGGGCGCGCGGCGTTGCCCGGTCCGGCGGCACACGCTTGTCAGCCGCGATCGAGCGGGAGAACCGCCGCCGAGGGGAGGCGACCACCCGCCCCGCCCTGCCGGCCGACCACGCCGCCGCCAGGCGCGCCGCCCGGGTGCCAAGGGATCGCGACCCGCCGTCGAACATCATGGCCGCACCACCTCGATCTCGGAAGCGGGTGCCACCGCTGTGGCCGCGCAGGGGCCGACGGCGATCGCAGCAGCAGGGAACCCTCGACTGTAGCGGCGTTGGATGCGGCGTAATGAGCCGACAACTTCGAGCGCCGTTGGGATCAGGCGGCGTTGGGAGCCGGGACTATCCGCCCAGATGACCGGGACTTCCGTGACACGGAGACCCATGGCGACGGCGGACAGCAGGAGATCGACATCGAAGGCCCAGCGCGTCTCCACAACCCGCGCGGCGAGCCGCAACGCCGCCTCGCGCCGGAACGCCTTGGCCCCGCACTGCGTGTCCCGGAAGGGGAGATCGAACATGGTACGCACGGTGCCAGAGAAGAGCGCGCTGCACGCACGACGAGCCGACGACTGATGACGGAGCATGCTGCTGCCGGGCAATCGGCGCGAGCCGATGGCGATGTCGCAGCTGTCGAGCCGTGCGACGATGCCGAGCAGGGAGGCGGCGGCGACCGCCGCGTCGGCGTCGGCGAAAGCGACGCGGTCTCCCCGCGCCTGCCGGAAGCCCGCCAGCACGGCACCGCCCTTGCCAACCGCTTCCGAGATATTGTGGACGCGCACCCGGGGCAGGACGGCGGCGAGGTCTGCGGCGATCGCCGTGGTGCGATCGGTACAACCATTCGTCACCACGACGATCTCGAAGCGCTCTCCGTAACGCTCAGACAGCGCGTGCCAGTAAGTCGTGAGGCCGGCCGACAAGCGTCGCTCCTCATTGCGCGCGGGAACGATCAGCGACAGATCCATCTCCCCCTCCTTCGTCGTCGTCGCGGCTGATTCCCGGCAGCCCGACCACCGCAGTAGGCTGCAACTGCCCGGTTCAGCGCCGGAAAGGGCCTCTCGGCAGTCGGACTGCCCCCAAGCTTTCAGGGGCCGCCGACTCGGCATTTCGACGGTGTTATGCGGCACCATCGATGCTGCAATAGCCGCCTCCGGCGCAGCGGCACAGCCCGACACCGCGTCGCGCCCGGTTGCCACCCAAGTGCCGACCCACCGATTATGGCAGCACCTCATCGAAGCGGATGACCGGCTGGCCAGCCCAAAGGTTGCCGAGGGCACCATCGAGCAGCGCCGTCGCGTACCAGCCCCAGGTCTGATCGTCGGGGTTATCCGCCGCGTCGCCCCAGTGTGCCGATCCGGCGTCGGCCCGATACGCGCCCAATATCTTCTCGCCGTAGACGCGGAACGCCAGGTCGCGGTCGCTGAACAGCAGCCCACCGAGCGTACCGGCGTAGAGCGCCAGCGACTCGTCGCCGGTGGCGGGGGTGCCGTCGAGCCGGTAGGCTGCCCCCAACCAGAGGCCGGACCCCGCCGCAGTGCGCGCCAGTTCTCGCCGGGGCAGATCGAACGCGCCGAGCGCCTGCCTGGCGCGGTTGTCCTGAAACCAGAGCCAGTCGAGTGTCAGTCGGAACGGGAGGCGTCCGGCGTCGTACGAGGATTCGTCCGCGCGGGGACCGAGCGCCGTCGCCGCGCCGGGCGCGCCGGTGACGGGGTCGAGCGTGATCCAATTCGGCACCAAACCTGCCGCGCCGCCGAGCTCCGGCGTCCGGGCTACCTGTGCCAACACGTCGTAGGATGAATCGACGAGATCGTTCCAGGGGTGCGTCGGGTCAGCCGCCGCGAAGATCCGGTAGGCATGTGGGGAGAAGTACGAGGGGTTGACGATCGGCCGCGCGCCCATGGTCGCCCAAGGACCTGCGACGACGACGCGGCGGCTACCAACGATGGCCGTCTCGCGCTCCCAGATGCCCGCCAGCATCGTGCGTGCCTGCGCCTGATAGTCGGGCGCGTTCCAGCGGCGCGCGGCGAAAAGGAGCGCCAGGGCGGTGTCCTGATCGCTGTCGGTCGCACCGCGCGGGTCGAGAATACCCGCCGTGCCGTCCGGGCGAGCACGCCAACTCCAGGCCAGCAAGCCATCGGGGCCGGACTGGAGGTTCGCCTTTGTCCAGGACCACACGGTATCGAAAGTCCGTCGATCGTTCATATAGACCGAGCGGAGGAGGGCCTGCGCCTGCCCCTCGGCCGTCGTCTGCCTCCCGGCGCGCGGGTCGATCGTTCGCCCGCCCTCGATGAAGCGCGACTTGTAGTCGTCCCATGTGCGCACCAGGAGCGGATCGCTCGTGGCGGCCCACTGATGAAACTTGTCGACCCGCCGGACCTCGACCGGCCAGCCGCCGGTGTTGAAGCGCGCGACGGGGCTCGAATACTTCACGGCATCGGTGACGATCGTCAGCCCATTCACCGCGGCGTCGTTCAGGAGTTGGGGGGTGGTGATGACGTAATCAACGTAACGCCAGTCGTCATGGAAGACGCCTTCCCTGATCGTGTCCTCCTGCTGCACTTTCCAGTACCAGTGGGCACGCTCGTAGCGGGGTTGGCCGCCCTTCCCATCATGGAGATCGGTCCAGGCATAGTTGTCCATGATGATGGCGGCATCGGGGGCGATGTTCTGCCTGACCCACGCGACGGCCTGCTGCTGCGCGAGCGCCTGTTCCCCCTCCCAGGGGAGGGTGCCAAGGGCCGAGCGGCTGTTGGCCATCGGGCGACTCTCGACGCCGAGATTCGGGCTGGAGTAGCCGACGAGCAAACCGGGCAGGCAGAGCGCCGCCAGCGCCGGACGGACGCCGACACGGAGGAGCCGCGCCACGGGCGACCCCCCCGGCCGGACCGATCGCCCCTCCGTCGACCGCCGCGTCGCGATCGAAAGGAGCAGACCGATATTCAGCGCCAAGAGCGGCAGCAGCGGCAGCAGGTAGAAGTTGAGCGTCTCGCCGCCGCGGCAGAGGAAGGCCCAGAGCGAGAACGTGGCCAAGCCGATGATCCCCGCCAGGCGTTCGCGACGGATCAGCAGGACGCCGAGCAGAGCCGCGAGCGTGCCGCCGACGACCAGCAGCGGCTCGTCGCGAATCCACACCCGGGCGAGTTGCCAGAACTTGCTGCCCATGTCGAGGAGTCCGGCATCCTTATTGCGCCCCGCCTGCCAGGAGAGGGTCCCGAGCAGGCTGACGTGCCGGTTGGTGCCGCCGAGGACGAGACCGCCGACCGTCGCGTAGTTGGGAGGGAAGAGCTCGTTCTTGAGGATCGCCAACAGGAGGTAGCCCGAGAAGATCGACCCGACGATCGCCACCCAGCCAAGGGCGGCGAACGCCCGTTGCGCTCGGTGGGCGCGATGGTACGCCAGGAGGGCGAGGGCGGGGACGAGGAAGATGGTGATCTCCTTGGAGAGGATCGAGATCCCCAGGGCGACCGCACTGAGCCAGACCTTCCCGAGCGACAATCGGCCCGACACCAGCGCCAGGATGGCGATCAGCATCCAGAAAGTCGCGATGTTGTCGAGCAGCACCCGGCGATGGTAAAGGAGCCCATAGGCCGACAGTGCGAAGAGGAGCGTGCTGACCGTGGCCACGGCGACGCTGCCGGTGAGCGTGCGCGCGATCCGGTAGAGGGCGAAGGTCGAGCCGGCTTGCAGGAGGAGCATGAAGACGCGACCCGACTCGACCGTGGCCCCGAAGCGATCGAAGCCACCGGTGAGGACCGTCCATGCCGCGATCTGCAGCCAGCCGCCCGGCGCGTGATCATAGATATAGGTGTAGGGGGCGAGCCGCCCCTCCCGCACCACCGCCCACGCCTGGGCCATGTAGGTCCCCTCATCGGTCTCGTAGTACGGGAAATTGAACATATTGATCCCGTGCGCGCCGACCGCGACGAGCAGGAGCGCCGCGATCAGGAAACCCTCACGCGCGCCGACCAGCCAGCGCCAAAGTGACCGGGCCAGCGACTCGAGTTGCGCGCGTGTTGGCAGCGTCGGCGCGCGGTCGGCGAGGGAACCTGGCGAGCGACCTGTCCGTTCGGCCATCAGCGGTTCCTCTCCCTTTCACTCATTCGGCTCACCGGACGGGGCGATCATCGCGGCGCGCCGTGCGTGGCTCACCGCGTGCCGCTACCTGAGGGCCTCGTGGGTCGCCCCGCTCGCCACCTCGAAGTCGGGCGGCGCCTGCCTATCGGGCCGGGGTTCGAAGCGGCGACTCGCAACCGTCGCGGCGACCGTCGCCTGCCCGTCGTCCACGAGCAGATCCATGCCGTTGGCGGGCCTGGGGGCCGCCTGACGATGCGCCCCGAGGTGCGCCGTTTTCTCCCAGTTGTTCATCCCTCGCAACTCGCGCCAAAGGCCGCGCACGGCGCTGACCCCGAGCAGCCATTGGAAGGGCAGGAAGGTCAATCCCATCGTCAGCGGCAGCGAGATCGGGAAGCGAAAGCCGTACTCGCGCGTGAATACGAAGGCACCGGCCACCGTGGCCAGATACTGGAATACGAGCGCATAGAGGGGCAGGAACGAGACGATCGCCACCGGCACCGGCATTTTGAGGAAGAGTACCGCCGCGATCGTCAGCGGCCAGATGAGTATCAGCAGGGCCTGGAAGAGCGGATACGACAGCGTGTAGAGGGCCAAGAGGCGCTGACCGACCCGTGGCAGCCGCAGCCAGATCCCTTTGCGCAGAACCTGGAGGAAGCCCTGCAACCACCGCGTGCGCTGCTTAACGAAGGAGCCGACGGTGTCGGGGGTTTCTTCCCGCGTGACGTGCTTGGCCTCATAGACGACACGGATCGGCTCGCCGAGGACGCTCAGGCGGAGCCCGATGTCGGCATCCTCCGTTAAGCACGCCTCATCCCAACCGCCCACGCGGGCGATCAGGTCGCGGCGGATGAAGACGGTGTTGCCGCCGAGGGGGATCATGCCGACCGAGGCGTGGAAGTGGAGCCGACTCTTGAACCAGAAGAAGTACTCGAGGCAGTTGTGGACCGAGAACCAATGATCTCGGAAGTTCATCAATTGCACGCCGGCCTGGACGATCCCGACCCCCTCCTCCGTCATGACCGTGTTGGCGACATTGAAGATGTCGGGGTCGATGTCATCCTCGGCGTCGAAGATCGTGACGACCTCGTGCGCGGTCCGCGCGAAGCCAACGTTGAGCCCATGGGGCTTGTTGATCGGTAGGGTCGCGAATGTCTCCACGCGCACCCGGCGCGAGCCGATCGTCGCGACCGCGCGCATGGCCTCGGCGATCGTCCCCGCGTCATCCGCGTGGCAGACGACAACGATCTCGAGTAACTCCGTCGGATAGTTGGCGCGCCATACGCGCATGATCGTGTCGTGGATCACCGCCTCCTCGTGCCGCGCCGGCAGGAGGACGGTGAAGCTGAGTTGAGGCGGCACGAAAGCCGCCGGGCCACCGCTCGCCGCCAGTCGCTCGGGATGCTCCCATGAGTAGAGCATCAGATAGAGGGAGAAGAGCGACTGCGCGAAGAGCGCCAGGGAGGTCAGCACGACGAAGAAGGCGATCGTATTCACGCCGGATCGCCCCCCGCGCGGGGGGCGATCGCTGCGGCACGCGGCGGCACCGCAAGCCAGGTGGTCCCCTCGCTCATCCCGGTCATCCCGGTCATCCCCATCGACTCCTTCACTTGCATCGTCATCACGCCTCTGAACGCGAGCCGACGGCTTCGGGCGCTGGGGCCGACGAGGCAAGCGGCACGGGGGCCAACCCGAGGCGCAGTCGCAAGACAAGCACGGCGGCCTCCCAGACGATCCGCGCGGACATCTTGGAAGTGCCGCGAACGCGGTCGGGGAAGACGATGGGAACCTCGGCGAAACGCAGTCCGGCGCGGGCGCAGGCGTAATTCACCTCGACCTGGAAGGCATAGCCGTTCGAGCGCAGCCGCCCGAGATCGAGCGCCGCCAGGGCCGTGCGTCGAAAGCACTTGAAGCCGCTCGTGCAGTCCCGGATAGGCAGGCCAAGCACCAGGCGGGCGTAATAGCTGCCGCCCTTGCTGATCAGTTGACGAACGGGCGACCAATCGACCGTCCGGCCACCCGGTACGTTGCGCGACCCGATGACGACGTCGGTTGTCGCGGCGGCGGCGAGGAGGGCGGGTAGATCTTCCGGGCGGTGGGAGAAATCCGCGTCCATCTCGACAACGCGCTCATAGCCATGGAGGAGGGCATATTCGAAGCCCGCGACATAGGCCGTCCCGAGACCCTGCTTTTCCGCCCGGTGCAACACTTTCACGCGGGGTTCCGTTGCCGCCAGCGCGTCCGCCAGTTGCCCGGTGCCATCGGGCGAGTTATCGTCGACCACCAGCACGTCGATCGTGGGCACAGTGGTCAGGATCGCCCCGATCAGCGGTTCGAGATTTCCCCGCTCGTTATAGGTCGGGATGATGACGAGGGACTCCACAATACTCCTCCTCCGCGTCGGACAGCGCGCACCCCCTCGGGCAGCGGTACGCGGTCGATATCGGCCCCACCCGAAGCGCTCGGTCGGACTGGTCGAACTGATGAATTGCGCGATTGGGCAGTAGTCGACCGCCGATGTCGCAGCGTGACCTGATGTTCCCAGCGGCCCGATGCGCGCGCGAAGCATGACGAACTGGCGGGCCGCTGGCGGGCGGGCGGTGATTCGATGCCTACGGGTGAGAGTATGAGGAGCCTTCGCACGGTGGAACACGGTGGCAATGCCCAAATCGGTAGTCAAAGATCACCACCGATATGCTCGTAGCCTGGGCAGAAGTGCCCCGCGCGACTGGCGACGTTTAATGCATCCTGCGGACATGAAATTACCGTAGAGTGGGGACTTGGCGCGAAGCGGGGGCTATCCTGGGTATTAATACCCAGGATAGCCCCCGCTTTTCCAATAAAAATGCCCAAGCTAGGCGGCATGTTCCAGGGGTAACCCAGGCACATACAAGAGGGTCGATAGTGCTTTTGCATTGGTGATCCATCGCGACAATCAGGAAGCCATTTCCGATACCCGCTCCGACGGCGCTGGCGAGGAAGAGTCGCCACCGACGACTATTGTTGCCATGCGTGCCTCCGGCAGCCAGATGTGCGCGCCGTCCGGGGGGTCGAAGGTCGTACACGGGGCGTTCCGGGAGGGCATAAAGAACATTAGTCCCTGGGCACACCACGAACAGATGCTGCCGAGCTCGCGCGGCGGGTTGCTGATATTGCCAATATCGATACCGTGACGGTCACGTATCGAGGGCGCAAGCCGATAGCTCAAGCGGCACCATCTGTGCATTTAATGTTGCCGGGCTACGTGGATTCCTCCTCGGCAAGAGCGCAGATCCGCCTTTCCGCGGGGCTAAGGTGGCACGATCCTTGCTTGCTACCGTTGCTTGCTCGTGCCTCTAGTGGACACACGGTCGCGACTCTCCCACACCCCGCCCGCCGCCTGTTCGCCATCCGCCAGCCCCTATGCGACAGTGATCCGGTGTGCAGCAGAAGGTGGCGAAACATGCCAATGGCCGAACACGATGGTCGGAGTCGCCCCACAGCGGGGGCCGATAAACTGCAAAGCGCGGTGGCACTCGCTCGTCGGTTGAGCGGCAGCCGACGGGCCTCGCTGATGGCATCGGCGGGGGATGAGGAATTGCGCGTTGTGGCCTCCAGCGGTGTCCCGACCGTGATCGCCGCCCACGCCCGTGTGCGACTCGGTGAGCCGGTGGCCGGGGAGGTGGCCCGGACGGGCCGACCGTTGTTGATCAATCGACGGTCGGCCCGCGGGCGCCGGGCCAGCTACCACACCAACTCGTTCATGAGCGTACCCATCCTCTTGCCGAATATGAAGCATGGCGTACTCAATGTGGCGGACCCCGTCACCGGCGAACGATTCCAGGAGGGGGATCTCGCCGCCCTCGAGCAGCTCGCCGCGTTCTTCGCCAGGGACTTCGCCCGCGATGGGACGCGCCATCGCCTCGCGCAGTTGCGACAGCAGGTACGCGCGCTACACCATCAGGTCGTCGATGCGCGTGAGGAGGAACGCAATCGTGTCGGGCGGGAGCTGCATGATGCCGCCGGGGATATCCTGACGAGATCCCTCCTCAACCTCGATGTCGAGATAGCGAAGCTACCGGCGGGGGATACGGTCACGCGGGATATCCTCCGCCATGCGCGAACCGGCCTGCGCGAGTCTGGCGGGGCGCTCCACGCCGCTGTCCTGGCCTTGCGACCGATCGTGCTCCACGATCTCGGCCTGGTGGCCGCCCTGCGCAGCCTCGCGCAGGGATCGCAAGAGTTGGGGTCCTGCGCCATCACGGTCGAGATCGACGATCGTGGCCGCTCCATCGGTGCCGACGGCCATCCGCTGGATGAGGCGACCGAACTCGCCCTCTACCGGATTACGCAGGAGGCGTTGACGAATGTCCGCAAGCATGCTCGCGCCGACCATGCGTGGGTACACCTCTTGGTGCAGCCGCGACGGGTCATCCTGACTATCGAAGACGACGGCGTGGGCATCGCCGGTGAGAAGGTGCGCGACGACGCCCGACATGTCGGGCTACAGCTCGGCATGATGGGGATGCGCGAACGGGTCGAGGCGCTCGGCGGTACGCTTGCGGTCGGCCCGCGCGTGGGTGGCGGCACATGCATCGTCGGGCGGGTGCCGCTACGCCCGGCGGAGGATGATGCAAGCGATGACCGACGGTAACATCCGTGTCCTGCTGATCGAGGATCAGCGCATCGTCCGCGAAGGGTTAAAGCTCATGCTGCACCCCGCCCCCGATATCGAGGTCGTTGGCGAGGCGCACGACGGGGCGAGCGGGCTGCGACTGCACGAACGGCTCGCGACCTCCGAAGGCGTCGACGTGGTGGTGACCGACCTCGGTTTGCCGGACATCGATGGGCAAGAGGTCGTGCGGCGGATAAAAGAACAGCGTCCGGCGACCCGGATCCTGGTGCTGACGATGCTGAGCGGCGACGGGCATGTGCGCGGTGTCATCGAGAGCGGTGCCGAGGGGTATCTCCTGAAGCAATCGTCATCGGAGGAGTTGCTGGCGGCGATCCGCGCCGTGGCGCGCGGCGAGGCCGCGCTCTCGCCGATCATCGCCCGCTGGCTGATGGCGCAGCAGCGCCAACGGTCCACCGACCGGGGATCCGCCATCGGCCTGTTGAGCGAGCGGGAGCAGCAGATCCTCTCGCTGCTCGCAACCGGGGCCACCAGTAAGGAAGTCGCGCACAAGCTCGCCCTGAGCACGAAGACGGTGAGCAATCATCGGGCGAGGATTATCACGAAGCTCGGCGTCGCCAATACCGCCGCCGCGATCAGCCTCGCCATTAAGCAAGGGCTAATCGACGCAGCCGATACCCGGTAGGGACCCGACCCGAGCGTTGAAGGCTACTTTTGCCCACCTACCCGTCATTAATCCCATCCCAAAGGAGAGGGATGAATGACCATTGCCGCTTCTTACCCTGTTCGCTACGCTTGTCGACGGGGTTCGGGCGATTCGGCGCCCGGATAGGGCGAGGGATGACGAAGCTAACCGTGGGCGGGGAAAGATAGCATGAGTATTCGTATCCTTGTGGTGGATGACCACGTCACGTTCCGGGATGGTGTCGCGCGGCTCCTGACCATGCTCGACGGTCGGTACGAGATCATCGCCGGGGTCGGCTCGAGCGAAGAGGCGATCGCGCTTATCGCCGCCCTCAAGCCCGACATCGTGCTGACCGACATCGAGCTGCCCGGGGAGAACGGGATCGAGGCCACGCGGCGTATCCGCCGGACGTGGCCCCACATCGCCGTCATCGTCATGAGCAACCATGCGGTCGAGGTCTACCGGCAGGCGGCGTTGAATGCCGGCGCGGTCGGCTTCGTGGACAAGATGGAGCTGGCGCGGGTGCTGCCGGGCGTGCTGGCTGTGGCCGGTGAGGGGGCGACATCGCTCGACCAGGCCCCCAACTGGACCTCTACGGGGCCTGAGCGAGGGCGGGGTGCCGCATAGCGGCGTCGGTTGTCGAGTCCGATCCGACCTGAGCCGGTCGTACTCGGAGTGGTGCTAGCAAGGGGCGGGCCGGGGACGGGGCGCGCTCCGACGATTTCCTTGCCCTTTCGAGTCCGGATGGTCGAGCCAAGCTTTAGAAAGGGCGCCCACCCCACGAATACAGCCGCGCGCCGGATGCGTCGGAATTGGGGCACCAGGAGTCGCCAAATGGTGCAGAGGGCGGCGTGGACCTCGCTCTGCCGACCGTTAAGCGATGGCGACTTCGGTCATGACGGTCGCCCAGCGATCCTGGAACACGCGCCGTCGGTCGGCGAGCGAGATGGCCTCGCCCAATCGGACCACCGCCCGGAAGCCCTGGCGCTGCTCCTCGAAACCGGCGCAGCGGCGGGCGGCTGACACGAGGCTCTCGGAGCCGCGCATCGGGTCGTACCGCTGCTTCACGTCACGATGGTCCTGCTCAATCCGGTTATTCTTGTAGCGGCTGGTGCGCCGAGCCGCCCCAACGCTCGGCGTCTAGAGGAGGGCGCGCGGGTCGGCGTCGTGTCCGCCCGTCGCTACTCGGGTTGGCGTATGAAAGGACGTGCCGGTGCGCTCGTCGCAGAACCGCCGACGGGCACAGCGGCGGCAGATGCGATAGCCCGGCGCGGTGCGCCGCCGTTGCTCTGCGGTCGCGGTCGCGGCGCAGTGGGGACAGGACACCGACGCCCCCTGCGCGCAATGGCCAAGGTGGTTGCGGTACCGGAGGCCAATTGCCCATGCCAAGCCCTCATCTGCGTTCCGACACATTCCGTCGAAGCCCCGCGCACCTTCGTGGAACGCCTGACCGAGTCGCTCCGGTACATCGCCTGAACCGCGGAATGCGGGATCCGGCCAGTCGCTCGGGTTATCGCGCCGGGTTTCTCAGCGATGGTGTGGGCCCGGAACACAACGCTTCATGTGGATCTCGCTTAAGATTCTTGGCCGGATGTAAAAAGTAGCGGTGGCTGGGGGCTGGGAGCAGGTGACGGGCGCCACGCCGCCGCCGCCGACTGGCTCGACCGCGTACCCGACCGGACGTCGTAGCAAGGCCCTTGCGGACCTAATCGCCAGCTTCCGACGACTCCGGGAACAATCGATCGATCGCGTCGGCGGCCTGCCGCTTGGCCTCGTCGTAGACGTGGGTGTAGACGTTCTGCGTGAGCCGGATGTCGGAGTGGCCGGCGATCTCCATCGCCACGCGCGCGGGGATCCCCTGGGCGGCGAGCAGCGAGAGGCAGGAGTGCCGGAGATCGTGGAAGCGGAGCGGGGGCAGCCCCGCGCGCTTGCGCAGCGCGTGGAAGGAGCGGACGAGGTTGCGCGGGTGGATCGGCGTGCCGACGCGCGTGCAGAAGACCAGCCCGCGCTCCTGCCACGCCGCGCCGAGCGCCAGCCGCTCCGCATCCTGGCGGGCGCGGTGTTCGCGCAGCGCGCCGACCAGCGCCCGGGGCAGGGGCAGGCTGCGGCGGCTCCCCTTGGTCTTCGGCTCGACCAGCGTCAGCGCCCCGCGCACGGCCTGGAGCGCCCGCGCGACGCGCAGGGTACGCCCCGCCAGGTCGATGTCCTCCCAGCGCAACCCGAGCGCCTCGCCCTGCCGCAGCCCGAGCGAGAGCGCCACGCGGTACAGCGCCTCCAGGCGATCGCCCCGCGCCGCCGCGAGCAGTTGCGCGGCCTCGTCGCGATCGAGCGGGCGGATCTCGAATCGCTCGGCCCTGGGCGGCTCGACCAGGGTGGCGACGTTGCGGGGCACCTGGCCCCATTTCAGCGCCTGGCCGAGCGCCTGGCGCAGCACGGCGCGGATGTAGGCCACCGTGCGCGGGGCCAGCCCCGCCGCCAGCTTGCCGTTGAGGAGCGCCTGCACCCGCGCCGGTTCGAGCTTCGTCAGCTGGATGGGCCCGAGGGTCGGGATGAGGTGGCAGCGCGCGATCTGCTCGTAGGAGCGGTAGGTCTGCGGCCGCCGGTTGGGCCGGATCGTCTCCGCCAGCCAGGTCTCGACGCACGCGCCGACCGTCTGCCGCTCGACGGCCACCGGCAGCCCCCGCTGCTGGTCGCGCAGCGCGACCGTGAGCTTCTCGGCGACGTCCTTGCGGGTCTTGCCGTAGATGACCTTGCGCTTGCGCCTGCCGTCCGCCCAGCCGAGGTCGACCGACGTGCACCACTTGCCGTCGCTCTCGCGCTGGTAGATGCTCCCCTCGCCGTGCCCACGTCGACCGACCATGATACGAACCTCCCACAACTTCCGGTCCGATCCGCACTTGTCAGAACGCAACAATACGCCCTAACCTCGCGATCCACGTATGCGATCCGCAAGGCGGCGCGAGCGCAGGTATGGCGGCTTCAGCAAAAGGTGTTCCCTAGCTCAGTAGGGTGGAGCAGGCCGCCCCTCAGCGCGGCTCCTCCCCGCGACGTGTTCGAACACAGCACCCTTCCTTACCCTATCCCTACCCTTGCCCGCGCTCGCTCGCTATCGAGGCAGGATGGCGTGGTCCACGAGGCGTGTCAGGGGGGCGCGGCACGCGCGCGAGCATGCATATCAGCAGGGCCGTCCCACGACCGCGGGGACGTACCATCCTGCGCCGGGCAAATCTCCTGGCTCACGACTCAAACGCGCCTCCGCGCCTTCCCGCCTCGCGGCAGTGGCATCGTGCGGGTGCGCTCGCCGCTCACAGTGGCGGGCCCGCGCCGGTCGCGCACCGGCTTCCCTATCCTCCCCGCGTCGGGCGGGGCACCCGGCCAGATTCGGTTTCGGCGGTGACGATAACATGGCGGGCAGGTCGACGGCAAGGGGCCTCGGGCGCTGCGGTTTGCGGAAAAAAGGTGGGACGCGAGCGCTCCGCGCCGGATCTCAGTTCGCGAGGACGATGTCGGTGGGATAGATCCCCGCGAGCGGGCCGAGGTCCGCGAGGAGTGCGGCGACGGCGCGCCCGAGGCCCGGGAGGATAAGGTCCGGCGCGATGTCGGCTAAGGGAAAGTCTGGAGTGTGGTATCGTCCCGGTATGAATACGCATGACGCCGCCCCGGCGGCACCCCCGACCCCCGGGTCCGAGCCGACGATCTGGCGCGTGGACGACGCGTTGTGGGCGGAGTTGCGGCCCCTCCTGGTGGTCGACAAGCCGCGCAAGAAGCCCGGTCGCCCGCGCAGCCCCGACCGCCCGCTCTTCGACGGGCTGAGCTGGATCGCGCGCAGCGGCGGGCAGTGGGCGGCGCTGCCGCGCGCGTTCGGCCCCAAGTCCACCGTCCACGACCGCCTCCAGGAGTGGGTCGAGCACGGCTGCTTCGCGCCGGCCTGGGCGCGCTTCCTCGCGCTGTACGACGACGAGGTCGGCATCGACTGGCAATGGCAGTCCGCCGACGGGTGCCTCGTGCAGGCCCCGCTCGGCAAGAAAGGGGGCCCGGCGAGGCGGAGGCGACCGGGCGCAACCCCACCGATCGCGGGAAATGCGGCACCAAGCGGCACCTGCTGACCGACGGGCGGGGCGTCCCGCTGGCGGTGGTGCTCAGCGGGGCCAATCGCCACGACATGAGGCAGCTGGCCGCGCTGCTCGACGCGCAGCTGCTGGACTGCCCGCTGGTGCCCGACCCGGTGAACCCGGCGGCGGGTCCGCAGCTGTGCCTGGACCGGGGCGACGACGACGACGCCTGCCGCGCGGCGGCGACCGTGCGGGGCTACACCCCGCACATCCCGCCCAAGCGCAGCGAGGACCAGCCGCTCCCCCCGCCCGGCGACCCGGCGCGGCACCCGCCCCGGCGCTGGGTGGTGGAAATAGTCTTTCCGCAAAGTAACTATTCAGGCGTCAGCGTAGGCATGGGTGGATGACCGACGAAGGCCTGTTCCCGGGCGGTGAGGACATGGCGGGCCTGCTTCCGCAGCGTCGCGATGTAGCCCCGGATGCGGCAGAAGGCGTC
>JAABUN010003722.1_pt1 | contig 22739 bp, 20 predicted proteins | sample 5559311 | NCBI WGS metagenome assembly JAABUN01 (sample SAMN10711877, study PRJNA513370) | rock metagenome | isolation source: Antarctica rocks | place: Antarctica: Victoria Land, Siegfried Peak sud
AGTACGAATCCAGTACGACGCCGCACGCACCCGTCTGCACGCCAAGGCCTGGATGTTCCGCCGCCGGACCCGGTACGACACGGCGTACGTCGGGTCCTCCAACCTCTCGCGCGCCGCCCTTCTCGATGGCGTGGAGTGGAACGTGCGACTGTCCCGGGTCGCAACCCCGTCGCTGCTGACCAAGTTCCACGGCACCTTCGACACCTACTGGAACGACACGAGTTTTGAACTCTACGACCCGGACGTCGACCGGGACCGCTTGGACGATGCGCTCGCCGAGGCCTCGGGGCTTCGACAGCACAACCGGGTGACCATCAGCCTGTCCGGACTCGAGGTCCGACCGTTTACCTACCAGCAGCACATGCTCGACGAGCTGGCTGTCGAGCGCGACGTGCACGGCCGCCACCGGAACCTGGTTGTGGCAGCCACCGGGACTGGCAAGACGGTGGTCGCCGCTCTTGACTACCGCCGGCTTTGCGGTCCAACCCCAACCGACCGCCCGCGGCTGCTCTTCGTCGCACACCGCAAAGAGATTCTGGAGCAGTCGCTGCGGACCTACCAAGAAGTCCTCGCCGACCACACGTTCGGTGAGCTGTACGTCGCCGGCGCGCGCCCGGAGCGTTGGGACCATGTCTTCGCCAGCGTGCAGTCCCTACAGTCCTACGGCGTCACGAACATTCCTGCCGACGCCTACGACATCGTGGTCATCGACGAGTTCCATCACGCCCAGGCGCCTACGTACCGAAAGCTCCTCGACTACCTGACCCCGCGCGAGCTGCTCGGCCTCACCGCCACTCCCGAACGCGCCGACGGCATCGACGTCCGCGCCGAGTTTTTTGACGGCCGCACCGCCACCGAGCTGCGGTTGTGGGACGCGCTCGGCAAAGACTTGCTCTGCCCGTTCCACTATTTCGCTGTCGCGGACGGCACGGACCTGCGGCGCATCAGCTGGACGCGTGGCCGGTATGACGAGGGCGAGCTGTCGCACGTCTACACCGGCAATCAGGCGCGGGCCGCGATCGTCCTCCAGCAACTGCGCGAGAAGGTCATCAATCCCGGGGCGATGCGCGCTCTCGGCTTCTGCGTCAGCGTCGCCCACGCAAGCTTCATGGCCCAAACGTTCAGCGCTGCCGGCATCCCCGCACTCGCGGTCAGTGGAGACACACCCGCGGCAGACCGCCAGCGCGCTCTCGAAGACCTCAAGTCAAGGCGAGTCAACGTCCTGTTCGCCGCCGATCTCTTCAACGAGGGGCTCGACCTGCCCGACGTCGACACGGTGCTGTTCCTCCGTCCCACCGAGAGCGCCACGATCTTCTTGCAACAGCTCGGTCGTGGACTTCGCCGCACACGCGACAAGGCCGTGCTGACCGTCCTCGACTTCGTCGGACATCAGCGCCAAGAGTTTCGCTTCGACAAGAAGCTGCGCGCACTCACCGGCGAGACTCGGCAGGGCCTCGTACGCGAGATCGAACGAGGGTTCCCGTTCCTGCCGTCCGGCTGCCAGATCGTGATGGACCGACAGGCCCAGGCGTTGATCCTCGAGAACCTGCGCACCCAGGTCGCGAACAGCTGGAAGTCGATGACCGCGGAGCTCCGTTCGTACGGAGACCTCGACCTCCCGACCTTTGTGCATGAATCCGGCATCGAGCTGCCCGACATTCTCCGCCGCGGGCAACGATCCTGGACCCAGCTCCGTCGAGACGCCGGCCTCCCGACGCCCGTAGGGACTCCCCGGGAAGATCAGCTCCTCAAGCGGATGCGCGCCTTCGCCCACGTCGACGACGGACTGCGGGCGGCCGGCTACGGACAGCTGCTCAGCTCCGACACCCCGTACGCCGACCTCACACCGGCCGAACAGCGGTTGGCGCGGATGCTCTTCTTCTCAGCGTTCCCCAGCGCCAACGGCTTCTCGACGTACGACGACGGCCTCGCCGCCATCCGTAACGAGCAGGCTGCCGCTGCCGAGCTCGGCGCCGTCATCGACTTGGTGTTCGACGAGACCCGCCACGACGCGGTCCAGCTCACCGAATCCCTCGCCAACGTGCCGCTCCGCGTCCACGCCTCGTACCAGCGCGAAGAGATCCTCGCGGCCCTCGACTACGCCAACCTCCAGCGCAAACCGACCAGCATGATGCAAGGTGTGGCCTACTCCGAGCCGCTCAACGTCGATGCCCTCCTCGTCACCTTGAAGAAGTCGGAGGCCGATTACTCCCCCACCACCATGTACCGCGACTACCCGATCAGCCCGACGCTCTTCCACTGGGAATCGCAGAACGCGACCTCGGTCGCCTCATCCGCCGGTCAGCGCTACCTCAACGGCTCGAGCACGGTGCTGCTCTTCTGCCGGATCGAGCACAAGGGCGAGTACGACACCGCGCCATACGTCTTGCTGGGGCCCGCCTCCTACGTCAGTCACGTGGGCGAGCGCCCGATCGCCATCACGTGGGAACTGCAGCACGCCATGCCGTCGACCTTCTTCGCGAGCGCCACCCTGGCCGCATCGTGAGCCCGGCGCTGTCGGCGAGGGTGGGATCGCTGAGCGCGCCAGCTCGCTCCTCCAGGGTCAGCTCGGCGTGCTCGGCCGAGGCTGCCTTCGATCCGAGACCCGGGCGCCTTCAGCAGCCTGGCGTCACGATGAGCGGAGGACTCCTGTGGTCGCGGTTAAGACTCAGGAGAGCTGCAGCATCACCTTGCTGCTGCCCGTGCTGCGGTCAGCGGCGGTGCGCATCGCCTGGTCGGCGTCAGCCAGCGCAAACCGGTGGGTGATCAAAGGCGACACGTCCAGACCGGCGGCCATGGCGTCCAGGGCGTCGCTGATCTCGTCGACGAACCGGTAGCTGCCGATCCAGGTAATCTCCCGGGTCACCAGGTCCCCAAGCGCCGCCGCCGCCGGCTCCCCCGGCAGGTTGCCGACCTGAACCAGCGTCCCGCCGCGGGCGACGGCGTGCAGCAGGGCGCCGAGCACCGCAGGTGCCCCGGAGGCCTCGAACACCAGCTCGACGTCCGTGGGCAGCGCCTCCCCCGCACCGACATCGACGACGGCGTCGGCGCCCATCGCCCGGGCGATCCGCAGCGATGCCGCGCTCAGGTCAGCGGCGACGACGGACCGCGCCCCGGCGGCCTTGAGGGCCGCGACGACGAGGGAGCCGATCGGCCCCGCGCCGTTGACCAGCACATCGCGCGCGCGCACGTCACCGGCGCGGTTGACCGCGTGCATCGACACCCCGAGCGGCTCCGCGAGTGCCCCCTGGAGCGTCGAGACCCCGTCGGGCAGCGGCCGCAGCTGGTCCGCCCGGACCACCACTTGCTCGGCGAATCCTCCGGCGGTATGCGGGGTGAACGCGGCGGAGCCCAGGTAGCGGACCTCCGGGTACAGGTTGGTGCGGCCGGCCAGCCGTTCGGGCAGCACGCCGTCGCCGGCCAGCGTCGCCGGGTGCACCGTGACGGGCAGGCCGACCTCCACGCCGGTGACCCCCGGCCCGAGCGAGCGCACCTGGCCGGCCACCTCGTGGCCGAGGACCAGCGGCTCGGTGAGCACCGAGGTGCCGGACGCCCCGTGCCGCCAGTAGGAGAGGTCGGAGCCGCAGATCCCGCCCCACTCGACGTCGAGGACCACCTCACCCCGGCCGGCGACCGGAGCCGGCACCTCCTCCACCCGCAGGTCGCCCGGTCCGTGCACCACCACTGCCCGCATCGCCCGCTCCTCGCCTCGTCGCCGGCCCAGCCGATCACGTCCCGGCGAGCCCGATCGCGGCGGGGTCACTGGGTCAGCCACCGCCCGAGACGGCCCACGCCCGCCCCTGTTATGTTCGTGCCCTTCGACGAGGGGACTCTGCCGTGCAGCTCGGAATGATCGGCCTCGGCCGGATGGGTGCCAACATCGTCCGGCGCCTGATGAGGGACGACCACGACTGCGTGGTCTATGACGTCAGCACCGACTCCATCGCTGCTCTCGAGAAGGAGGGGGCCACCGGCGCCCCGACGCTCGAGGAGTTCGTTGCGAAGCTGGACCGTCCCCGGGTGGCCTGGGTGATGATCCCGGCCGGCATCACCGGCCAGACGGTCGAGAAGCTCGCTGCCCTGCTGGACGAGGGCGACGTGATCATCGACGGTGGCAACTCCAACTACCACGACGACGTCCGGCGCGCGAAGACCCTCCGTGAGCAGGGCATCCACTATGTCGACATCGGCACCAGCGGCGGTGTCTTCGGCCTGGAGCGCGGCTACTGCCTGATGGTGGGCGGGGACGACGAGGCGATCAGCCTGATCGACCCGGTCCTCAAGACCATCGCCCCCGGGCCCGGCGAGATCGAGCGCACCCCGGGACGCACCGGCGAGCTGGGCGCGGAAGAGCAGGGCTACCTGCACTGCGGGCCCTCCGGCGCCGGGCACTTCGTCAAGATGGTCCACAACGGCATCGAGTACGGCATCATGGCTGCCTTCGCCGAGGGCCTGAACATCCTGCACAACGCCGATGCGGGCATCAAGGCCGGCGAGCACTCCGCGGAGATCGCCCCGCTGGAGGAGCCGGAGTACTACCAGTTCGACATCGACACCGGCAAGGTCGCCGAGCTGTGGCGCCGCGGGTCGGTCATCTCCTCCTGGTTGCTGGACCTGACGGCCGCCGCCCTGCAGGCCAACCCTCAGCTGGACGGCCTGGCCGGCCGCGTTTCTGACTCCGGTGAGGGCCGCTGGACCGTCAAGGCCGCGATCGACGTCGGCGTCCCGGTGCCCGTGCTGGCTGCGTCGCTGTTCGAGCGGTTCGCCTCGCGCGACGAGGACAAGTTCGCCAACCAGGTGCTGTCGGCCATGCGCCAGCAGTTCGGCGGCCACAACGAGCTGCCCGCCGGCAGCTCGCTGGAGGCGGGCGGCGAGAAGGCCGACCAGGTGGGCGGCACCCACACCGGCGGACAGCAGCCGGTTCCCAGCTGAGGTCGACCGGCCGGTGCGCTCCCTAGCGGTGCAGCCGGTGGTCCTTGGCCCGCTCGTGCTCCTCGACGGTCGCGGTGTAGGTCCGCCGCTCCTTGAGCAGCCACGGGGGCGGGTCGGCCAGCAGGACGCCGATCTGCTCGGCGTCCAGGCTGTGGGCCAGCCCGTTGCGGGCCAGCCCGGCGCGGGAGATGCCCAGCTTCTGGGCCACCACGTCGCGCGGGAACGGGCCGTTGCGGCGCAGCTCGACCAGCCACGGCGGCGGGTCGGCCTGGAGCTGCTCCACGTCGTCGCGGGTCAGGGCGCCGTTCTGGAACTCCGCCGGGGTGGCGGGCAGGTGGACACCGAGCTTCTGGGCTGCGGTGAGGGGCTTGAGGGTCTGGCTCACCGCCCCAGGCTAGCGATCCGACGCCCCGAGGGGCCCCGGTACTAGCCTGCACGCGTGAGCGACCCGCCCCGACCCGCCGACGACGGGCGTCGGGCCGTGCCGACGCTGCGGGTGGGTTTCGTCCCCGGGGTGACGCTCACCAAGTGGCGTCGGGTCTGGGCCGAGCGGTTCCCGCGGCTCGGCCTGGACGTCGTCGAAGTCAGCGAGGCCGGCCAGCACGCCGCACTGACCGACGAGTCCGTCGACCTGTGCTTCGTCCGGCTGCCGCTGGCGGACCCGCGCCTGCACCTGATCCCGCTGTGGACCGAGCTGCCCGTCGTCGTGACGCCCAAGGACCACCCGGTCGCGCTGTTCGACGAGGTCAGCCTCGCCGACCTCAGCCAGGAGGACGTCCTGGAGGGCTTCGAGGGCGCGGAGGCGCTCGACCTGGTGGCGGGTGGCGCGGGTGTGGCCTACCTGCCGCAGACCGTGGCGCGTTCGCTCAGCCGCCGCGATCTCGTGTACCGGCCGGTCACCGACGGCACCGAGACGCAGGTCGCGCTGGCCTGGCTGCGGGAGAACCCGCACGAGATGATCGAAGAGTTCGTCGGCATCGTTCGCGGCCGGACGGCGAACAGCTCACGCTCGGCGTCGGCACCGACTCGAGCGCCCGCGGCGAAAGCACCCAAGCCGAAGAGCCCCGCCCCGTCCGAGGCCGCCCCGGGACGCACCCGCGGCGCCCGCCGACCCGGCCGCTCCCGCGGCCGCTGACCCGAAGACGGTGACTCAGTCCAGCTTCTCGGCGAGCGCGCGGCCCAGCGCCACCCCGGACAGGTAGGCGGCCTCGACGCGGGGTTTGTCCGACCAGGCGTCCCCGCAGACCCCGATCAGGTCGTCGCCGAGAAAGTACCGCTCGTCGCGCGTCCCGCTCGGCTTGCCGAACGTCCAGCGGTGCACGTGTGCGGAGACGGCCTGGGTCTCGATGCCGAGGGCGTCGCGGACGGCCAGCTCCATCAGCGGGGCGGCCTCCTGCGGCGCCTCGAGGTGCTCGGCCGCGAACTCCGGCGTCGAGTGCGCGACCAGCACCGGCGCGAAGTCGTCGCGGCGACGGCCGTCGTCGGCGATCCAGGCCAGGATCGGGTCACCGGCCACGAACGCGCCGTCCATGGCCGGCCAGCCGGCCTCGGCCCAGCGGGCGGTCAGCGCCAGCACCGGCTCGAAGGGGTCGCGGAGCGCCTCGGCCATGGCGGTGAAGGACGGGTCGAGCACCCGACGGGCCTGCGGATCGGGCATGGCCAGCACGACGGCGTCGGCCGGCTGCCCGTCCACCTGCGGACCGGAGGTGACGGCGTGGACCGTCTGCTCCCGGACGTCGAGGCCGGTCGCCAGGTCCTCGACCAGAGTGCGCAGCCCGCCGGCGGCGGCCCACCGCATCGGGCCGTGTTTTGGCGTGAGCTCGCCGTCGGCGGCCACCTGGAAGGTGTCGGTCCAGGGCCGTGCCAGCCCGCGGGCCCGCCAATCCGCCGTCACGGCCTCGAACGCCGGGTCGGACACGGTGAAGTAGGAGGCCCCGGTGTCGACGACCCGGCCGTCGGTGCTCGGGCTGGCCATCCGGCCGCCGATCCGCGCCCCGCGGTCGAGCACCACCACATCGACGCCGGCCCCGCGCAGCGTTCGCGCCGCCGCCACCCCGGACAGCCCGGCCCCCACCACGATCACGGTCATGGCGTCATCGTGCCACCAGGCACCTCAGCGGCCCGTGATGCTCCTAGCCGGGCTAGGCGACCAGTCGGCTGCGCATCCGGAACGCCTCCTTGCGGGCGGCCTTGGCGACCACCTTGTCGGCGTGCCTCGCCCCGATCGCCTCCAGCAGGGCCAGCACCCGTGGCGAGGTCCGGGCGCCGGCGGCGGCCAGGACGGCGAGTTGCTCCGACCGGTCGTGGGTGTCATCGACCAGCTGGTCGGCCGCCTCGGGGTCGGCCTCGACCAGGATCCCGTAGGTGACCAGGCTGGCGTCGAACATGCGAGCCGGGTCCGCGTCGACGGGGTCGAGGCAATCGATGAGCAGCAGCCAGTTGAAGGCGACGGTGGCCAGCTCGTCGGTGATTGCCGTCGACCGCCGGGCGAGGCCGGTCGCGACGGGCACCAGCAGCTCCTGCTGCGCAGCCGGCACCTCGGCGAGCAGCACGAGGAGCCCGGCGAGGTCGCGATCGGCCACCAGCTCGACCAGCTCGCCGAGGGCCGACGACGGGTCGGGTCGGGTGTGCAGCCACCCCGAGGCGGCCGACCACCACTCGGCCGGGCCGAAGCTGTCGATCAGCGCCGCGAGGGCCTGAGCAGTCAGCTCGGCGGGGGGCGGGACGCTCACGACCTCGACGCCCTCGTCGGCGACCAGGTCTACCGCGATCGCCACCCCGACCGGGCTCAGCCGCGCCTGTCCGCCCTCCCGGCGGGCTCTTCCGACCAGCTCGGTCGCCGGCTCGGCGTCCGACCAGCTGACCAGCCCCATCCGTTCGAGCAGAGTCAGCAGGTCCTCGACGGCGCCCTCCACGTGCCCCGGGTACCAGGGCGCGTACCCGGCGTGACCCAGCAGGTCGGTCCACAAGGCGACGATCTCGTCGAAGCGGACACCGTCGGGCCGGTTGAGCAGGGACCCGAGCACCGGTCCCACCGCGGAGTCCAGCAGCTGGTCGACGAAACCGAGGTAGCTCGACCGGTAGGAGGTCAGCGCGCCGTAATGCCGGAGGACGTCCACCGCCCGCCGCAGCTCGAGCAGCGGCTCACGGCGGCGGCGCTGCCGCCAGGCCTTGACCGCTACCAGCTTGCGGCCCTGCTGCCGCAGCACTCCGGCCTGCCGGGCCCACCACTGCCAGTGGTCGAGCTGGCCGAACTGGGTGGCCGACCGCTTGCGGAACGTGAGGTCGCCGTGGGCAGTCTCCTCCTGCTCGCCGGTGTCCAGCAGGGTGACCAGGGCCCGGGCGTCGGCCATGGTGAGGTTGCCGGCGGCGGTCAGGTTTCTGCCGGGGGCGGCGAAGTAGTCCGACAGCGCGTCGAACCCGGCGAGCAGCGGCGATGCGTCGGCCCCTGCTCGCACGGCGTCCGGGTCGGGCAGAAGCACCGGCCCCACCGTTGGCAGAGCGGGCGGTGCGGACAGCGCTCCGTCGGTGATCTGCCGCCGCTCCTCGAACGGTCGGGCGTTGAAGTCGTCCATGAGCTGCTGCAGGTTGTCAGCGCTCAGGCTGGCGGGATCCTCGATTCCGATCGACCCGAACAGCGACTTCGCCATCCCGAAGTTGGCGGGGTCGGTCATGGCGGCCACGAAGGCGTCGCCCTTGCTCAGCGCGAACGCGGCCAGCCGCTCGGCGGGGGCACTGCCCGGACCCAGCAGGCCACGAGCCGCCAGAAAGCGGAAGGCTTCGGCCACGTTCGCGGGAATCCTGGCGGCCAAGTCCGGCGGCACGGACACCTTTCGGGGACACCAATCGAGCAGGAACTCCTCGATGTCGGCCAGCTCCCACCGGTCCATCCGGCCGCCGCCGTAGCCCCATTTCCAGTCCAGCAGCAGACCGAGGTCGGAGCCGTCGACGGGCGGTGACGCGTCCTCCGCCCACGGCGCAAAGTCGTCCACCAGCTGGTCGCGGAAGGCTCCGAAGGCCTCCTCGTCATCGGGGCCGAAGTACACGTGAGCCACCATAATCGGTGCCTCGCCGTCAGCGGAGCATGCCGTACGCATGGTTGGCCCGCAGCCGGACCACCACGCGACGCTCGGCGACCATGGCCGCGCGGTAGGCGTCCCAGTCGTCGTGCTCGCCCGAGAGGGCCCGGTAGAGGTCCACCAGCTCGTCCACGTTCGCGTCGTCCGGGGCGGCGGCCACGTCGGACAGCTCGACCGGCCCCTCGAGGACGGCGTAGGACCAGAACGACCCCGCGTCCACCTTGAGCGCCGCCCACGGCTCCCGCCGCAGGTTGGCGTATTTGGCCCGGTCGGCCGTGGTCGAAACCCGGACGACGCCGCCGTCGTCCACCGTGTGTACGACGTTCGAAAGCTGCGGGCGACCGTTCCGCCGCAGCGTGGTCAGGACCGACTGGTGGTACGTCCGGGCCGCGCCCAGAGCTGCGCTGATCTCCATGGGCCCGAGCCTAGGCCCAGCTCAGGCGCCGCCCTTCTTGAGCACGACCGTGAGCGGGGTGAACCCCTTGCCGTCCACGTCGACGCCCTCGTCGCGCAGCTGCTGCAGGGCGGCGGTGACGTGGGTGGTCGACTTCGCCGTCTCCGGGGGGGCCTTGGTGATGATCGTCGCGCCGATCTCGTTCTTGGTCTTCATCGCGATGTCGACGGTCTGCTGCCAGGCCGCGTCAGCGATGGTCCCGGCGCCCGCGGTCGAGGGCCAGATCAGCTTGTTGACCTCGTTGGTCATCCAGAGCTGGTGGCTCTCCCCCAGCTGCGATCCGGCCCCGGCGACGATCATGGCGACCGCCTCGGCGTTGTCGCGCGCGTAGACCCAGCCCTTGATCGAGGCCTTGACGAACTTCGTCGTCCGATCGGCGTAGGCGGTGTCCTGCAGCTGGTCGGAGTTGGCCCAGATCGCGTCCTGGAGCATCGCGGTGCCGACGTCGTTCCAGCTGATGACGTCCAGGTCGGCGGCGGTGTAGAGCTCGCCGGTCGCCTCGTTCGTCGTCTCCAGCACCTGGGCGTACTCGTTGTAGGTCATCGCCTGCGCCGCGTCGATGTCGCCGGCCAGGAAGCCGTTCATGTCGAACGCCTGGGTGACCAGGGTGATATCGGAGACGGCGACCCCCTCCTTCTGCATCCCGGCGAACAGCTCCCACTCGTTGCCGTACCCCCAGCTGCCGATGTTGCGGCCCTTGAACGCGGCCGGTGAGGTGATCGCCTTGTCCTTGAAGGAGATCTGGGTGGTGGCGCTGCGCTCGAAGATCTGCGCGACATTGGTGATCTTCGCGCCCTGCTCGATGGAGCCGAGGACCTTCGGCACCCACGAGATGGCGTAGTCGACGTCGCCCGCTGAGAGTACGTCCTGGGGCACGATGTCCGGGCCACCCTCGACGATGGTGACGTCCAGGCCCTCGGCCTTGTAGTAGCCCTGGTCGACGGCGGCGTAGTAGCCGGCGAACTGGGCCTGGGCCACCCACTGCAGCTGCAGCTTGACGGGCGTCAGCTCGGCGCTGCTCGGGGCACCGCTGGCGGCCGGCTCGGGGGTGTTGCTGCCGCAGGCCACGGCGGTGGCGGTGACCGCGGCGGCGGCCAGCCCGAGGGCGGCCCGGCGGGTCAAGGTGGGCGAGGTCATGGGGTCTCCTGGGCTGGTGGGTGGGTCAGGCGGGGCGGTGGCGGGTCGACCAGGTCTCCACGAGCAGCGCTGCGCAGTAGAAGACCAGGCCGAGGACGATGGAGCCGAGGACGTAGGCCCAGGCCAGCGGGTAGTTGCTGCTGGAGGCGGCCGAGGTGATGGACTTCCCCAGCCCACCGACGGGCCCGCCGAAGTACTCCGCGACCAGGGCCGAGATGACGGCGAGCGACGAGCCGATCCGCAGCCCCGTGAACACGTAGGGCGCGGCGGTGGGCAGGGTGACGGCCAGCTGCTGCTGCCACGGGCCGGCAGCGTAGGCGCGCATCAGGTCCCGGTGCACGGGCCGGACCTGGCGGAGCCCGCGGAGGGTGTTGAGGTAGACGGGGATCAGCACCGCCAGGGCGGCCACGAGCTGCCGGGCGGTCTCTGCCGCCGCGCCGTAGAGGGTGTACAGCACCGGCGCCAGGGCGACGATCGGCATCACCGAGAGCGCGGCGACGAGCGGGGCGGCTACCCGGTCCAGCACCGACCACAGGTTGGCCAGTACCGCCGCGAGAACGCCGAGCAGCGCGCCGACGGCCAGCCCGACCAGGGCGTTGAGGCCGGTCCGCAGCGAGCCGGCGACCACCGAGTCGAGGTTGGCGCCGAACTGGCGCAGGATCGCCGACGGTGCCGGGACCACGAACGGCTGCACGTCCAGCACCACGACCAGCAGCTGCCACAGCGCGATCACGGCGGCGCCGAGGACGACCGGCGCCAGCACCGCCCGCGCGGCCGGACCGCGGGCCAGCACCCGCTGGGGGACCGTGGCGGTGTCGACGACCCCGGTGCCGCTCATCGGCTCTCCACGCCGCGGGCGCCGCCGACGGGGGGCCCGCCGTGCAGCGCCTCCCGGACCTCGGCGACCGATCGGAAGAACGTGTCCTGCTCCCGCAGGGCCTCGTCGCGCTGGACGCCGGGGATCCGCACCTCGACGGTGTCGGCGATCCGGCCCGGCCGCGGCGACATCACCACCACCCGGTCGGAGAGGAACACCGCCTCGGGGATGGAGTGGGTGACGAACACGACGGCGGCGCCCGTCTCGCCGCAGATCCGGACCAGCTCGTCCTGCATCCGCTCCCGCGTCATCTCGTCCAGGGCACCGAACGGCTCGTCCATCAGCAGCAGGCGGGGCCGCTCGGCCAGGGCCCGGGCGATGGCAACCCGCTGCTGCATCCCGCCGGACAGCTGGTCGGGGTAGGAGCCGGCGAAGTCGGTGAGACCGATCAGCTCGACGAGCTCGGCAACCCGGTCCCGCCGGGTCTGCTTGTCGGCGCCGTGCAGCTTCAGCGGCAGCTCGATGTTCGCCGCGACCGTGCGCCAGGGCAGCAACCCGGCCTGCTGGAAGGCGATGCCGTAGTCCTGGTCCAGCCGGGCCTGCCGGGCGCTCTTGCCGAACACCTCCAGCTCGCCGGCGGTGGGGGTGTCGAGATCGGCGATCAGCCGCAGCAGAGTGCTCTTGCCGCAGCCGCTGGGTCCGATGAGGGAGACAAACTCCCCCAGAGCCACGTCCAGGTTGACCTCGGCGAGGGCCTGCACGCCCGGGCCGCGCTTCGCGGGGAAGACGCGGTCCAGCCCGCGGATCCGGACTGCACTCTGCGAGCCGGTGGCCGAGCCGGTCGCCGGGGCGGCGTCCGTCCCCTCGACGGGCTCCGGGATCGAGGTCGTCGTGCTCACGCCGCGACCTCCGAGCGCCGGTAGGGCCGCAGGGCCAGCCCGAGCAGGGCGACGAAGCCGGCGGCCACCAGGCCGACGGCGACTGCGCCGAAGATCGGCGCCCACGGCTTGGCCGGGTCGCCGCCGGCGGCCTGGGCGTACTCGATGACCAACCGGCCGATGCCGCCCCGGAGCCCGATGGACACCTCGGCCACCACGGTGCCGATGACGGCTGACGCGGCCGCGAGCCGCAGGGCAGGCAGCAGGTAGGGCACGCTGGCCGGCAGCCGCAGGCTGAGCAGCGTCCGCCACCAGCCCACCCCGTAGGTGCGCATCAGGTCGAGGTGGGTGGCGTCGGGCGACTTGAGCCCGCGCAGCAGCCCGACCGCGACGGGGAAGAACGCCAGGTAGGCGGCGATGACGGCGACGGAGTTCTCGTTGCCCCAGGTGAAGCCGCCGATGTGGACCTGGGAGCCCCAGCGCCGTACCAGGGGCGCAATCGCGATCAGCGGCACCGTCTGGCTCAGCACCACCCAGGGCAGCACCGCCGCCTCGGCCAGCCGCAGCCGCTGCATCACCAGCGCCAGCGCCATCCCGACGGCCACCCCGACCAGCCAGCCGACCGCGGCGATCTTGAGGGTGAACAGACCGGCGCTCAGGACGACCGTCCACAGTGGGTCGCCGCGGCGACCGGTCGCCGGCTCGCCCAGCCTCGTCGCCATCTCCCAGACGTGCGGCATGGCCCGGTCCCCGGTACGCGGCAGGATCGCGCGGTCGCCGACGACGACGCCCGCCTCGGGTCCGACCGCCTTGTAGAGCTCCCAGACCGCGGCCAGCGCCACGACGCCGAGCAGGCCGAGGCCCAGGGTGCGGAGTCGAGGGGCCAGCGTCACGAGCGTGCCGCCACCTGGTCGCGGAGGGCGGGGATGATCGTCTCGCCGTAGACGCGGAGGGTCTCCTCCTTGTTGTCGTGCTGCAGGTAGCCGGCGAACTGGTCGCAGCCGATCGCCTTGAGCTGCTCGAGCTTGGCGATGTGGGCCTCAGCGCCGCCCAGCAGGCAGAACCGGTCGATGATCTCGTCGGGCACGAAGGAGGTGTGGGTGTTCCCGGCCCGGCCGTGCTCGTTGTAGTCGTAGTCCTGACGGCCCTTGATGTAGTCGGTCAAGGCCTGGGGCACGACTCCTCCACCCTCAGGACCGGACTCGCCGTACTTCGCGACGATGTCGGCGACGTGGTTGCCCACCATCCCGCCGAACCAGCGGCACTGGTCGCGCTGGTGGGCCAGGTCGTCGCCCCCCTGCCCCGACGACACGTACATCGGCGCGGCGACGCAGAACGTGATCCCATAGGGGTCGCGGCCGGCGTTGCTGGCTGCGGTCCGGACGCTCTCGATCATCCACGCCGCGATGTCGACGTCGGCGAGCTGCAGGATGAACCCGTCGCCCACCTCGCCGGCGGCCTTGAGAGCCAGCGGGCCGTAGGCCGCCACCCAGACCTCCAGCGACGACGTGCGCGCCCACGGGAACTGCAGGGTGGTGCCCTTGTAGTCCACCGGCCGGCAGTTGGCGAGCTCGCGGATGACGTGCGTGGCCTCACGGACCTCTCTCAACGTCGACGGCTTGCCGTTGGTCACCCGGACGGCGGAGTCGCCGCGGCCGATGCCGCAGACGGTCCGGTTGCCGAACATCTCGTTGAGGGTCGCGAAGACCGAGGCCGTCACCGTCCAGTCCCGGGTGGCCGGGTTGGTGACCATCGGCCCGACCTTGATCCGGTCCGTCCGGTCGAGGATCTGGCTGTAGATGACGTAGGGCTCCTGCCACAGCAGGTGGCTGTCGAACGTCCACAGGTAGTCGAAACCGTGCGCCTCGCTCAGCTGGGCGAGCTGCACCGTGCGCTGCGCGGGCGGGTTGGTCTGCAGCACCACTCCGAAGTCCATGCTTACTGCCCTCGCTTCGCTCGGGCGCAGATCGCGCTCTGACCCGCCGATCCGGCGCTGGCCTGGCTCCTCATACCAAGTACTGACTGAGGCCGCGCTTGACGAAGCGTCCGTGGCTCTGGTTTCCGAGGTACTGGCCCCCGTCGACGATGACCCTTCCGCGAGAGATCACCGTGTCCACGTGTCCGTCGACCTCGAACCCCTCGTAGGCCGAGTAGTCCATGTTCATGTGGTGGGTCTCGCGCCCTATCGAGGTGTGGCCGTTCGGGTCGTAGATCACCACGTCGCCGTCGGCGCCGGGCTGGAGGACGCCCTTGCGGCCGTACATCCCGAACATACGGGCCGGCGTCGTCGAGGTCAGCTCGACCCAGCGGGGCAACGAGATCCTCCCCGTCACCACACCCTGGTACATCAGGTCCATCCGGTGCTCGACCGAGCCGATCCCGTTGGGGATCTTGGCGAAGTTGCCGAGCCCCAGGTCCTTCTGGTCCTTCATGCAGAACGGGCAGTGATCGGTGGAGACCATCTGGATGTCGTTGGTGCGCAGCGCCTGCCACATGTGGTCCTGGTGACCCTCGGCACGCGAGCGCAGCGGCGTCGAGCAGACCCACTTGGCCCCCTCGAAGCTGCCCCATTCCGGACCACTGGCGCCGAGCTGCTCCTCGAGCGATAGGTAGAGGTACTGGGGGCAGGTCTCGCCGAAGACGTTCTGGCCGGCATCACGGGCGGTGGTGATCTGCTGCACCGCCTGAAGGGCACTGACGTGCACCACGTAGAGCGGAGCCCCGGTCAGGTTGGCGATCATGATCGCCCGGTGGGTGGCCTCCTCCTCGGCCTGCCAGGGCCGGGAGATGCCGTGCCAGTAGGGATCTGTCTTGCCCTCGGCGAGCAGCTGCTGGACGAGCACGTCGATCATGCCGCCGTTCTCGGCGTGCATCATGATCATGGAACCGTTCTCCGCGGCCTTCTGCATGGCACGCAGGATCTGCCCGTCGTCGGACAGGAGGACGCCCTGGTAGGCCATGAACAGCTTGAAGCTGCTGACGCCTTCGGTGACCAGCTCGTCCATCGCGAGGAGCGACTCGTCGTCGACGTCGGAGAGGATCTGGTGGAAGCCGTAGTCGATCGCGCAGTTGCCGGCGGCCTTCTCGTGCCACCGGTGGTACTGGTCGAGGACGTTCTCGCCGGCGTACTGGACGACGAAGTCGACGATCGAGGTGGTCCCGCCCCAGGCCGCGGCCCGGGTACCGGTCTCGAAGGTGTCGCTGGCGGACGTGCCACCGAACGGCATCTCCATGTGGGTGTGCGCGTCGATGCCGCCCGGGATGACGTACTTGCCCGCCGCGTCGATGACGGCGTCGACGGCCCCCTCGAGGTCGAATCCCAGCAGCGCCGAGCCCGGCGCAAGGACGGCGGCGATGGTCTCGCCGTCGATCAGCACGTCGGCCACGGCTGTGCCGGTGGCGTTCACGACCGTGCCGTTCTTGATCAAGGTGGTGCTCACAAGACCCTCCTGCTCGGCTCATTCGCCCCGGAACTGGTCACCAACAGCGCCCGACCCGCCGGTGGGGCTGCAGGTCCTGACCACTTGCGCCGAGGGTTGGTGCTCACCCGGGTCACGGCTTCGGGATGGAGGTGTAGGACTCGGGCCGACGGTCACGGTAGAACTGCCAGGCGTTGCGCACCTCGCGGACCATGTCCAGGTCGAGGTCGCGGACGACGACCTCCTCCGTCTCGCTGCTGCCCATCGGGCCCACGAGGTTGCCCTGCGGGTCGACGAACTGGCTCGACCCGTAGAACGTGACGGCCAGGTCGCCGTACTCGTTGTCCTCCGTGCCGACCCGGTTGGGTGCGGCGACGAAGTAGCCGTTGGCCGCGGCTGCCGCCGGCTGCTCGATCTCCCAGAGCCGGTTGGAGAGGCCGGGCTTGGTGGCGTTGGGGTTGAAGACGATCTGGGCCCCGTTGAGGCCGAGCTCGCGCCAGCCCTCCGGGAAGTGCCGGTCGTAGCAGATGTAGACGCCGATCTTCCCGACGGAGGTGTCGAACACGGGGTAGCCGAGGTTGCCCGGGCGGAAGTAGAACTTCTCCCAGAACTTCTCGAGGTTCGGGATGTGGTGCTTGCGGTACTTGCCGAGGATGCTGCCATCGGCGTCGACCACCACCGCGGTGTTGTAGTAGATGCCGGGCTGCTCCTCCTCGTAGATGGGCAGCACCATCACCAGGCCGAGCTCGGCGGCGAGGGCGGCGAAGCGCTGCACGACCGGGCCGTCCGCCGGCTCGGCGTAGTCGTAGTACTTCACGTCCTCGGTGATGCCGAAGTAGGGGCCGTAGAAGAGCTCCTGGAAGCAGACGATCTGCGCGCCCTGCTCCTTGGCCTGCCGCGCGAACCGCTCGTGGAGGTCGAGCATCGACTCCTTGTCGCCCGTCCAGGTGGTCTGGGTGATGGCTGCCCGGACTGTGCTCACGTGGTCCCGTCCTCCTCGTCTCAGCAGGGCCGCGTCTCCGTGCACCCCGCCGGCGGGCCCATCGGCCCGTCCGAGCATTGAACGTCTCCCGTGTTCCGGGGGTGTGTCAATGGGTCACGGCCCCGTGACCGCGTCGACAGGGCCGAGAGATTGCGAAAGCCCGTCAGCTGGGCCTCAGGCGGGCTGCACGGGGTCGGTCACCTGCGCCCAGCGGTCGGTCGTGGGGGGCGGTGGGTTGCGTCGGCGCTCGACCAGCCACACCACTGCCCCGACGGCGCTACCGATGGCGACCATCATCTTCCACTCCACGGGCCCTACCTTAGCCAGCAGCTCCAGGCGACGCGCAGCCTGACGACGGTCCAGCGCCACCCCTGTGGGTGATGCGCAGCGGCCCGTTCGCGTGAAACATGGACGACATAGCACGCTGGTAAAATTTGGCGCAGGCAGGCCATCGCCTCGCCCGACCCGGCGACGCGGCCGCCACGACCGCCGCGTTTATCGAAAGGGGAGGTCACATGACCATGTCCTACGGGGTGCTCAGCACCTATCCGCCTACCCAGTGCGGGCTGGCGACCTTCAGCCGCGCCCTCGTCTCGGCCCTGGAGTCGCCGTCCGACCTCATCGGCGTTGTCCGGGTGGCTGACTCCGAAGAGCTGGTCAACCGGCCCCGAAACGGCCCGGCCACCACCCAGGGACAGCCGTCCGACGCCACCTGGGTCCGCGGTGACGCCCGCGGGCCCCGCAAGGCCGCAACGGCCCTGAACGCGTTCGACGTCGCCGTCCTCCAGCACGAGTACGGCATCTTCCCCGGCGTCGACGGCGAGGACGTACTCGACGTGGTCCGCCGGCTCCGAGTGCCCCTGGTGACCGTGCTGCACACCGTCCTGGTGACGCCCTCGCCGAACCAGCGACGGATCCTTGAAGCCTTGGTGGACGCCTCCAGCGCAGTAATCACGATGACCCGGACCGCTCACGACCGGCTGCTGGCCCACTACGCCGTCGACCCCGCCCGGGTCACCGTCATCCCGCACGGCGCGGCCGTGCCGCCGCCCCGGCTGCACCGGCGCCCGCGCCGGCCCGATCAGTCGCCCCGGATCCTCACCTGGGGCCTGCTGGGCGAGGGGAAGGGCATCGAGTGGGCCATCGACGCCATGGCCCAGCTGGCCGACCTGAGTCCGCGGCCGCAGTACCTGGTGGTCGGACAGACCCACCCGAAGGTCCGCGCCCAGCACGGCGAGGCTTATCGCCTGCGCCTGATGGCCCGCGCCGCGACCGGCGGCAGCGGATCGGTGCACTTCGACGACCGCTACCTCACCACCACCCAGCTGCACACCCTGGTCCAGGACGCCGACGTCATCCTGCTGCCCTACGACTCGCGGGAGCAGGTGACCTCGGGTGTCCTGATCGAGGCCGTCACGGCGGGCAAGCCGGTGGTCTCCACCGCATTCCCCCACGCCGTCGAGCTGCTGTCCAGCGGTGCCGGACTGCTGGTCGAGCGGCAGGACCCGACGGCCATCGCCGGCGCGCTGCGCCGCCTGTTCACCGAGCCCGGGCTCGAAGCGGCGATGCGGGCAGAGGCCGAGCGGATCGCTCCCGAGCTGCTCTGGCCCGCCGTCGCGGACCGGTACAGGGCGGTTGCGGCGCAGATCCTGCCCAGGCGGTCCGTCCTGGCTACGGCGTGACGGCCGCCCCGGTCCTGGGCCCGGGAGTCTCGTTCGACCACCTGCTCCGACTCAGCGACGACGGTGGCCTGTTCGAGCACGCCCGGCTCACCGAGCCGCGGACCGAACACGGCTACTGCGTCGACGACCTGGCCCGCGGGCTGGTCGTGCTGGCCCGCGAGCCCACGCCCGCGGCGCCACTGCGCGAGCTGGCTGACCGGTATCTGGCGCTCGTGGTCGACGCCCAGAGCCCGGACGGCCGCTCGCACAACAGGCGCGATCTGAACGCCCGCTGGACCGACCGGCCGACGCTGGAGGACTGCTGGGGCCGGGCCCTCTGGGGTCTCGGGACGATGGCGGCCCGCTGGGACGAGCCGGCGGCGGTGCGTGCGGCGCTGCGGCCGTTCGAGCGCGGCGCCCGGCACCGCTCCCCCTATCTGCGGGCCGAGGTCTTCGCCGCCTTGGGCGCCGCGGAGGTGCTCAGTCGCTGGCCTGGCCACCGTCGCGCCGCCGCGCTACTGGCCGACGTCGCCCACCGGATCGTCGCCGCCAGCACCGATCCCGGGTGGCCCTGGCCCGAGCCCCGGCTCCGCTACGCCAACGGCAGTGTCCCCGAGATCCTGCTGGCTGCGGGCTCGCTGCTGGGTGATGACCGGCTGCTCGCCGCCGGTCTGCGGACGCTGGAGTGGTTGCTGGAGATCGAGACGACCGGCGACCGACTCTCGGTGACCCCCGTCGGCGGGTGGGCGCGCGGCGAGGTCCGGCCGGGCTTCGACCAGCAGCCGATCGAGGTGGCCGCCCTGGCCGATGCCTGCGGGCGGGCACTGGACGTGACGGGCGACGCGCGTTGGGCGGCCGGACTCGAACGCTGCCGGGCGTGGTTCCTCGGTGCGAACGACACAGGGGTTATGTTGCTCGACGTGATCAGTGGTGGTGGGCACGACGGCCTGGAGCGGCATGGCCGCAACGAGAACCAGGGGGCCGAGTCGACGATGGCGCTCATCTCGACCCTGCAGCGCTGCGCCGCGGTGACGGCCCCGCCGACGTGACCGGGCTGGCCGTCCGCAGCCCGCTGGTCCTCCGGCCTGATCCCGCCCGGGTGATCGCCCGCCGGTTCCTGCCCGGCCAGGAACTGCTGACCGACGGCCGCGCCCGGGTGGACGCGGTCGTGGACCGGGTGCTGGCCATGGACCCGGCGGACGTCACGGCGAGCCTGGCAGAGACCGTCGCCACCTTCGGCAACCGCCACGACGACCTGGCCGCGGTGTTCGAGGAGCACTTTGCCCCGGTGCGGACGCGGCCGCAGACCGGGGACGTGACCTCGGAGCAGGCCGCCTTGATCGGGGCGTACTTCACCCAGGAGTACGCCCTGGAGGCCGCCGCCCTGTTCAACCCGTCGATGGTCGCCCACCCCGACCAGTCCGGGCTGGCGGCTGGTGAGCTGCGCTTCCTGATGAGCGTCCGCTCGGTGGGCGAGGGGCACGTCTCCAGCATCCAGCTGCGAACCGGGGTGCTCGGTGCCGGACCGGCCGATCTCCGGGTCGACCCGCCCGGCCGACCCCGGACGCCGGAGCACCGGGCGGCGTCCATCCCACGGTCGGTACTGCTGGCGGCGCTGGCGGACCGCACCGGGACCCGGACCGACAACCTGGCCGGGCTCCTGCCAGGGCAGGTGGACGCCGGCAACCTCGACCGGGTGCTCGAGCTCGTCCGCGGGCAGTACTTCGACAGGAACCGGGGGGTGCCCGCCGCGGAGCAGCTCCGCTGGGTCTTCACCTGCGACTACGAGCTGGAGGTGCCGGCCGACCGGCCGCTGGCCGACACCGTCTTGTTCCCGCTGGCGCCGGACGAGTCACACGGGCTCGAAGACGCCCGGATCACCCGTTTCGTCGAGGAGGACGGACAGGTCGCCTACCACGCCACGTACACCGCCTACGACGGCGCCGCCATCACCTCCCACCTCCTCAGCACCGACGACTTCCGGACGCTGCAGGTGCGCCAGCTGCTGGGTCCCGCCTCGAAGAGCAAGGGCATGGCGCTGTTCCCCCGGCGGGTGGGCGGCAGCTACACCGCGCTGGTCCGGTGGGACCGGGAGAGCATCGGGATCGCCCGCTCGACTGACCTGCGCTGGTGGGACGGTGCCGTGACGGTGCAGCAACCGTCGACGGCGTGGGACCTGATCCAGCTGGGCAACTGCGGCCCGCCCATCGAGACCGAAGCCGGCTGGCTGGTGCTGAACCACGGCGTCGGCCCGGTGCGGCGGTACGGCATCGGGGCGGTGCTGCTGGATCTCGGGGATCCGACCGTGTTGCGTGGGGTGCTGCCCGAGCCGCTGCTGCTGCCGGACGAGGACGAACGGGTGGGCTACGTGCCCAACGTCGTCTACTCCTGCGGCGCGCTGGTGCACGGCGACGCGCTGGTGCTGCCGTACGGCTGCAGTGACTCCTCGATCCGGTGCGCCTTCGTCGACCTGCCAGCGCTGCTGGGCCGATTGACCGGGGGCTGAGCCCGGGCGGTTCATGGCCCGGAACCGGTCCGACAGACTGACCGGGTGAGCGACGAGGAGTACACGCCGACCGCACGGACCACCCCCACCCGTAGCCGGGAGCGGGTCGGCTACGACCGGCGGGCGGTGCACGCGGTGCTGGACGAGGCGACGACCTGCCACGTCGGCTTCGTCGTGGCCGGCCGGCCGGTGGTGCTGCCCCAGTTGCACGTGCGGGTGGGCGAGGACCTGTACCTGCACGGCTCGACCGGTGCCCGGGCCCTGCGCAGCGCGGACGGCCAGGGGCTCGAGGTGTGCGTCACCGTCACGCTGGTGGACGGGCTGGTCCTGGCCCGCTCGGCCTTCCACCACTCGGTGAACTACCGCTCCGTCGTGGCGCAGGGCCGGGCTGAGCTGGTGACCGACCCCGCTGAGAAGACGACCGCGCTCGCGGCCCTGGTGGACGCGGTCGTGCCGGGCCGCTCGGCCGCCACCCGGGGCCCGGACCGGCGCGAGCTTGCGGCCACCGCAGTGCTGAGGCTCCGGTTGCACGAGGTGTCGCTGAAGGTCCGCAGCGGCCCGCCCGTCGACGACCCCGAGGACCTCGTGCTCCCGCACTGGGCGGGAGTGCTGCCGCTCAGCACCCGCCGCGGGCGACCTGTGCCGGCACCGGACGTGGCCGCAGGCACCCGGCTGCCCGGGCACGTGCAGGCCTGGGTGTCCGGCGGCACGACCACCGAGGAGCGCCCGTCCGGTTAGCTGCGCCGGCGGCCGATGGCGTGGATGCGCAGTCAGCCAGCGGCGGCGCGCAGCAGATCCAGCAGCGGGCCCGCGGCCTGCTCCAGGAACTCCGACTGACCTTCATCGCCCACCTGCACCAGCGCGACGTCGGTGAACCCGGCCTCCCAGAACGGGCGGACCGCCTCGACGATGGCGTCGAGGTCGGGGCCGCAGGGGATCTGCTCGGCGACGTCCTCGGGCCGGACGAACTGGCTCGCACCGGCGAATCCGGCCGGCGTCGGCAGGTCGGCGTTGACCGCCCAGCCAGCGGCGAACCAGCGGAACTGCTCGTGCGCCTTGGCCACGGCCGCTTCCCGGTCGGTGCCCCAGCAGATCGGCACCTGGCCGATCTTGCGCGAGGCAGTGTCGCCCTTCGACTGGTCCCAGGTCTGCAGCAGCTCGGCGTCGGGCTCGGTGGTGATCAGGTGCTCGGCGAGCGGGCTGAACCGCTCGATCGACTTGGGCCCGGAGACGGCGATGCCGATCGGCACCCCCTGGTCGGGCACGTCCCAGACCCGGGCGGAGTCGACGCGGAAGTAGTCCCCCTCCCACGTGGTCAACTCGCCGCTGTGCAGCTCGCGGATGATCGTCGCCGCTTCGACGAGCATGTCCTGACGTTGGTCGACCGGCGGCCAACCCTCCCCGGTGACGTGCTCGTTGAGGTTCTCCCCCGAGCCGAGTCCGAGGATGAAGCGCCCGTCCGACAGGAGCTGCAGCGTCGCCGCCTTCTGCGCGACCACGGCAGGGTGGTAGCGCTGGATGGGGCAGGTGACGTAGGTCATCAACTCGACCCGTGAGGTGGCCTGGGCCACCGCCCCGAGCACCGTCCAGGCGTAGGGCGCATGGCCCTGGGAGACGAGCCACGGGGAGTAGTGGTCGCTGCAGACCTCGAAGTCGAAGCCGATCTGCTCGGCCTGCGTCGCGTAGCCGACCAGGGCCTTGGGGCCGCTCTGCTCGGTCATCAGCGTGTACCCGAAACGCGTCATGCTCTCCTCCTCTGGCCCGTGATCAGGACTGGCTGTCCTGGGCGGACTTCAGCCGGTCGATGTGCTGGGAGGCCTCGGCCTTGTTCAGGTTCGCCGGGAGCTCCTCCCCCGCCTGCTTGGCCAAGGTGT
>JAABUN010003723.1_pt1 | contig 22734 bp, 20 predicted proteins | sample 5559311 | NCBI WGS metagenome assembly JAABUN01 (sample SAMN10711877, study PRJNA513370) | rock metagenome | isolation source: Antarctica rocks | place: Antarctica: Victoria Land, Siegfried Peak sud
GGGGTTTGTCCAGACCATATCAGGACGTGGTTATCCCAACGCGATAGTTACAGTATACGCGCTAAGTGGCAGCAATACAATTCTGGAAGTGATTGTTCACACCTATGGTTCGGGTCCCTTTCCTGGTGCCTGTGGTGCTAACTGCCTAACCTTGGGATCCTGAACGCGTGAGCACTTCAACTGTCGCCGGGTCCGGGGTTGACGGCACCCGCCGAACTGCCCGCAACCGGCCGCTGGCTGCCTGGCGCAAGGCCAGGGCGGTCGAGCTCGCCATCGAAGGCCGGACCTACGACCAGATTGCCGCCGAGGTCGGCTACGCGAATCGGGGTACCGCCTACAAGGTCGTCCACCAGGCGCTGAGCGCTCGTTCGGTGGCCGCGGTCGACGAGCTGCGCTGCCTCGAGGTCGACCTGCCCGCAACCGGCCGCTGGCTGCCTGGCGCAAGGCCAGGGCGGTCGAGCTCGCCATCGAAGGCCGGACCTACGACCAGATTGCCGCCGAGGTCGGCTACGCGAATCGGGGTACCGCGCCGCCGCCGTACAACACGAAGTCCGCCAACCCGAGCCAGGCGAGTGAGCCGTGAAAGTGCGCCGAGCGGTACTGGCTGCCCCAGTCGTGGCGGACCTCGATGCCGTTGACACGTCGAACTGCGAAACGCCGTCGAACTCCAGCTGGAACCCTGCCGGGGCCGTCCGACACTCATGGAGGCCGGGGCGCGGGCGACCGTGTCCCGGCCTCCATGAGTCCAGCTGAACAGATGCCAATCACGAACTGCGGCTCGCCGTTGCGGTTCTCCCGGCCGACGCGGGAGTCCACAATATCGAAGGCCGCCTCGATAATTTCGTTCATCTCGTCGATACCGGCGGCCGTCAGCATGTCCTCTGACACCTTCTTGAAGGTCTGCCAGATGGTGCGCTTGATGACCGTGCTGTTCTTGCGGAAGATGCCATAGCGGGTACAGCGGTGGTTGCGTGAGGTAGCCGCCGAAGTTGCCGTTGGGCAGCAGGTCCCGGCCACCCAGCAGCCGGCGGCTCCTCTCGTCCGCGCCGGCCGCGTCGCTGTGGACTTGTGGGCTGGGCAATCGCGCCGCCACCGCAATGCGCTACCTGCGTCGAGGGCCGGCGACACCCCTGGCCGCCCTGCCGCAGAAGTAAAGCCCGGCAGCGGAGTCGCCATGGCAGCGGCTCGTCAGGCACTTCGACCAGCCTCACCGGCCTGAGCCGAACGCGCCCAAAGTAGCCGACGCTCTGTGCAGCGGCATGCTCCAGTGGTGTCCCAGCAAACGAACGTCAGCCGGAGCACCTCGCGTAGCTGCCACCGAGTCGGGCACGGCGTCTCGATAGGGGATCCCTGGCCGGGCAGGACGAGGCCGGCCGGCGGACGCCCGTAGATGTGCGCTACGGTGTGGTGCCAGCTGATGTCGAGGTATCTCCGTCAGAGGCAATCACTCCATTGATCGCGATTCGATACGGATCGCATTGCCCTGAGGGGGACGCCACCATGGAACTCGAGCACGACATCACTGCAGGTTGGGACGTCGCTAGCCGCGATGACCAGCAGCCCACAATCGACTACTTCACCGCGTTGTTGGCGCGGCATTCCGACGATCCGCGGGCCTTGTTTGAATCTGCCTGTGCCTGGGATTGGGGAGGCCAACCCGACAAGGCCGTCCCGCTCTACGAGCGTGCCTTCGCCGCCGGACTGGAGGGAGATCGCTTGCGGCGCGGACTGCTGCAATACGGCAGCAGCCTGCGCAACCTCGATCGCGCCGAAGAAGCAGTCACCGTACTGGAAAGAGCTAACCGGCTGTTCCCAAACAGCGATGCTGTTCGATCCTTCCTCGCATTGGCACTCTTGAGCGCAGGTCGGCCGAACGAGGCCGTGGCTGACCTGCTCGATCTCGCCCTCGACGGCATCCACTCCGACGACTTCACGCGTTATCAGTGGGCGTTCCGGCACTACGCGGCCGCGCTCCGGCGCGGGGACTGGTCCGCTACCGAGGATGACGGACGAACGCAGGCTTTACCGGCTCTCCGCACCTGACCGGGGTGTCTTGATCGTTTGAGGCTCGTGGCCTCGACATGCGGGTCGTTCCTGACGCGACAGCAGAAGAGGCCACGAGCATGGAGGACGCTACGACGGTGCTGTTGGGGCTGCCCGGGTTCCGGGTGCTCGACGTGCGCCGCATCGACGAGCGCGGCACCCGCTGGGTGCTGGTGGAGACCATCGAGCCCGCGGCTGGGTGTCCAGCCTGCGGGGTGATCAGCGACCGGGTGCACGAACGGCCCGCGGCTCCTCACCAGCTGATTTCAGACACCAGCCAGTGTCGAGGGGCCGCGAGCCCTCAGCTCAGAGCACGAAGATCGTGTCTTGCCCCCTCAAGTTCGAAGAGCCCCTAAAGATCGACCGCAGCTTCGTCTCGGCACTCACGGATGGCGCCAAGCCGACCGCGCTCGTGCGCTCTATCGTTGACCTGGCCGCGGCTCTTGACGTCGACACCATCGCCGAAGGGGTCGAGCTGAAAGAGCAGGTGGAGATTCTGAAAGGACTCGGCTGCCGAATTGCGCAGGGCTTCTACTTCGGTGAGCCGAGGCCAGCGCGCGAGCTCGATTCCATGTTGCAACATGGCGCAACAATTCCCGAGCGCATGCTCGGGACGCGGTTTCGGCGAACGGGGATGACCGGGAGCCGCTCCATTGCCGGGGCCCTGCTGCGTCCGACTTCTCGAGTTCACTTGGCTTAGCCAAGTGGGACCTTGCCTCCGAGACTCGCTGCAGCCGCTACCAATCAAGGAACGAACGTTGTTCCACCGGGGGCGTTCCTGACCTTAGGCTTTAGCCACAGCTTTCAGCGGTAGGCCGCTGCCTGGATCCTGTACAGATCGGCGTAGGTACCGTCACGGGCCAACAGTTCGTCGTGGCTACCCACCTCGACGACCCCGGCCCCGTCGAGGACGATGATGAGGTCGGCCATCCGCACGGTACTGAACCGGTGGGACACGAGAACGGTGATGCGGCCACCTTTTCGCGAGGACTGTGCCGCTGCGGAGTAGCGCTCGAACAGCGCGTGCTCGGTTTCGGCGTCGAGCGCCGCGGTGGGCTCGTCCAGGACAAGCAGGAGCGGGTGGTCGCGCACGAAGCCGCGAGCCAGAGCCAGCTTCTGCCACTGCCCGAAGCTGAGGTCGACGCCCTCGGGCCAGGTTGCGCCGAGTTGGGTGGCCAGGCCCTGCTCGAGGCGGTCGACGACGTCCTGCGCTCCGGCGCGGCCCACGGCGCTGCCGACCGCGGCCTGGTCGTCGATCCGTGGCACGTCGCCGAGCCCCACCGACTGCTGGGCGCGGAACTCGAAGCGGGAGAAGTCCTGGAAGGCCCCGGCGACCCGGCCGCGCCAGTCGTCGGCGTTCATCCTCGCAAGCGGCGCGCCGTCGACCATGATGCTGCCGGAGCTCGGTTCGTAGAGCTTGCACAGCAGCTTGACCAGGGTGCTCTTGCCGGCGCCGTTCTCCCCGACGATGGCGATGACCGCGCCGGCCGGCAGGTGCAGGTCGACCCGGTCGAGGACCAGCCGCTCGGTGCCGGGGTAGGCAAACGAGACGTCCTGCACGCGGATCCCGTCGGTCAGTCGGCCCGGCACCGACGTGTCGGCGTCGGCGACCAGCGCTGCGGCGTAGTTCTCCAGCCACACCAGTCGCCGCGACCCGTCGAGCCAGATCCCGCGCAGGAACCCGATCTCCCCGACGGTCGCGCCGATGTACGACGACAGCCGGGCACCGGCCGCGAGGACGAGCAGCACGTCGCCGGCGGGTCGGTGGAGCCCGGAGCTCACGAAGACCACGCCGCCGACGTAGGCGAGTCCGAAGACACTCCATGCTGCGGTGCTCCACAGCGCGCTACGCCAGCGCGTGGCGGCCACCGGGGCATACCACTGCTCCCAGCTCGCGCGGCGCTGCGCGGCGAGCCGAGGTCCGATGCCGGTTACCCGGACCTCCTTGCCGGCGGCGGCGGTGGTGGCCGTCGTGAAGAGGTGTCTGGCGAGCCGGTCATGGGGGGCGGCCTGCTCCTCGGCGGCGCGTTCGATGCCGGGCCGCCAGGTGGAGGTGAGGACCGTCGGCGCCGCGAACAGCGCGAGCAGGACCAAGGCCGGGTGGACGGAAGCCAGCAGCGCGACCGTGACCGCCAGGCGCAGGACCCAGCCGGCCGTGGAGAAGACCGACATGTACATGTGATCGAGAACGAAGATCTGGTTGCGCAGCACCGAGAGCCGGTCGAGCAGCTCCGGTCGCTCCTGGTGCGCGATCGTCGTGACGCCGGCCTGCAGCCGGGCCACATGTGACTCGAGGGCGATCGAAACCTTGTCGCGAAAGCGCCGCTGGACCCGGGTACTGACGGTCTTGAGCAGCCAGGTCGCCGTGGCCGACAGTCCCAGCCCGAGGCCGGCGAGCAGTACCGTGCCGCGGTCGTGGTGCTGTACTCCCGAGCCCAGGAGCTTGAGCCACACGGCGATGAGGGCGTCCGGGAGAGCGGCCAGCAGGGTCAGCCCGAAGGCGGCACCGAGCAGACCGGGCTCGTGCTGATAGCCCAGCCGGAGCAGCCGGACCATCGAGGCGAGGGCAGCCGGCAGGTCGACATCGCGGGGAGGAGCCTCAGAGGGCAACGAGGGTCTCCTGCTCGTCCTCGAAGCGCATGGCTTGCAGGTTGAACATCGTCCGGTAGCGCCCACCGTGGGCCATCAGCTCGTCGTGGCTGCCGAGCTCCACGACCCGGCCGTGCTCGAGCACGCAGATGCGGTCGGCGTGGCGCACGGTCGAGAACCGGTGTGATACCAGCACGGTCGTCACGCCGTGGGTGGCCGTAAGGATCCGCTCGAAGATCTCTGCCTCGCCGCGCACATCGAGCTGCGCCGTTGGTTCGTCGAGCAGCACCAGCCCGGCTCCTCGACGTACGGCGCACAGCGCCCGGGCAAGGGCGATCCGCTGCCACTGCCCCCCGGACAGGTCGGTGCCGTCGCGGTAGCTGCGCGACAGCGGCGTGCCCAGGTCCGCCAGCCCGTCCGCACCCGCATCGGCGAGCGCCGCCAGCACCTGCTCATCGGTGGCCCGGTGCCCCGGGTCGACGTTGTCCCGCAGGGACAGCTCGAATCGGACGAAGTCCTGGAACACGGCGCTGATGCGGTTGCGCCAGCTGTCGACGTCGAGCTGCCGCAGGTCGAAACCGTCGACCTCGACGGTGCCGGATGACGGCTCGTACAGGCGGCACAGCAGCTTGGCGAGCGTTGTCTTCCCGGCACCGTTCTGGCCCACGATGGCCAGCGACGACCCGGCCGGGATGGTGAGGTCCAGGCGGTCGAAGACAAGCCGGTCGGTTCGGGGATAGCCGAAAGTAACGTCCCGCAACCGGACGTTGATGACCGGTAGGCCCTCTGCCGGTGCCGACCCGAGCGTCAGGGCTCCAGCCGGGCCCATGGCCGGGTGCAACCGCTCTACCGCAGCGACCGGTGCGACCGCCCCGTCCAGAGCCCAGTTGAGGCCGCCGAACGCAATGGCGCTGGTGCCTACTGCTACCTGCGCGAAGACGATCGTCGCATCGAGGGACAACCCGGCCTCGGCAAGTGACCAGAAGAACAGGCTGTTCGCCCCGGCGACGACGAGCAGGCTCAGCAGCACCGAACGCTCGCGCAGCTTCGTGGCGGCGTACTGAAGATCGAACAGCCGCCGCCGCCTGGCCAGGAAGCGGTCGACGGTCCAGTCGGCCAGGCCGAACAGGCGCAGCTCCTTGGCGTTCGGCGGGTCCACGGCCATCCGGAAGGCGTAGTCGGCGTCACGCTGGGCGCTACGCACCTCGGCGGTGTTGCGGTCTCGCCAGACCGAGCTCTCCCGCAGCAGCCAGTGGGTTGAGCCCCAGGCGCCGGCGAGCAGCAGCGGCGCCCACCAGCTGAAGCTGAACAGCACGATCGCGGCGACCACACCCGCCACCAGCTCGACGAGGCTGCCGGCGATGAAGTCCATGTTGATGCTCATTGGCGGCCCGGTCAGGCCCAGGTCGAACTCGCGCGCGACCGTCAGGTCGTCCCCCAGTTCGGGATCCTCCAGGTGGCCCAGGCCGGGCGGGGTCACGCAAGCGTGGGTCAGCCGGTCGTAGAGCCACGCCGACGTACGACTGCCCAGGTTGGCGCTGACAGCGGCGTGCAGCGGGCTGAGCGTCTGCAGCAGGACGAACGACACGCCGACGCCCGCCAGCGGCACGGTCAGCGACCGGCCCGAGCCCACCGCGCCGACCAGCGCACCAGTGGCGATCGCGAACAGCGAAGGCAACACGGCGCGGCTCACGAGCAGCGCCCACCATGTCGTGGCCAGGCGGCCGTCGGCCTTACCGAGGGCCGCGAAGAACCCCCATTCGGGACGCACGGTCAACCGGGACACGGCCCGGACGTTACCGAGCAGGTGTAACCCCTGTCCGGAGTCCGGTGCCCGCAGCGGGGGGGCCGTGTCATCTACCGATCACCGTCGCACCATCGTGGACCGGAGCGATGAGTCTTCGGTCTGCCCTCGTGCACCCCAGCCGCGGGAGATTGTGGCGCCGCCCTGGGCCGGCTGCACGACGACTTCCACTCGCTCCCGCCCTTCGTCGGCGCGCTGATCATCGTCCCGCTCGTCGCCGGGATGTTCTGGGCGGCACCGCTGGTCTCACGCGAGTACGAAGCCGGAACGCATCGCCTGGCCTGGACCCAGTCGGTGAGCCCGCTGCGCTGGATCACCACCAAGATCGCGCTGATCTTCGCCGCCGTCGCCGCAACGGCACTCGTGCTCGGGCTGCTCGCGACCTGGACCCTCGACCCGCTCACCCCGGCGTTCGGCGGCCGGTACAACAGCACCTGGTACGACACCCAGGGCGCCGTCCCGGTCGCCTGCATGCTGTTCGCCCTCGCCGTCGGTGTCGCCGCCAGCGCCCTACTCCGGCGCACCATCCCCGCCATGGCCGTCACCCTGCTCATCTACGCGTCTGCACGCATACCGATCCACTGGATCCGCTGGCGCTTCGCATCGCTTAACAGCCGCACGCTGACGATCCCGCTCAGTAGCCTGCTGAGCAGTGTCACGGGTTCACCGTATGACCTGGCGAATGCGGCCGTGCCGGCCGAGGCGTCACTTCACGGCATCACCCTTACCGGCCCGTCCGGCCAGTCGATCGGCACCAACCAGGGCAACTTCAGCTTGCTGCAGCAGTACTGCCCAAACCTGCTGGCCAACCCCACCCGCGACGGCGTGCTTGACCCCGCCGCCTGCGCCTCCCGAGTCCAAGACGTCAGCCTCCATGCCACCGTCCGCTACCAACCCGCGTCGCACTTCTGGATCATCCAGACCATCGAAAGCGCGATCTTCGTCGGCCTCACCGCGCTGCTCGTCACCGCCGCCATCCTCGCCGTCAACCGGCGCCGCCCCACCTGATCAGGCCAACGGAGAGGCTCTTGGAAACCGGTCACGGCAGCGATGGAAGCGGTGTCTCACTTGGTTGGGCACAAGCCTTGGCACCGGCACGGCAAGCGGCATGAGCAAGATCGTGCTTCCGCTCGATGGCCGAACGCGACTTTACCCGCTACGAGCGCGCCGCCTCGTACGCTGCCTGCACCGATGCGGGGATGCGGCCACGGCTGCTGACGTTGTGGCCGTTGGCCACCGCCCATGCCCGGATGCCGGCGGTCTGGCTCCTGGAAGCACCCGCACCCACTGGCCGCTGGCGCCCCCGCCCGGCGCCGGTGCCGCCCGCCCGCCGAGCCGCTCGCACGTACTGGCTGGTGGTCTCGCGGAACCTGTCGGCGTTCGCCTTGCTCAGGTCGATCTCGTAGCCCGTGCCATCCAGGCGAAAGCTGATGGTCTCCTCGGCCTTGCCGCCGTCCAGGTCGTCGGTCAGTTCCACGATGGTTCGCTGCGCCATGGAGTCCCCCTTGGCAGTTGCTATTCAGGGCCCAGATTGAAGTCACCCTGCATCGCAAGGTACACCCGCGCACGAGTCCTGGTGCGTGGTGCGGGCCCGTGAAGTCCAGCCAGGTGCCCATGCTGGCCTGGCTTCGCTCATCGCACCGGTAGCGTAGAACTACCGACACTTATGCGCGATTCGCCGGTGTTGATCTCAGCTACTGTCAATCGGCGGTGAGCCTGCTATCGGGAGTGTCATTCAGCCCGGCCGGTCGCATCAAGGTACAACTGGTCCGCCTCGACCGGTGCGATCCGATCCGGACCCGGCTCGTCGTCGCCCTTGGCCGGGCCGGTCTCCCTCTCGTGGAGCGTACCGCGCCAGCCGCCGGCTCATGCTGGCGATCGTCGACACCGTGCCGGGATGGAGCTTCGCCCCGGGGCCGTTCCAGGACCACCACGGTGGCGGCATCTGGGTGCGCGACGCCGAGGGCTGGCTGTGCCTGTTCAGCACGCTGGGCATCGAATAATCCGCGCAGTTCTGCGCCGACCCGGCCAAGGTGGACCGGCTGCGTCTGGACGCGGTCCGGATCCTCGCCGCCTTCCCGGCCACCCTGGCCGGCTACACCGAGCTCGGCTACCCGGTCGGGCAGGCATTGCTGGCCACCCCGATCACCACCGCCGAGCAGGTCGCGGCCTGGGTCGACTCCATCTTCAACGCCTCGGTGCCGCTGCCGGCCGGCGCTCACTCCGGGGTGCTGCCGGCAGGTGCCGGCTACCACCACTATCCGAAGCCGATCGTGGACATCGACCGCGTCCGCTATGACGACTTCCGGTTGTTCGTCACCGACCCCCGGGATTTCCGGCCGCGGTCGTCCCGGTCGCGCCGCGTGGTGCCGGGGATGGCGTCGTTTGGTAGTTGCGTCCCGGTCGGCCCGTCGCCAAGATGCGTTCTACTGATCACCGATCCGCAGGGGGCTGGTATGGCAGCGAAGTACGTGCTCACGAAGAGCAGCAAGGGTGGGTTCCACTGGAACCTGGTGCGCCAAGCTTGCCCGCTGACGCCCACAGAGCCAGGAGGTTTCGCGATGAAGCGTCCGACCCGCGCACGTCGTCTGCTCTGCGTACTGTCCGTCGCCGGTGCCTTGACTGCGGGAACCCTGACACCTCTGAGCCCCGCGCAGGCCGCCATCGCCGGCACCGTCGTCGGCGGCTTGCCGATCTACGGAAGTCTCGTCAATGGGAAGTACGAGCAGTGCACAGCCGGGTTCAACGCCCGCAACGCGGCAGGCGACAAGGTGCTCATCACGGCCGGTCACTGCGGGCGCCGCGACTGGCGGGCGCCGAACGGCCTGTACTTCGGCGCGACCGGACGGGTTGTGGTCTCACCCAACGGCGGCGACTTCCAGACCGTCGCGTACACCAATCCGAGCTACTGGAAGGCGCCGGGCCGGGTCCTGTACAACGGCCAGCGGCTCCCCGTTCGCGGGATCTTGACGCCCAGCAACGGCGCCCGGGTCTGCTGGCGCGGGGGCGCGTCCGCGACCACCCGTTGCGGGGCGCTCTTCGAGGTCGGCGGCGACTCGACCGTCTCCGGCACCACGTACCACAACACCTTCAAGATCCACGGCTGCGCCATCAGGGGCGACAGCGGCGGGCCGATCTACGCCGAAGTCACCGACTCGTTAACGCACGAGTCGGTCGCCTTCGCCATCGGCATCGTGCAGGGCGTGACCGGATGTTCGGGATCGAACAACACGGTGGTCGGCCAGCCGATCCGCAAAGTCCTACGGCGGTGGAACCTCAAGCTGACGACCGCCTAACGCACGTGCCGGCCGTGCACCCCGGTCAGGACCTCCTCGCTGACCGTTCGCCCCGACCCGTCAGCTCTGCGTGCCGCGCTTGCTCACGGCGTCGCGCATCCGATCCAACAGCCCGGTCACCGGGCCGAGCACCTTGTCGCCGGGCGGCTCGCCGGGCGCGGACGGTGTGGCCGGGTCGGGGCGACCTTCTTTACCGCCTCGACCTTGGCCCCGAGCTCGACGAGCTCTTGCTGGGAGAAGACTTCGCGCATATGAGGGAACATCTGCCCCTCCTCCTCCGCCACGTGCTTGGGTGAAACGACGCCCGGCGCACAGCGACGGCGTCGACCAGGCCCGGTCGTCCAAGCCGGCCAGGTCTGCGGCCAGCGCCGCCCGCTCCGTGTGAATGATCGGCCAGGGGCTGGTGGCAGTCATCGGTTCCCTCCCTCCGCCGGCGACATCCTGGCAGGCCCGTTTGCGGGTGTCACCGGCCTCCGTTTCGGCCGCTGAGCAACGACCCCTGCTCAAGGGTTGAAGTTCAGCGGCATCAGGGTGCATCAAGGGTTTCTGGGTTGCCGGCGGACATCCTCGATGGGGCCTGTCGCAACTAACTTCGACGGTCGCCGCCATATCAGGCCAACCCCCCGCGGCAATGCCTCAGCCATGCACTGGAATACCAACGAGCAGTCTCGAGATCAGGTTTACGAAACCGATGGCTGGGGTGACGCGGGAAAGGTCCTCTTCGCAGCAGCGGCGACGCCTCGGGTCAACGTTGCGTCAACGGTGCCGCCGACGAGTCCGCCAGCCCAGGGGACCGCCTTGGCCAGGGTGATAGCGGCCCTCTTGGTGCCGTACTTCGCGACTAGCGCGATCGAGGCTTTCCTATTGATGGCACGAAGCACGCTCATCGGGATGGCCTTGATGGCACCGAGAGCGGCACCCTTGCCGAGTTTGACTCCCACGGCGCTCGCAACGCTTTGAGGACTGCTGCCGGCGACGACGAGGGTGAGGACGGTCTGGACGTGCGGGTCGTCGAGGTCGTAGCCCCGCAGGTGAGCCGTGGCACCAACCATCCGGGCGTTGATAATCAAGTTTGCATAGGCCGAACTCGGCTCCGGCGGACGCCCAGGTTGCCGAGGGGATCTCCAAGCCTCCACGCCACAGCCAGCGCGTTGCCGGAGGACCTCGTGCTCATTCTGGAGAGATAGCTGCTTCGATGCGCGAGTGACACGGGTGGTGCGAACCTTCGGCGTCGAGGTCCTATCCACGCCGGCTCCCAGGTCTTGCCCGTAGGCTGCTGACTCACCGATTGTCGCGGTACTCGAGAGCTGATCTCCCGGGCCAGCCCGAGTCGCGGCACCGCAGAAGCGGGGATCGTTAGCTAGAGGACCATCCACTGCCGGCCAGCTCACGACGTCGAGCAGCCGCACGGTGTCGGGGTCGGTGGCCTGCGATCGCCGTTCCCGTGCCCACCCAATTAGGCTGCTCAGACGGTCGGCGACAAGTAGTCGCGCCTCGTCGAGTTCGAGCCACCCGTCGGGAACCCAGTTGAACGGAATGTCCTTCGCCAACGAGCGGACCCGTCCGTCTGGCGCAAACCCCAGTGCCACCAGGTGTTTCGCCAGCTGATCGGCCCAGTTCCGCCACTGCGCGACGCCGTCGGCCAACCACTCGACGAGCTCCCGGGTCTCGTCGCCCCTGAGCACCCCGAACATGGTCACCGACGACGGCGAGACACAGCAGGTCTCGAAGTTCCCCTTGCAGCTCGTCGTCGGCTGCGACTTCATCGATGCGCCCGGCCATGAGTCCTCCTTATGATTGTCGCTTCCGGTCCGCCAGCATCGACGCCACGGGTGTCAGCCGGGCCATCGACTCGGTCGAACCCGTCCCAACGGTATGGGAGGTCGGCCTCTCGCCGCGCAGCTTCACGACCATGGCGGACTTCGAGAAGGACGGCCTCGACGACCTCCTCATCTTGCCAACCCGGCGGGCACCGGAGCTCGATGGCGCGCGTCGGGCGGTCATCTTGGGCAGTGCGCCCCTCGCCGGCCTGACGCTGACCGGGCCGGTACTGAGCATCGGCGTGCAGTCCACCGCCGGCCATGTCGTTTCCTACGAAGGACTGGGTGGAAGGCTCGACATCGACGGTGCCACTGAGGTCCATGTTGCTGTCACCTGGCAGGTCGGGGCTCAGGGAACCAACACGGCCTACGACAGTTAGCCCACCGTCAGCGTGTCGCCCTCCTCGTCTGCGTACGGCCCCCCCGGCCGCTCGAGAACGGACGTCCGTCGCCTGCACGGCGAGTCGTACTTGCACGCGGTTGTCTCTATCAACCAACTCGACATGGAGTGGGGCGTGTTGCCCGAGGGACCGGGGAATGAAAGTGCCGCTATCGAACTCCCCGCTCGCGGCATGTGCGAGCGTTGGCTTGCCCTGCCGACGTTGGTCTGATCGGGCGGCCTTAAGGAAGTTCGGCGGTCTGCCACCATGCGAGGGTTAGCCCGCTGGTCACGAGGGCGGTGAGCGGGACGACGAGGAGGTGCCAGGTGGGTATTGCTGTGAGTGTCGGGTTGAGTGGTGTGATGGCCCATAGGGCTGGGGCCGACCACGGGAACCAGGCTCCGACTCCGGCGACGATGGCGAGCTGGGGCGCGACGACGATTGCGACGAGGCCTGCGAAGCCGGCGAGATAGCCCCGGCCCAGGCTCGCGAATAGTGCCACGACGAGCGCCAACAGGCCCGTGGTTGCGAGTAGGACGGCAAGGCGGCCGAGTGCCGCGAAGGTGGCGGTATCTGGGCTGCCCAGGCCGGCGAGTAGTCCGATGACGAGGGCGATGGGGGCGGCGAGGACGGCGACGGCGGCTGCCCAGCCGGTGATGACGACGAGTTTCGCTGCTGCGACGGTGGGTCGCGAGGTCGCCGAGGCGTAGAGGGACACCACGGTGTGGTCGGCGAACTCCCGCCCGAAGCACCAGGCGACGACGATGCCGATGCCGACGAAGCCTCCGGTTGCGGCGATCTGGGTGAGCCCGTTGAGGTAGCCAGGCCATCCATCCCCGAGCGCCATGGCTGCGGCCTTGGCGCTGAGCGGGTCGTCGCGGTTAGCTTGGGCGGCGGCGAGGAACGCCCATGCGAGCAGCGGGGGGACCAGCAGCACGACCACGCTCGCTACGACAGGGACACGACCGCGACGTAGTTTGAGCAGCTCGACCTGGTATGCCGCGTGCATCACGCCACCGGGTCGGCGTCGGCGGCGTGGACCATCGCGAAGAAGGTGCGCTCGAGGTCGCGGCCGGCCGGGTCGAGTTCGCCGACGACCCGGCCGGCGTGGACGACGCTGACCCGGTCAGCGACCCGGGCCACCTCGTCGAGGTGGTGGCTGGACACGAGCAGGGCGGTGCCCCCGGCCACGAGCTCGCCGACGAGATCACGCAGCAGCACCACCCCGGAGGGGTCGAGGGCGTTGGTGGGCTCGTCCAGGACGAGCAGGGCGGGCCGGTGCAGGACCGCGGCGGCCAGCCCGAGCCGTTGCCGGTTGCCTTGAGAAAGTGTCCCGGTGCGGCGCGTCGCCCACGGGTCGAGCGCCAGTCGCTCGATCACCGCCGTCGTCGCAGCCTGAGCGGCTCGGTGGGCCAGGCCGTGCAGTCGACCAGCGGCGTACAGGTTCTCAGTCACCGTGAGCTCGGGGTAGCCGAACCGGGGGTCGACGAGGTGACCAACCCGCGACCAGTCCGGTGTGCCGTCGGCGAGGTCGACGCCCAGAACCGTCACGTGGCCCGCGTCGGCGCGGACCATCCCGAGCGCGACGCGCATCAGGGTGGTCTTGCCGGCCCCGTTGAAACCGACGATGGCGACGACCTCTCCGGGCACGACGATCAGGTCGAGACGGTTCAGCGCCGTCAGGTCGCCGTACCGCTTCACCAGGTCTTGGCACGACAGGGCGGATGGCATGACGCTCACGCGCGCTTCCTCTCAGCCGGTGGTGGGTCGAGGACATCGAGGGCACGTCGCAGACACGCCACGAGCGTGTCCTCGTCGTCCCGGGCGCCCCAGTCGAGTAGAGCGACGGTGAGCGCACCAAGCACCGCCGCGGCAGCGACCCGAGCATCCGTCTCTGGGGCGTGCTCGGCCAGTGCCGCGGCGATGACCTCCTGGGTAGCAGCAGTGTTGGCCCACACACCAGCCGCCAGGCCAGGTGACTGAGCCAAGATCCGCACCCGTTGGCGCACCTGCTGCTGGTCGGGTAGATCGAGCCCACCCACCCCCGCACGCAGGCCGCGGCAGGCCCGGGCCAACGGTGCGAGCTGGCCCGGCTGCGCTACCACAGCGGCCGCGATTTGTGGGTCGAACGGGTCGTTCAGGACCACCGCTTCCTTCGTGGAGAAGTACCGGAAGAACGTCATGGGACTGACACCGGCGGCGACGCTGATCTGCTGCACGGTGATGGCCTCGAACCCGTGCTCGGCGATGAGATCGAGCGCCACCTGCTGCAGCCGGGCCCGCGTCCGCTCGGACCTCCCCATCCCCCGAATGTTAGTAACTAACATTCCCCGCGACAAGGGCGCCGACCCACCACTTCAGACGAGCAGGTGGTTGACCCGCGGTTCAGGCCAAGACTGCCCGGTCGAGACCCGTCGGCGCCGTTCGCCTCGGCGATCCGCCGAGCCCTGCCCCGAGCCACCATCGTGGTCGACCACTGGCACCTGGTTCGCCTCGCCAACCAGATGGTCACCGAGGTGCGCCAGCGGGTGGCCCGCGAGCAGCTCGGCCGTCGCGGCCGCACGGCGGACCCGGCCTGGGCGCATCGCCGGCTGCTGCTGCGGGCCGGTGACCAGCTCGGCCGCTGGGCTGCGCCGGCTCGCCGCGGTGCTGACCACCGACGACCCGAGCAACGAGATCGGCGCCGCCTGGGGCTGCAAGGAGCTGCTGCGCCAGCTGCTCGCAGCCGGGTGGGTTCGGATTAGGAGCCCCTGACCGCCAGTCATCTGCTGGGGCAAACCACAACACCTTACCGAAGTTGCTCAACTGACCATGCGGATACGCCGATCACTGTATGCTCGAACTTTACGGAGAGGAACCGCTATGGACACCAAACACGTCCGGTGCTATGAATGACGCTCAACGGACCACAGGCCGGAGTCATTGCGCTGGGCAGTGCGGTGATAGCGGGGACTCTGGTGGCGACCGGGTTTCTCCTCGGTTCACACAATGGATCCAGTGGTCAGATGACAGCGGTGCTGAAGCCCTCTGCGAGTGGAAGCGTGCGAACATCTGCGCCAACGCCATCTCATTCGCCGGCAGCGAAACCAAAGCCGTCCCCTCCCGCACTGAAGCCGAGCCCGGCGAAGCCGCAGCCCCCCGATTGGAGCAAGATTCGTTACGCCATGAACTGCGGCGGCACTGGCGTCGTGGTGGTTCAGGCTCTCAACAAGGACTACAGCGGGGACGGGCGTCCCGAGGCGGTGCGACTTGTTCGCTGCAACGCAGGAGCGGGCTCACCACCGAGTTCGCTATTCGTCTACAATGCCGATAAATTCGGTGCACCACACCTGATCGACACCCTGATATCACAAGGCGAAGGGCTAGCCATGAACGGCATCTCTAGTGAAGGCAACGATCTGTTCGGAACCGTCTACGCGGTCGATGGTTCAGGTATTGAGTACAACGTCGCCTGGGTATGGCAGGGCAAGGGCTTCGTGGGGGTCGCAACGTCCTAAGCCGAACCGCCACGGTTTCCTGAGGCTCCGTTCCGTGAGGATGGAGCCATGTCACATCCGGGCTCTTCGCCATGGAGCGTGGATGAGCCCGTCCTGACACGACCCACGGCCTGCGCCCCAGCAACTCGGTGCCAGCCACCAACTGCGGCGCGGTGGTTCATCCTGCCTCCAAGCGGCTGAGCGGCAGCGCCCGTTATACACCGGTCTGCCGCCGCTCGGCCGCTTGCTTGCCACAAGTAGGTGGCTCAGTCTGCCGCAATCAATCATGGCCGTATGCTGACCCCCGCTCGGCAGACGCCGGAGAGCTGCCCGATCGCTGACGCGTCCAGGTACACGTCGCCGCAGACTTCAGCGCCTTCGGCCGAGCGGCGACGATGTTGCCGGCGCACATCACGCGGCTCACAACCGCCTCCTCTACCGGTAGCCCCGGATTCGATGTGCTGCCTTCCGGGGAGATGGCGATCGCGTCGGGGCGCGTCGCCAGCCCGATGCTTGCCGGCCAACCGGAGGCGAGCCTGGGGCGCCTCGCCCCGCACGGCGCACCGTACGCGTCGGCGATCCGGCGGAACTCGCTCAGTCGCGCACATTCGTCGACAACGGGATGCTCAACGGCGAGGTCATCCGCTGGATGGCGCCCTCCGGATGAACCTCCAGTGATCCCTCCCACAGCCGGTGGTGCCGGATAGGTTCGGGTCCGTGGACGGGGTGCAGCTGGCGGCCGAGCAGCGTGCCCGCGTGCTCATCGACCGTCAGCTCACTGACGCCGGCTGGAGCGTTCAGGATCGCAAGCATCTGAACCTCTTCGCCGGCCAAGGCATCGCCGTCCGCGAGACGATCATGAAGCCCGGGCACGGGCGAGTCGACTACCTGCTCTACGTCGACCAGCGCGCGGTGGGCGTGATCGAGGCCAAGCCCGAGGGCACGCCGCTGTCCGGGGTGGAGTGGCAGTCGGCGATGTACGCCGAGGGCCTACCGCCTGAGGTGCGGCTCAAGTCCTTGACGGTAGACGGCCGGCTGCCCTTCGTGTTCGAGGCGTCAGGTTCGGAGACCCACCTGACCAACGGCTTCGACGCTGAGGCGCGGGCCCGACGCGTGTTCGCCTTCCCCCGTCCGGAGACCCTCGCGAGGATTCTGCGCGACGCCGAGGTGGACCCGACCGCACCGACGTGGCGGGCGAAGGTCAGCCGGATGCCTGCCTTGATCACGACCGGCCTTCGCCCGGCGCAGATCGAGGCGGTCACCGGGATCGAACGCAGCCTCGCCGAGCAGCGCTTCGACCGGTCCCTGGTGCAGATGGCCACCGGCGCAGGCAAGACGTTCACCGCCGTGACGTCGTCGTACCGGCTGCTCAAGCACGGTGGGTTCCGTCGCGTGCTCTTCCTCGTCGACCGCAACAACCTCGGTGACCAGACCCTGCGGGAGTTCCAGAACTACGCCACGCCGGACGACGGGCGCAGGTTCACCGAGCTCTACAACGTCGACAAGCTCACCGGCGCCGGCATGGTCGGCTCCTCCCACGTGGTCATCTCGACGATCCAGCGGGTGTACGCCGCGCTGCGCGGCCAGCAGGTCGCCGACGTCGACGACCCGGGCATCGACGACTACACCCCGGACGCCCCGGTCGAGGTGATCTACAACCCGCAGATGCCGCCGGAGGCCTTCGACCTGGTCATCGTCGATGAGGCCCACCGCTCGATCTACGGCGTGTGGCGCGGGGTGCTGGAGTACTTCGACGCGCACATCGTCGGGCTCACTGCGACCCCGGTGAAGCAGACGTTCGGCTTCTTCCAGCAGAACCTCGTCTCGGAGTACACCTACGCCCAGTCCGTCGCTGACAACGTCAACGTCGACTTCGACGTGTACCGAATCCAGACGCAGATCACCGACCAGGGATCCACGGTCGACGCGGGCACGATCGTTCCGGTGCGCGACCGCCGCACCCGCCGGGAGCGCTACGAGGCCCTCGACGACGACCTGTCCTACACCGCGACCCAACTGGACCGGGCCGTCACATCACGCTCGCAGATCCGGCTGGTGCTGGAGACATTCCGCGACAAGCTGTTCACGGAGATCTTCCCGGGTCGCTCGACCGTGCCCAAGACGCTGATCTTCGCCAAGGACGACAACCATGCGGAGGAGGTCCTCACCCTCGCGCGTGAGGTGTTCGGCAAGGGCAACGACTTCGCCGCCAAGATCACCTACAGCGCCCGCGACCCCAAGGGTTTGCTGCAGCGGTTCCGTACCTCGCCCAGTCTGCGCATCGCCGTCACCGTCGACATGATCGCGACGGGTACGGACGTCAAGCCGCTGGAGTGCGTGTTCTTCCTGCGGGACGTGCGCTCCGCGTCGTACTTCGAGCAGATGAAGGGCCGGGGCGCCCGCACCATCAGCAACGCCGACTTCCAGTCCGTCACCCCCGATGCCGCGACCAAGACTCGCTTCGTGCTCGTCGACGCGATCGGGGTGACCGAGCACGACTATGTCGACGCGAGCCCGCTGGAGCGAGCGAAGGGCGTCTCGCTGAAGAAGCTGCTCGACAAGGCCGCGAGCCTCACGCTCACCGAGGACGAGACCGCGACGCTGGCCTCCCGGCTGGCCAAGCTCGAGCTGCAGCTCACGCCCGCCGAACGGGAGGAGCTGGACACGGTCGCCGGCAGCCCGCTGAAGGACGTCGTACGGGAGCTCGTCGCAGCCGTCGACCCCGACGTCCAGTCGCAGGCCATCGCCCAGGCACCTCTCGTCGAAGGCGTCGTCGACGCTTCGGCTGCTGTGCAGCGGCTGCTCGACGACGCCTTCCGCCCGCTGGCGGCGAACCCCTCCCTTCGGCAGCGGATCCTGGAGCTGCGGGCCAGCCACGACCAGGTCATCGACGAGGTCAGTGTCGACGTGCTGCTCGACGCCCGCGGTGTCGTCGATGTCGAGCGGGCGAAGTCGGTGGTCAAGTCCTGGCGGTCCTATCTCGACGAGCACCGTGACGAGATCGCGGCGCTGCACGTTCTCTACTCCCAGCGGCGGTCGGCTCGGGTCTCCTTCACCGAGCTGCGCGAGCTGGCCGAACGCATCCACCGCCCGCCATACAACTGGACACCAGATCTGATCTGGAACGCCTACGAGGCGATCGAGGCCGACAAGGTCCGTCATGCCGATCGGCACACCGTCACCGATCTGGTCTCCCTCGTTCGCTTCGCGCTTGGGACCGACGACGAGCTCGTTCCCTACGCCAGCAAGGTCGAGGAGCGGTACGCCGGCTGGCTCGCCCAACAAGTCCAGGCGGGTGCCTCGTTCACCGAGCAACAGCGCTGGTGGCTGGATCGCATCGCCGACGTCATCGCCACCTCCGCCGGCGTGACCGCCGACGACCTTGACAACGCGCCGTTCACGGAACGGGGTGGCTTGGACGGTGCGGTCCGCGACCTGGGGGTTGAGGCGGCGGTCTATCTGGAGCAGCTCAACGCGGAACTCACAGCGTGAGCAGGGTGCTACCCGGGTGGGACCTGGTCTCGCTGAATGACCTGCAAGCCGACGTGCCCCGAGCGATCACAGATGGCCCGTTTGGGTCGAACCTGACGACCGCGCACTACACGGACGAGGGGCCACGCGTCGTGCGGCTGCAGAACATCGGTGACGGCCGGTTCGTGGACGCACACGCGCACATCTCAGAACAGCACTTCGAGTCCCTACGTGCACACGAGGTGCTTGCTGGCGATCTCCTGGTCGCATCGTTGGGTGATGACCCGCCGCAAGCGTGCCTGGCACCCTCCGCGCTGGGGCCGGCGATCGTGAAGGCCGACTGCATCCGCGTGCGCCTTGCTCCGTCCGTTGATTCGCGGTGGGTCATGTATGCCCTGCAGACTCCAGCGGTTCGGAGATGGGCATCGGAGAGGATGTACGGCGTCGGCAGACCACGGCTCGGCCTCAAGACCATTCGAGCCATCCCGATCCCCCTTCCACCGCTGGAGGAGCAGCAGCGCATCGTCGAGATCCTCGAAGACCACCTCTCCCGCCTCGACGCAGCCACCAGCAGCCTGAGCAGGACCCGTCGACGGCTGGATCGATTCAAGGCGTCAGCTCTCGGCGCAACATGGAGCGAGTCGGATCGACTTGGCGACCGTCTTGCCTTGGAGCTCGTTGGCGACGTGATCACAGGGGCAACTCCGCGGGACCGCCTCAGCGGTGCGGGAGCCGCCAGGATTCCTTTCGTCACGCCGGGCGATGTTGGACACGGCGAGGTGATTGGAGAAGTTGCGCGGAGCATGTCCCTGGACAGCCTGCCGCCGGGCCGCGTACTGCGAAAGCCGGCAGTGCTTGCCGTCTGCATCGGCGCCACGCTCGGCAAGATCGGATGGACGGACCGGCTCGTTAGCACGAACCAGCAGATCAACGCCCTCCTTATTGGTAACAACCTGCCTGCCTTCGTTGCGGCCCTCATGGCCGCACCCGAATTCCAGTCGCAGATGCGAGACCGTGCGTCTGCTACCACGATGCCGATCCTCAACAAGGGGCAGTTCAGCAAGTTGCAGGTCCCGGTCCCGACGCCCGATGATCAGCAACGTCTGTTGGCGCGGCTGGAACTGATGCTCGAGTCCGCGCAACGACAGGGAGAAGCAGCTGCGGCCGCAGAGATCCGAACGAAGCGGCTTCGTCAGTCGTTGCTTGCTGCCGCCTTCTCCGGTCGGCTCACTGAGCGCGGCATGGACGCCGAGGTCGACGAGGAGCTGGCGAGTGTCTGACTTCCAGCTCGGTCGGGAGTTTCGGAAGGCGTTCGCCCGCCGACCGGTGGAGGCGATGGCGGATCGGCGGTCGTTCGAGCGAGGCTGCTCTTCGCCGCCAACGGCCGGGTGGGCAAGCGGACTGCGACCGAGTCGAGCGTGAAGGCGGCGGTGGGAGGCTCGTCGTCGTACCAGGTGAAGCTCTGGCTCGGCGATGGGCAAGCGGCGTTCGACTGCTCGTGCCCGGTCGGGACCGAAGGCAGGTTCTGCAAGCACGCGGTTGCGGTTGCGTTGGTGGTGACTGATGCCGTCGCCGATCCGGGGCAGCGGGCCGAGGCCGTGATCGACATCCGGGCGTACCTTGCCGGTCTGGACCAGGACGCGCTGGTGGACCTTCTCGTCGAGTGCGTGGCCGAGGACGACGTGTTCGACGCGAGGCTGCGGATGTCCGCCGCGCGAGCGACGGCCGGACCCCCGTCGATCGCGCTCTTCCGGCACGCCCTCGACGAGGCGTTTGTCGTCCGTGACTACGTGGACTACCGCCACATGTACGACTACGCGAGCACCATCGAATCCACCCTGGACACGCTGCAGGAGCTGCTCGACGACGGCCACGCGGAAGCGGTCATCACGCTGGCGGAACACGCCATCGACCGGGCCGAGCACGCGGTCGGATACGTCGACGACTCCGACGGCTACATGTCCGGGATCGCCGAACGGCTGCAAGAGCTCCACCGCGGCGCCTGCGTAGCGGCCAAGCCGGAGCCCGTTGCGCTGGCCCGCACGCTGTGCGAGCTCGAGCGGCAGTCCGGCGATCTCGACGTCTTCCATGATGCGGCCGCGACCTACGCCGAGGTCCTCGGAGCAGAGGGCATTGCCGAGTACCGGCGGCTGGCGAAGGCGGAGTGGGATGCCCTGCCACCTCTGGGACCGGGTAAGCAGGAGCGCAGCTATTCGTCACGAAGATTCCGGATCACGCAGATCATGGAGACGCTGGCGGAGCTGACCGGCGATGTCGATGCCGTGGCAGAGGTGCTCGCCCGCGATCAGTCGTCGGCCTACCAGTTCGTCCGCCTCGCCGAGCTCTACCGCAACGCGGGACGGTACGACGACGCGCTCGCGTGGGCGGAAAGGGGGTTAGCACTGCACGGCGGGTCGGACCCGCGGCTTCTCGACGCTGCTGCCGAGGAGTACCACCGGGTCGGTCGGGCCGCGGACGCCGTACGGATCGCGTGGGATGCCTACGACGCTGCACCGACCTTGCGCACCTACCGCCAGCTCTCGGAGCAGGCGACGCGAGCCGGCCTCTGGCCGGACTGGCACGACAAGGCGATCACGTTGTTGCGGGACCGCATCGCGCAGGGCCGAGTCAAGCCCGATCGAGGCCGCGCGAGTCAGTGGGCGGAGCGGGGACCCGACAATTCCACGCTGGTCGAGGTGGTCCTCCATGACGGGGAGGTCGAGCGGGCCTGGGCCGAGGCAAGCGCAGTCGGCTGCCGGCGCGACCTCTGGCTGGAGCTGGCCCGACGGCGTGAGCGGGAGCACCCGCTGGACGCGATCCCCATCTGGCAGGACGAGATCGAGCTCCTCATCGATGCCAAGAACAACCAGGCGTACGCCGAGGCGGTCGATCTCATCGTCCGGGTGCGACGGTTGCTGATCTCCGCGGACCGCGAGGGCGGACTTCGCGCCGTACGTCGGGAAGCTGCGCACGACCCACAAGCCCAAGCGCAACCTTATGAAGCTGTTCGACGAGCGGAGCTGGTAGGTGTCTGACGCGAGGCGACTGGTCGACAAGCTGTGGTCGTACTGCAATGTGCTGCGCGATGACGGTGTCTCGACGATCGAGTACACCGAGCAGCTGACGTACCTGCTTTTCTTGAAGATGGCGCACGAGCGGCAGACGCGACCGCTGAAGCCGGAGCGGATCGTGCCGACGGAGTGCTCCTGGCAGCGGCTGCTGGACAACGACGGCGACGAGCTGGAGGTCACCTACCGGCACATCCTCGAGCAGCTGGCCCGCCAGCCGGGGACGCTCGGGGTGGTGTTCCGCAAGGCGCAGAACCGCATCCAGGACCCGGCGAAGCTCAAGCGACTGATCGTGGACTTGATCGACAAGGAGAACTGGTCGGCGGCCGGCGTTGACATCAAGGGCGATGCCTACGAGGAGCTGCTGAGCAAGGGCGCCGAGGACATCAAGTCCGGTGCCGGGCAGTACTTCACGCCTCGGGCGCTGATCAAGGCCATCGTCGACTGCATCGACCCGTCTGTCGCGGACACGGTCGTCGACCCGGCGGCCGGGACCGGCGGCTTCTTGCTCGTCGCCCATGAACACGCCTCACGCGACGCCGAGAACCTGAACCCGGATCAGCGGGCACACCTGCGTGACGGGTTCGTCCGCGGGACGGAGCTGGTCGACGGCACCGCAAGGCTGGCGGCGATGAACCTGCTGCTGCACGGCATCGGTACGCCGAACGGGCCGAGCCTCATCGACGTCAAGGACTCGCTGATCGCCGACCCCGGCGAGCGCTGGTCGGTCGTGCTGTCCAACCCTCCGTTCGGCCGGAAGTCCTCGATCACCATGGTCGGCGCGGAC
>JAABUN010003724.1_pt1 | contig 22729 bp, 25 predicted proteins | sample 5559311 | NCBI WGS metagenome assembly JAABUN01 (sample SAMN10711877, study PRJNA513370) | rock metagenome | isolation source: Antarctica rocks | place: Antarctica: Victoria Land, Siegfried Peak sud
GAGCATGCGGTCGGTGAGTTCTTTGAACCAGCGCTCGATCAGGTTGGTCCAGGAGCTGGAGGTCGGCGTGAAGTGCAGGTGCCAGCGGCGCCGGTCTTTGTGCGCGAGCCACTTCTGGATCTCGGGGGCCTTGTGCGCGGACAGGTTGTCCAGCACGACGTGCACGGCAAGACCGCGGGGGACGGTGGCGTCGATCTGCTTGAAGAACCGCAGCACGTCCTTGGCGGTGTGCCCCTTCTGGCAGTGCGTCAGGACCTCACCGGTCGCGACGTTCATGGCCGCGAACAGGTCGGTGGTGCCGTTGCGCTTGTAGTCGTGGGTCATCGTGCCGGCCCGGCCGGGCACCATCGGCAGGCTCGGCTGGGTGCGGTCCATCGCCTGGCACTGGGTCTTCTCGTCGAAGCTGAAAACGACCGCCCGCTTGGGCGGGTTCATGTACAGCCCGACGACGTCGACGAGCTTGGCCTCGAACTGCGGGTCGTTGGAGATCTTGAACGTGCTGACCTTCCACGGCTTGAGGTTGTGGTCGGTCCAGACCTTGGCGATGGTGTCCTTGCCCAGGCCGAACCGCTTGGCCAGCAACCGGGTCGTCCAGTGCGTCCCGCCGTCGTCGTCAGGCTTGTCCTGACAGGTCACCCGCACGATCTCCGCGACCGTCCCCTCGGTCAGCCCGGACTTGCGGCCACGCCCCTTGGCGATCTTCCCGACGCCGTCCACGCCCTGCTCGACGAAGCGAGCTCGCCACCGCCGAACGGCATCGGGCGTGACCTGACAGCGCCGCGCGATCTCCTGATTGGCCACCCCATCGCCGGCCCACAGCAGCGCCTTTGCCTGAAGCACCTGCCGGTGCGGCAACGACGTGGACGTCGCCATCGGCGTCAACTCGGCGCGCTGTGTCGCCGTCAAGGGCAAGGCCGGGGCAGTCATCACAGGCATGACCATATGATCCCCTGTTAATCGCAGACACGACTAGGCGCGCCGACCTCTCCGCCGCCAATTCACAGACGGACCACTAGCTAGCTAACGGGGACCGGCAGCGGGCGCTGTCGGCGGCTCGGGGGGCAGGCGGTCGTGCAGCGCGAGGTCCGGCACGGTCGGGCCGGTGGTCTTCAGCGCAGCACCGCCTGGACTTGGGGCCATGCGGACGGGCGCCACAGGTGCACCTCCACGCCGGGCACCTCGCGCAGGGCGTCAAGCCACTGGTGCTGCTCGGGGCGCACGCGTCCGCGCTCGGTCTTCAACTCGGTCAGGACCAGCCGGCTGGCGCGCACCAGGGCGAGGTCGGGCCAGCCGGCCGGGCTGCGCCGGTTGCTGTAGGCGTGGAAGTGCCTCCAGCCGCGCAGCTGCGCGAGGTCCACCACGCGGGCCTGCCAGTCCTTCTCGGACAGCGCCAGGTCCAGCGGCGACGCCGGCACCACCAGCGTGCCGGCGCGGTCGGCGAGGTGCGGGCGGCAGCGCGGGGCAGGGCGTGGGGCGCCCGTCGTCGTCGTGGCCGGTCCAGCCGTCCACGCATGCGTGCGTGTCCACCGTGGTGACGGGGACCGGCTCCACGTCGTCGTCCAGCAGCGAGCCGTCCCGGTCGCGCCTCATGCGTTCGCCCGGTGACGGATCGGCACGACGTTGCCGCGCATCTCTGCGGGCGGCTCGACGGACTGCTCGACGGTGACGCCTCCCGCCTGCATGGCCCGCAGGGTGGCGGCGAGCGTCTCGGGATCGGGCGCGGAGATGGTCACGGTGACCACGGCTGCCTCCTGGGCGGCGTCGCTGGTAAGGGTCCCATAGGTCTGTGCGGGGGGTCCCGGGGGGCTGTCGGCCTGGGGTCCCATAGGTCTGTGCGGCTGCGCCTGGGGGGGGTCCCACAGGCCGGGTCCCCCGGCACAGGTATGCGTGCAGCTGCGCAGGTCGGCAGCCGGTAGAGGTTCGCCCGCCCACTGGTCCCTGACGCGCTGCGCACACCGGGCCGGCCCCTCACCGCGAGGTGCAGCGCGCCGCCGCCCAGCAGCCGCTGCAGCGCCGTCCTGGTGGCCCGCTCACCGACGCCGGCGGCCTTGCACGCAGCGACCAGCACGTGACGCGGCAGCGCTGGCCTGGTGGTCCCGCGCTCGGCGGCCACGTCCAGCGCGTGGAGCATCACCGCGGCCTCGGCATCGGTGAGCTGGTGCGCGCTGTCGGCCAGCACGTCGCGCAGCTGCTGCACCGTGGCCAGCACGTCGTCCCTGGTTCATGCCGGCGACTCGGCTACACGCGCGGCGGCGCTGTCCCAGGCCGAGGCCAGCTGGCGGTGCAGGTTGTCGGCGCTGCGTGGCTTGTCGCCGTGGCCGACCCGTACGCGGGCCTGGGCGCCGAGCCGGCTGCGTGGCTCCAGCACGGTGGCGCACCAGTCGGGGAAGCCGTAGCCGTGCTGCATCGCGCTCATGGCGGTGGAGCGCAGGGCAGCCCACACCGCCGTGTCACCGCGGCCGCGCAGCTCGTCGGGCGCCAGGCCGTCGCGCACTACGTCGATCCACGGGCGGCGCCGAGGTGGCCGGCTGGCCGCCGTCATGCCGCACCGATCACGCTGACAGCAGCCTTCCGGGGCTGGCACTTGCGCGGGGCGTCTGGTCGCACGGGTCGGACAGGCTGCGCGGCCTCGTCGTCCAGGCCGTCGAACAGCAGCGCCAGCAGGGCGATTCGCTGGCCCGGCACGTCGCCGGGCGTCCAGGTCACGTCCACGGCCACGGGCAGCGTGGTGACGCGCGCGGCCGTCACAGGCTGTCCAGCAGCTCGGCGTAGCGCAGCGCCGGCTGGCCCTGGGGGACGCGCCGGCCCAGCTCCCAGCTGCGCACGGCAGCGGTCGAGCAGCCGACCACAGCGGCCACCTCGCGGCGGGTCAGCCCGCTGGTCTCGCGCAGCTCGCGCGCACGGCCGGACCGAGCAGCGGCGCGCATGCGCACCAGGCGGGTGGCGTCGTCAGGACTCATGTGGGCCACGCTGCCCTATCGACACGGCTGTGTCAGCAGCGTGCCGTACCGAAAGGTGGCGACAGGTTGGCGACACGGGACACGGCTGTGTCGGAACCGTGCCAGTAGGCGTACAGTCTGCCTCGTGCTTCCACTGGAGACCACGGCCGACCTGGACGGGCTGCTGGACGGCGTGCAGCTGGTGACCACGCCCGACGTGGACGCCGGCACGGCCAGGGTGGGCGGCTACGTCACCTGGGCGTGCTGGCACGTGCACGCGTCAGGCGGGCCGCTGGCGTACAGCGTCGGCCTGGACGTGCGGGTGCGCGACGGCCGGCCGGTGTGCACGCGCGTGACCCTGGACCAGGTGGCCGACGACGCGCCGGTGACAGCCGCCGGCATGCGCCTGCCGCTGGAGCGCCTGGTGCGCGAGTCGGCGCAGACCCTGCTGGCGCCAGCCGACGACGACGGGCACCCGCTGACCCTCGCGCTGGTCGAGTGGAGCGGGCCTGCAGGGCAGCGGCAGGCGTGGGCCGCGACCGAGCCACGGCGCCGGCGCCGACGTGCACCCGGCGCCGAGCTGGACGACGAGCGGCGGGCGCTGCTGCGCACCGTGCGGGACGCGCACGCCAGCGCGCCGCTGACAGCCGACGACAGCAGCCCGGAGGAGCCGGTGACGCAGGCGGCCAACCGGCTGCGCATGTCGCGGTCGGTGTTCTACCGGCTGCTGCGCGAGGCCAGGGCGGCCGACGCGGCCGGCCTACTGCACGACGACAGCGAGATCCGCGACGACACCGCCGTGGTGCCGCGCAAGACCAGGAGGCGCAAGTCATGACGCAGACCGAGCCGGTGACCAGGGCGGCGCTGTACGTGCGGGTGTCCAGCGAGGAGCAGGCCACCGGCGGCACGTCGCTGGAGACGCAGGAGCAGCGCTGCCGGGCCTACGTGGCCATGCAGGGCTGGGAGGTCCACGAGCTGTACATGGACGCCGGGATCAGCGGCGCCAAGACCGAGGGCAGCAAGGCCGAGCGCAAGCGGCCGGCGCTGGCCGCGATGCTGGCGGCCGTGCGGGCCGGCGACGTGGACACCATCGTGGTGGCCAAGGTGGACCGGCTCTACCGCTCCATGCGCCACCTGGCGCCGCTGCTGGGGGAGCTGGACGACAGGGGCGTGGCGCTGGTCAGCATCGCCGAGGCCATCGACAGCTCGACGGTCAGCGGGCGCATGCTGCGCGGCATGCTCGGCCTGTTCGCCGAGATGGAGCGGGAGATGATCAGCGAGCGCACGACGGCGGGGCGGCTGTTGCGGCTGCGCGAGGGCGGCTGGACCGGCGGGGAGGCGCCGCTGGGCTTCCGCGTGGACCGGAGGGACGGGCGCGCTGTGCTGGCGCTGCACGACGCCGAGGTGGCGATGGTGCGCCGGGCGGTCGGCCTGCTGCTGGACCGTGGCTTGACGACGGGTGAGGCGGCGCGGGTGCTGAACGCCGAGGGCTACCGGCCGCGCCGGGCGCCGGTGTGGACGGCGGCGCTGCTGCGCGGCCACCTCATGCGGGGACCGTGGGGCGGCACGTGGACCTACGCCAAGCCGTCGCAGCGCACCAAGACCGAGCCGGTGACCATCGCGGTGCCGCGCATCCTGGACGCCGAGCGGCACGCCGCGCTCCTGCTGTACCTGCGCACCACGACATCGCCCAAGACGCGCACCGTGGTGCACCCGCTGTCGGGCCTGCTGGTCGGGGAGTGCGGGCACACGTACAGCGGCGTGGCCAGGGGCGACCGAGGGCGGCGCCGCTACCGCTGCAGGTTCATGACCGAGGCCGGCCGCGGGTGGCGCTGCGATGCGCCCACGATCCTGGCCGACGCGCTGGACGACGCGGTGTGGGGCGAGGTTGTCGCGCTGCTCGCTGACCCGACGCGGCTGATGTCCGCGGCGGCCGAGCGGCTGAACCTGCTGGACAGCGCGCAGGCCGTGGAGGCCGACGTGCTGGAGCGGGCCGAGGCCGAGGTGGCACGGCTGGAGCGGTCGCTGGGCCAGGTGTTCGCGCAGGGCGTGCGTGTGGGCCTGGACGAGGCTGCGCTGCGCGAGGCCACGGCGTCGCTGGAGAGGTCGCTGGTCGAGGCGCGCCAGCACGCGGCGATGGTCGCGACGATGCGCGCCGAGACCGCGCAGGAGCGGGGACGTCTACTCAAGCTCCTCACGTCCGCAACCTACTAGTAATCGCATGACGTCGGAGGTCGTCGACTGGCAGACCGCGGGGCTCAAGCGCCCAGGAGCTACCTCGAAGCACTCGCCCTTTTAGTCTTGGCGCTGACGCCCCTGCTCGAGCCCCACGTTGCCGCCGTGCAGGGTGATGACGACGTCCTCACCCCAGCCGAGCCGCCGCCGGACCGCCGCTCGGTCCTGTTGGGAAACCTCGATGTGGTTCCGGCTCGGCACGACGTGGACACCCTCCCTGCGCCACACCCGCCGCCTCCACGTTGGGCCGGAAGCGCTGACGACGAAGACGTCGCACGCACGCCGGATCACGCTCGCCTCCAGTGCGCTGGTCATCCTCGAGATCCGGCGACCCCCGGCGATGCCGCTCTGCCCGCCCGCCGAAGGTCCGCCGTTGCGGCGGCCGCGCCGAACAGGCTGGCGACGACGGCGCTACAGCGTCCGTGGGCGAGGGGGACGGCGCGGGCACCGCCCAGTGCGGGTAGCGCGGGATGGTGAGGGCGAGTACCTCGGCGCCGGTCACGGCCAGGTGGTCTCGGGCGCGATCTGGTGTGCTGCGGCGCGTCCGTTCACCCCTGTGAGTCCGCGTCCACCATCCGCCCGACCAGCTCCTCGAAGCCGACCCGCGGTTGCCACCCGAGCAGGTCCCGTGCCCGGGCCGGGTTCCCCACCAGCTCGACCGCGTCGACCGGCCGGACAAAGGCTGGGTTGGTCGTGACCAGGTCCTGCCAGTCGACGATCCCCACCCGAGCGAACGCTGCCGCCACAAAGTCGGCCACCGTGTGCGAGACCCCCGTGGCGATCACGACGTCCGCGCCCTCGATGTGCCGCGCCAGCCGCACCATCGCGTCGACGTACTCCGGCGCCCATCCCCAGTCGCGCCGCGCATCCAGGTTGCCGAGCTCGATCCCGGAAGCCGTGCCGGAGGCGATCGCAGCCACCGTCGAGGTGATCTTGCGGGTGACGAAGGAGGCCGGCCGGCGCGGCGACTCGTGGTTGTAGAGGATCGCGTTGCTGGCCTGCATCCCGCGGGCGCGGAAGACCTGCACCAGGTGGTGAGCGAAGGCCTTGCTGGCGCCGTACGGCGTCCGCGGGCTCATCGGCGTCGACTCGTCCTGTGGAGCAACGGCCGCATCCGCGAAGATCTCTGCGCTGGAGGCCTGCACGACCGCGATCTGCTCCCCGCGCCGCTCCTGCTCCTGCCAGACCAGCTGCAGCAGCCGGGCGACGAACGTACCGTTCACCTCTGCCGTCAGCCCTGGCTGCTCCCATGACAGTGCCACAGAGGAGACGCCCGCTAAGTTGTAGACTTCGGTCGCGGCGCTGTTCCGCAGCGCACGGGCGACCGCGGCGTCATCGGACAGGTTGACTGGGTGCAGGACGACGGCGTCACCGAGCGCGAACAGCGAATCGGGGCGCTCCTCGCCGGGGCGAACCAGACCGTGGACAGCGTCGCCGCTGCGAGCGAGCTGCTCTGCGAGGTACCCGCCGTCCTGCCCGGTGATCCCGGTGATCAGCGCGGTGCCCACCGGCTACCGCCCGTGGAGCAGCTTCTGCTCCTGCAGGTCGGACTCGACCATCATCTGCACCAGTTGCTCGAAGCCCAGCTCAGGCTCCCAGCCTAGCTGCGCCTTGGCCTTCGCGGCATCGCCGACCAGCAGGTCCACCTCGGCCGGTCGGAAGAATTGTGGGTCCTGGAACACGTGCTTGTCCCAGTTCTCGATCCCGACGTGGGTGAAGGCGACATCGAGCAGTTCACGGATCGCATGCGTCTCCCCCGTGGAGATGACGTAGTCATCGGCGACGTCCTGCTGCAGCATCAGCCACATCGCCTTGACGTAGTCACCGGCAAAGCCCCAGTCGCGCTTGGCCTCCAGGTTGCCCAGCGAGACCGCCTCCTGCAGCCCGAGCGAGATGCGGGCGACCGCCCGGGTCACCTTGCGAGTGACAAACTCTGGTCCGCGCCGGGGGCTCTCGTGGTTGAACAGGATCCCCGAGCTCGCGTGCATCCCGTACGACTCGCGGTAGTTGATCGTCATGTAGTGGCCGAAGACCTTGGCGACGCCGTACGGCGAGCGCGGCCACAGGAGCGTCTCCTCGGTCTGCGGGACCTGCTGCACCTTGCCGAACATCTCGCTGCTGGAGGCCTGGTAGAAGCGGACCTTGCTCAGGTCGTCGCCTGCGTAGAGGCGCGTGGCCTCCAGCACGTTTAGCACGCCCTTGGCAGTCACGTCTGTGGTGAGGTGGGCGTTCTCCCAGGAGTACGCCACGAAGCTGATCGCACCGAGGTTGTAGACCTCGTCGGGCTGCGCTTTTCCGAGTGCCCGCATCAGGCTGGACAGGTCGAGCAGGTCACCGGTGAGGACCTTGACGTCCGGCAGGTTCTCCTGCAGGAGCGGCAGCTTCGGGTTGTTCTGCCCGCGGACCAGGCCGTAGACCTCATAGCCCTTGTCCAGCAGGAGCTCGGCGAGGTACAGACCGTCTTGGCCAGTCACGCCAGTGACCAGGGCCTTCTTCGTCACGCTGTCCTAGCCCTCCGCCGAAATTGCGTATGGAGATGACTCAACCCTGGAACTTGACCGAGATCCAATGATAAACTTGGACCTTCTAGAAGAGTACCTGCATTGAGCAACATACGGTGAGAGTACAGTTGCCATGGAATCGGTCCTGCCGGAGACCTTCCGCGGCGTGCGATCAGGCCGACTCGGTCGTGGCATCGAGGTAAGGGTCGCCCTCCACCTCCGCAGCCTAGAATGGGATTGCGTGACGAACGTGGAGAGGCACCTCCTGCCAACCGCCGGGACTGGTCTGACCTTTTCGGGCGACGAGCGTTCATGACGCTCGTGCTCCACGACTACGTAACGCAGCGTGGGGGCGCAGAGCGGGTGGCCCTCCTGCTCGCCGAGCGGCTGGGCGGCGGCGAGCTGACAACGTCCGTTTATGTCCCAGAAGAGACTCATGTCGGCTTTTCCGCAATCAAGGTTCATGAACTCCTGGGCCGTTCGCCCACCGCCGTGAAACGGTCCAGGACCGCGCTGGCTCCGCTTGCAGCGGCGGCCTTTCTCAAGCACAAGCAGGTTGCTGACGTTGTTTTGTGCAGCAGCAGCGGTTGGTCACACTGGACTTCGTCACAGTCCCCCAGCGTCGTCTACTGCTACACGCCGCCACGCTGGGCGTGGGCACCGGAGGACTACTTTCGTGGCATGCCCTCGATAGTGCGTGCGCTGACGCCAACGGTCTCGCGCGGCCTAGCGGTGGTCGACCGCCGTCAGGCCGCCGCTCGAAACCGCTACATCGCTATCTCTTCCACAACACGAGAGCGCATCCGCCACGCCTACGGCGTCGACGCTGACATCGTTCCGCCTCCAGTGACGCTGACCGTCGAAGGTGACGAGGAGTCCGTTGAGGATCTGCAGCCCGGTTTCGTCCTCACGATCAGCCGTGCTCGCGGCTACAAGAACGCAGGGCTCGCCCAGGCGTCATTCCGGAACGGCAGCTCCGGTCAGCTCGTGATCGTCGGGGGTGAAGTCGCTCGCAAGGACGGACACATCCTGCAGCTCGGTCGGGTGTCCGACGCGCAACTGAGGTGGCTCTATCGCCACTGCCGCGCCGTGCTGGCGTTGTCGCATGAGGACTTCGGTCTCACTCCCGTGGAAGGACACCTGTTCGGTAAGCCGACGATCGCGTTGCGGGCGGGCGGCTACCTCGACACCTGTCGCGAGGATGAGAACGCCGTTTGGGTGAAGCGCTTAGATATTGCCGAGGTGCAAGACGCCGTGGCGCGCGCGGACAGGGCTCGCTGGAACGCCGATGAAATCCGTCAATCCGCCCGGCTCTTCTCCGTCGAGGCGTTCATATCGCGGATGAGCGACGTCCTCGACGAGGTCAGGAGTTCAGCTTGAGTGCTGGCGGACCGCGCGGCGGGACCTCGTCTGTCCAGACCGCCTCGGGAGGTCACGTGAGAGTGCACATGACTGGTTCGGAGTGGTTCGGAAGCCGTCCGGGGGGCTTGAACCGCTATTTCGAGTCACTCTATATGGCTCTGCGCGCCTCAGGTCTGGTCGACGTGTCGGCTTGCGCATTCGGCGAGCCGCCCCTCGGAGGGACATCGTGGGGGTCGACGGACAGTTCGACGCTCGCCCGCCTCCGCGCAGCATCCGCGAGCCGGATTCCCGTTGAAGCAGAAATTGTCGATCGTCACTTTGCCATGTACGGGCGGGTTCCCCTCCGGTCGAAGAGCGCCCTCGTCGTGCACTTTCAAGGCCCTTGGGCGGCCGAGAGTGCGCTGGCCGGTGCCGGCCGGCTCACGGCGTCGGTCAAGAGCGTTGTCGAGACAATCCGCTACCGCTCTGCGGACCAGTTCGTGGTGCTGTCGCGTCCGTTCCAGAATCTGCTCGTCAGCGGCTACCAGGTCGACCCAGCACGCGTCTCCGTCATTCCTCCTGGCGTGGACCTGGCTCGCTTCACACCCCAAGCAGCTGAAGACGGTCCTCCGGTCGTCATCTGCGTTCGTCGCCTCGAGCGACGGATGGGTATCGACGTTCTGCTCGATGCATGGCCAGCCGCGGTCGACGCAGTCCCGGACGCTCGCCTCGTCATCGTCGGGCGCGGCTCGGATGGCGGGCGTCTGCATAGCCTGGCGGCAGCCTCCTCCTGCGCGTCCAGCATCTCCTTCGCCGGCAGCATCGACGATAAGAAGCTTGTGCAGGCTTATGCGTCCTGTGCGATCAGCGTTGTTCCGAGCATCGCTTTGGAGGGCTTCGGGCTTATCGCCCTCGAGTCGCTAGCCGCTGGGCGCCCTCCCATCGTCACGAACTGCGGCGGGCTCCCGGATGCGGTGAACGGGTTGGATCCGTCTCTGATCGTCCCTCCGCGCGATGCCAACGCCCTGGGCGCGCGCATTGCCTCGGCCCTGACGGGCAATAGGCCGTCGGCTGATCGGTGCCGACGCCACGCGGAGCAGTTCTCTTGGGGCGCTGTTGCCCGTCGCCATGTCGAGCTCTATGCGGCCATTCGCTCATGACGCGGGCCGTATACCTCGTACACTCCGCTCAACCGTCCGGCGCGGAACTCTCCCTCGTCCGCAAACTACAAGGGGCGAAACTTTCTCAGCCAGAGGTGGTCCTGGCCGCAAACGGTGAGCTGGCTGACCTACTGCGGGCCGCCGAAGTCAACGTATCCGTGCTACCTGGCCCGGCTGGGGCAATGGCGGTAAAGCGCACAGGCGGGTCGCTAACCGGTCGGCTGCGCGGAATGCTGGCACTTCTCGGCTACGGATGGCGGCTCGGCCAGCACTTGCGGGTCCGCCGCGCAGACGTGGTGGTCGCAACCTCGATCAAGGCCCTTGTCTACGGGACGGTCGCTGCTCGACGCGCCGGCGTCCCTTTGATCTGGTCTGTGCACGACCGCGTTGCCCGCGACTATCTTGGCGCGGCAGCGGTTCTCGTGCGCCTCTTGGGCCGCTTTTCTCCGACGGCGTACATCGTCAACAGCCAGACCACTCTGAGCACCGTGCGGACGGGTGCAAAGCCGGTCCTCGTGTTACCTCCCAGTGTGAGACTGCCGTCGAGGGTTCCCGGCCGTGACCGGTCGGCTGATCCCTGCGTCCGTTTGGTGGTGGTGGGCCGGTTCGCGCACTGGAAGGGGCAGGACATTTTTGTGAAGGCCTTCCAGGAAGCCCTTGCTGATTCGTCCGCCGAGGCTGTTGTTGTCGGCGGCCCTCTATTCGGAGAGGATGATTACTACCGTTCGGTGCGCCAACTTGCACTTGAGGGCGCGACCAAGGTGCGGATTCGCTTCACGGGCCACGTGCCGGATGCGTCGAGTTACATTGCCAACGCGGATGTGCTCGTCCACGCGTCTAGGCTCCCGGAACCCTTAGGTGCGGTGGTGATCGAAGGCATGGCGCACGGATGCGCCGTCATCGCGACGGAACCGGGCGGGCCGGCTGAGGTCATCACCTCAGGGATTGACGGGCTGCTGGTTGCCTGTGGTGATGTCGTTGCCCTCGGCCAGGCGATGCTTCTCCTCGTCCAGGATGGCGCCCTGCGGCTGCGTCTCGGCGAGGCGGGCCGTCGACGAGCAGAGGACTTCGCCGTCTCGACGATCGCGCCCATTGCCGAGGATTTCGTCAACGGTGTAGGAGCCGGTCGGCGACTGCCGGCCAGGGTCGAGTCGGTGCGGCTGAACCCGCGGCACCGGTGAGGGTTACCTGGTTGTGCCTTGAGTGGCCCGGCGGTGAGGGGCACGCCGGGGGGGTCGGCAGGTACGTCTACCGCCTGGCACAGGAGATGAGGGAACGCGTCGAACTCACCGTCGTCGGCCCCGCGAACAGTCGGCAACTGGCAGGCGTTGAAGTAGTCGCGATGCGCAGTGCGAGGTCACGGCTCGACCGGTACTACTGCCTGCCGGTCGAGGCGAGACATATCGTGGCCGCCACTACGCCCGACTTGGTGCACGCACACGGCGACGACTGGGCGTTGGAGCGGCATCCGCCTGTTGTCCGGTCCTTCTACGGCCGGTCATGGTCGGAGGCGATGACGTCGCGCGGCTGGCGGCGGTGGAACCACGTCCTGCTGGCCGGCCTGGAGCACCTGTCGGCGCGGCGCGCAAGCATCAGGCTCGGGATCGCGCCCGAGTCCGTCACGGCCTTCCGCTGCCACTACCTCTTCCCACCGCTGGCGCGGCTGCATACACCCGCTGCACGCGCGCCCACCGCGGAGCCGTCGGTGCTCTTCATCGGCTCGCACCAGGGGCGCAAGCGGGGGTGGCTCGTCGAACAGACGGTCGACGCCGTGCAGAATCCGCTCGGCGGTCCGCTGAGATTGGTGGTCGTCGGCCCCGAGACGGACCGGGGCAGTTGGGCGGAGTGGGTCGAGCACCGTTCCGGTTTGGACGATGAGGGCGTCAGGCACCTGCTAGCCGCGGCTTGGGTCCTCGTGGCACCGTCGGAATACGAGGGATTCGGCATCCCGGCCATCGAGGCCCTGCACGCCGGCGTCGCTGTCATCACCTCTCCCACTCCGGGAAGCGAATACCTGCTCCAGCAAGCGGGAGTCGAGATACCTCTCTTGGTGGCGACGGACGACGATCTACCACGCCTCCTGCTTCAACGCTTGCGCCATGGTCCGTCCCTCTCCGACGCAGAGCGCAGGGCCGCGCACAGTCGGGTGCACTCGCTCGTCAGTGAGTCGTCCGCCGAGCGCCTCGAGCGAATTTACGAGTCTCTGCACCCTCGCTTCGGTTAGCGCCCTCTTGCATCACTGCCCCGATCGCAAGTGCCGCCACGACCCCTGTCGAAGAGATAAATAAGTTGGCGCCCAGTGAGAAGACCAGCAGGAAGACGACGGAGGCGCCAGCAGAGTCAGCGTGGGGTGTACCCGCTGGAGCGCGAAGTACCCGCCCCGACACGACCACTAGTGCAGAAACGACGAGCAGGGCCGCGAGCGGTCCGTAGTTGGCCAGCACATCGAAAACAAGGTTGTCTAGCCTGGCCTCACCGTCGGTGCTACCAAACGGCCTCGAAAGGGCAGCTGGGATGCGATCCAAGAGCCCGATGCGGGCTTGCAGGGATCCATCCGTGGAGGCGTTGAACTGAGTTAGCCGATCTGACGTGAGGATGCTTGAACTGCCTCCAAAGCGAGCAACTGCCTCACTTACTGCTCCTCCCGTCGCGACGAGAAAGATCAACGGTAAGAAGCGCCTGATACCTGTTGCGCCTCTGAATCCCAGAAACAGGATGGAAGCAGCCAACGCCAGTATCGCCAACCGGACACCCGTCAGAACAAGGGGACCGATCAACGCCAATCCTGACAGCACCCATAGCGGGGCTGCGGACCTCTGTCCGGAGATTGCACGCTGAGTGCATCCGATAATACCGATGCCCAACAACGCCGCAAAGGGTCCTGGTGACTCAGACATGCCAAAGATCCGAACTTGGAAGGGTTCGGGCCTACCGATGCTCGTGAGGTCGGACGAGATCATCCATGCCATGTCCCAGTCGGGTAAGACGAGGAACTGCACGATGCCGTAGGTCCCCGCGACTAGTGCGATGATGGGCAAAGCCCGTTGGGCTGCCGGCCAGACATTCGGAATTCGACCTCTGTAAATTCCTATGATGACTAACCAGACGGCTGTCTGGGTCATTGCGGCGTAGAGCTGAAGGGTCGAAAATCGTCCGGTAACTGTTATGGAAGCCAGGATAACGGTCGGGATTAAGGCGAACAGCGGCGACCAGTCTCTGCTCGACCTTGCTTTCCCATCTCCGGACAGTCGCGCGGGACTCAGCACGAAAGCGGCCAACATGAGGACGAAAGGCAAGACGACCAAGGGATCGTTATCAATACGACCGCTAGACCCGGCCAGAAGGCGTCTCAGTAGTCCCGAGCCCGACGCCACTACTAGCGACGTCATCAGCCAAGCGCTGGGTGAGCCGAAGACGAGCAGTGCCAGTACAAGTACAACGGCTAGGACGAGCTGTGGCGGACCGATAACCCCCGCCACCGCGAGCAACGGAGCCGCGCAGACGCTCACCGCAACAGCAAGTGGTGCTCGGCCAGAAGTGCTTCCGCCCCACCTTCTGTGAAGGCTTGTGGCCAGCGCTGCGGTAGGGGCGTCGCTCACTTGTGGGCTGCCAGGATGACTGTCTGGCCGACGTGGTGCCTGCGTACTTCACCGGTCTCGGCTGCGAGCGCGAGCCGCATCAAGCTCGAAGCCACCAGCCAGATGAGCCACCTAACCCGGCTGACAGGGCCGTGTCTCACCGGCGACGTATCAGGGACGCGAGCAGACCGGAACCCAACGACATTGCTCGACTGGTCGACGCTCCGGGCGTTGAAGGAAATCTCGTGCGTGAAATCCCCGTCCGGGGTGCGGCCCCCGGAAGAACTCGCTGAGTTCGGCACGCGGGCGATGAGCACTCCTCCTACCCGGAGCGAAGCGAACGCTGCATCGAGAACGCGCAGCACCTCGGTCTTGTTGCAGTGCTCCAGGACATCCGTTGCGATGACGGCGGCGAGGGCATCGAGACAGGCCGTGAGGAAGTCGCACAGATCCGCGTAGTGCACGTCGCTGATTCCTGCTCGCCGTGCAAGCGCTACCTGCTCCTCGCTGAAGTCGACGCCCTCTGCTCTGGCGTAGCCACGGTCCTGCAGCGCTTTGACAGTAACTCCCTGGCCGCAGCCGATGTCTACCATGTGCGACTGCCTGTCGGCAGAGAGGAAGGGGACGACGGACGAGTCCGCGGTGCATACTTCTGCTGCCGCATTCGCTAAGCCTGCGTGGTGCGAGGCGTATGCACGGTACATTCGCTCGCGGAGGGAGGCATGCTCATCGTTGGGGGGCGCGACCACGACATGAGCGTACTGCGCCAGGCCCGCGCTCAGCGAAGTGACCGTTCGTTCCGTCATCGCCCGCCCGTGCAGTTCCGTTGCTGACGGACGAGAGGGTCTTGTGATATCCGGGGTGGCGCTATGGACCCGCATCCAGCGCTCGTCGGTGACGTGGACGGTGGCGACACAGGCCGTCGCGGCTGGCCTCAGTTTGGTCAGTAGCCCGCTACTGGCCCGGGCGGTGGGCGCGAACGGTCGCGGAGACGTGGCTGCCCTGATGACGACACTGAGCATGGTCAGCTGGATCGGCTTCCTTGGACTCCCGCATGCCGCCGGCTTCTTCTCCTTCATCCCGCGGAACCGCACGGTCTTGGTGACGGCAACGATGGCTTCCTCGCTCGGTGCCCTCGCCGCGGCCGGCCTCTGGGTCTCGGCACCGACCTTCGCCAAGGGCCACGACGAACTGACCATCGACGCGCTCCGAGCCGGTGCATTGCTTCTACCGTTCATAGGCACCGCCCAGTGCGGGCAAGAGATTCTGTACGCGCAGAACCGGCTCGTCGCGTGGAACCTGCTGAGGTCGGTGCCCTTGGTCGGCCCGGCGACCTCAGTGATCCTGCTCTTCCTCTTAGATGCCCTCGACCTGCGCACTGCGCTGACGGTCAACCTGGCCTGGCTGGTCGTCTGGGCAACTGCAGGTTCATGGCTCGCAGTGCGGCATTCCGGTCGGTCGCCTGTCCTCGCCGCCGAGTTCAAGCGAGTCCGGCAGTACGCCTTCCAGCGGTGGTTGGCTATCTCCTCGGAAGGGCTCCTCTCCCGGTTGGACCAACTCATCATGGTTCCCCTGAGCGCTCCGTCCGAGCTAGGGCGGTACGCAGTGGCGGTGACGATCGCAGCCAGTGCGAATCTCCTGTCCACCGCCATCGGGATGGTCGGATTCGCACGCGCCCGTTCTCATCAGTTGGCCGGGACGGACGCAGACTGGCGGGCGCTGAGGCGGAGGTCGTTGGTCTTCGGAGTCTGCTCCGGGCTGGTGGTGCTAGTGACAGGCCCGTATCTGATCCCCCTTCTCTTCGGACCCGACTTCAATGGGCTCTTCCCGGTGCTGCTGGGCCTGGTGGTGGCTCAGATCCTCGGCGCTCTATGGTTACTGGACAGCAATGTTCTCCACGGGCAGGAGCGTTCGGGAGAGACGCTCGGCCCGTCCTGGGTCGCCACAGTCTTCGTGGCGGCGTCTCTCGTCGTGCTGGGTCTCGACGGAGAGCTCACTGCGCTGGAGGCGGCAACTGTCAGTGCGCTCGGGGCTGCCCTGCGTGCCCTGACCTTCCGGCTGTGGCCCAGGCGATCCCGCGCTTTCACGCCTGCCGGCTGACTCCCTGCTGAGGCGGGAGGTGCTGACCGCCGTGTCTCGCACCAGCCTGACGCACATGCCTCGCCATAGCCCGCCTGCTTGTCCAGGCCATTGATCGGTACGTGAACGCGGCCGAGCATGCCGAGGCGCAGCACTACCTGCGCCTCGCGACACGGTCGCTGCCGTGACAAATGACGGCCTGGCGTGCGACCTTCAGGTCGTGGACAAGGCGGCGATCAAGAATAAGGTTCTCCCGCACGGCCGCCAGGTGCGGCGGCTCCCGTTTGGGATCGGTCGCGGGTTGCGTATGGGGATCGACTTCCAATGCGGCGAGACGACGCTCTTTCTGGGGCTGTACGAGATCGAGCTCAACCGGCACCTGCGTGCCATCGCCCGTCCCGGCTACCGCTCCTACGATCTCGGGGGGCAGTATGGCTACGATGCGTTGGTGCTCGCCAAGCTCACCGGAGGACCGGTCGTGTCCGTGGAGGCAGATCCGGGACTCGCCGAGGAGATCCGGCAGAACGTCGCCGCCAACCCGGGCCTGCCTCCGATTGAAGTCGTCTGCGGTTACGTTGCGGACGAGGAAGACGGGGACAGGATCACCATCGATGGCCTAGCTGGACGTAGCGGCATGTCGGACCTGCTGAAGCTTGACATTGAAGGCGGCGAAGTCCTCGCGCTCAGGGGTCGTCCCGCGTCCTAGCAGAACGGAGGCCGGCTATCCAGCTTGAGGTCCACGGCAAGGAAACGGAGTGGGAGTGCCTGGACATCCTGCGGGAGGCTGGTTACAACCCGCCGATCGTCGTCGACCCGCGGTGGTGGCTGCCGGATCACCGGCCCGCTGAGCACAATCGCTGGCACATCTACGCGGCAGGCTCAGACCTCCGGAAGTAGCGTAAAGATCACTGTTGAGGTTCGGGTTCATGCCGGGGCGAGTTGGTAGGTGGGAGGTCGCCGGTCGCCTGGGATGTGGCTGGGGGTGGGCACTGAGTTCGTCGATGAGCGGGTCGAGGGCCATACCGGGGCGCTCCCTTCGCAACCTGCTGCGCTTGGGTGGGCATCGACTACACCACCAAGACCATTGAGGAGGTCCGAGTTAGCGTGTGCTCCATGCGCATCGCCGTGATCGCCCCCAATTTCCCCCCGATGATCGGCGGCCTTTCGGACTACACGCTCGCATGGTGCCGTTCAGTAAACCAGCATCACGACGTCCACATTGAGGTTATCACCCGTTCGAGCGCGGCCCAACCAATCGGGATCAAAATAGGCGCGCCCGTCGACCGATGGTCTTGGCGCGGCCGTGGGGCGCTCTTCGTGGCGATAGCACAAGCCAGACCCGACATCGTCGTCCTCCAGTACGTGCCTCACGCCTTCAGTCGACGTGGAGGAGGCCTCTCATTTGCTTTGGCACTTTATTCGGCACTGCGAAGGCTTGAGGTTCCATTGGTTACGCACGCACACGAGTTGACGGGTGAGTTCGGCCGAGCCCTCCACAGGTATCCGTGGCTGATAGCACAGAGAGTTGCAGTACACGTACTCGTCGCCATCTCTGCACAATCTGTCGTTACGGTTGGCGGTCGTCAGGCGAGGCTGCAGTTGCGATTCGTGCCGTATCAGGACCGTATAAAATGTATCCCGATTGGGCCGACAATCGCGCCGACAGCGCGGGACCCCATGTGGCGGCAACGCTACGAGATCAGCGATGACACGCTGATTGTTGTGACATTTGGACTGGGGCACGCCTCGCACGACATGAGCGTGCTCCCTCGTCTACTGGACGAGTGCATCGAGCGGGGACTGGACGTGCGTCTGGTCGTGTTCGGGCATGCGCTAGTTGAACACCCCCTCTGCTTGACTCTCGGATTCGTTGACGAGAAGCAGGCTGCGGCGGTCATGGCAGATAGCGATCTCGCCGCCTTCAACATCAAGGACGGAGCGTCCGGGCGCCGAAGTGTCGTCATCTCCGCGCTGGGCGCTGGACTCCCGGTGGTGAGCACAAGAGGCCCGGACACAGACGATGCTTGGTTCCCGGCCAGCGGGATCAAGCTCACGAAGGCTGGAGACGACGACGCCTTCGTAGAGGCGGTAATTGAACTTTTACAGGACACTTCTGCGCGCGACTCATTGCGCAGCGGGGGTCGCCTCGTCTTCGACGCTCACTTTAGTTGGCAGACGGTCAGCGAGGAATGGCTTCGGGTTTTGAGGACGGCGCTGGGCGCGGAGTGTAGAAAGGACGGGCGGTCTCCGCGCGGTCGCTGAGCCTGGATCGGATCCACCGCCCGTCGGTGATCATCCCCTGTACGAGCCTCAGCGGACTGTCGGTAAACACCGCGTGGTAGCGGTAGGCGACGAACAACTCGCCCTGGTTCCAGCAGGCAGATCCTGAGCGCCTGGATCACCGACGAAGAGCTCCGCAATCTCCTCGCCCGGGTCAAGCCCGGCGTGACGCCGTTCGATTCGCATGGTTGCCGCCTGCGGCTCACGCTTGCGGCGTGGCGAGGGGCTTGCGAGCCACGATGACTTGGTGGAAACCCCAGTCCTTGATCGCGGGAATTTTATACAAGGTTGAATCGGCCGCCTTCAAAGCCCGACTTGCCAGAGGCCACCGGAATCGCAACACCTGCCGGTCCAGTAGCCATAGGAACTCGTAATCGCCGGTCAAGACCTCGACTTCCGGGAACACGAGGCGCACTGCGTCTACGTCTTTCCGGGTCAAGGGGTGTTCGTCTAGGGTTCCGTACCGAGGGATGCCAAAGCGGCCGATCAAGTTGTTTCGGGCAAAGCGCAGTATGGGATTCAATGCCATCGTCTCCACGAAAGCCGCAGTTCCACCTGGCTTGAGCGCTTGGTTCATAGCAGGCAAGACTGAGGCCACATCAAGGTGGTGAAGGGCGTAACGACCCACGAGGCCGTCATATGGATCGTTGCCGAAGTCGAGCCGCTCGATATCCGCCATCAGGAAACGAATGTCGAGGCCTAGGTGTGCGGCGAGAGCGGCAGCCAGTCTCACGGAATTCGGGCTCAGGTCTACACCCGTAACCCTCGCGCCCCGAGCAGCAAGCCAACAGGAAGTAACGCCGCTGCCTGATCCGAAGTCGAGAATCTTCGGGTTGGTCTCCGGACGGACCGCGTCCAGCATCAACGCCGTGTTCTTATCTGGGCCTGCCTCATACTCGGCGATGGACTCCGAGAGTGTCGGCACCGCATGATCCCAGAAGTCCCGCTCACGAACTAGGCGATCTTCTCCATGGTCTTCCATAAGGCTGCTCCGAGCGTGGCATCATGGTGAGGGCTGTCAAGCGCTTTCGCTATACTACCTGCCCTTCGCTCGCTCTTGGGTTGACAGTCGGGCTTGGCGAAGCCTCTGACTAAGCTAAGCCGTGTTCTTTCATCTGGTGGCTCAGGTCGATTATCCAGCGGTGGCGGCCGCTGCTGGGGGCGGATGTTGTCGTGGGGGTGCGACGGGTTCGTCCGATGTCGCTCGGTGGGGCGTCGGATCACGATCCGCGGTGGCGCTGTCGACCGGCGGGTGAGGCGCTGTAGGCTGGCGGGGGCGGGCAGAGTTCGTAGGGTGCTAATCGCGGTGAGGAGCATCCGCCCGTCGCGGCAAGGATGATCACGGTGGCTACCGCGCTCCTGACCTGCGGCTCGCTCGGCGGGGGAGCCGGTTGCTCGGCCTGGCCGGGGGGTGCGGTCGCTTCTCCCAGCTTGAACCGCGCCACGGCGATCGCTGTCCGCGTACGCGGGGCGTCGCTTGGGCGGGGCGCCCCAGCCGCCCACCTGTGGGATTTCCGGAACGATGGAGGTCGTCGGCCCATGGGCTGAAGTCGGTGCTCGACTACGTGAGGCACGTTTCTCGGCCTTACTCAGCTGAGCTGAGTAAGCTTCTTAGCCCGGGAAGTCTCCGGATCGTCGGATGTCGGGATGGCCCGTCTGGCAGACTACGGGCCGTGACGACGACAGCCCTGGGCGGCTCTGCTCCCCTTGCCCACCGCTTCGCGCACGCCTACAGCGCAGCTGGACTGCGGGGGCGAGCGGCCGTCTGGCGCCTGGCCCACCGGCTCGGCGGGCCACGGCGGGGCGGCGAGCTTCGCGTCGGGTCGGGGTCGCTCGGCCTGAACCTCGACCGGGGACTCGACGGGGTCCTGTACGCGGGCATGTTCGAGACCGGCGAGCTCGCCCTGATCGGCAGCATCATCCGACCAGGCGACGTCTGCGTCGACGTCGGAGCGAACATCGGGCTGTACAGCGTGCTCTGCGCGAGCCGTGGCGCGCGGGTCATCGCCTTCGAGCCGACCGTCACCCACGCAGAACTGACCCTCAACCTGGCTCCCTGGCCCGACTCCGTCGCCATAAACATCGGCATCAGCGACGAGGACGGCGAGCTGCACATGGGTCGTCCCTACGCCGGCGAGGTCGGCGACGCGCACTCCAGCTTCCGTGCCGGAACCTGCTCCGACCCCACCATGCCCGTGCGACGTCTCGCCGGCGTCCCGCAGGTCGCCGAGCTTGAGACGATCGACTTCCTCAAGGTCGACGTCGAGGGTTGGGAACCGCAGGTCATAGCCGGCGCCCGGGAGCTCTGGGAGCGCCGCGCCATCGGCATAGCGCTGGTCGAGGTCAGCCAGCAGTGGGGAGCCACGGACTACCTCACCTACCTCGCGGATCTCGGCTACGCCTGCTTCAGCGTCGAGACCCACACCGGCCGGCTCCGTCGCCGCGCCGTCCTGACACCTGTCGACCTAGACCGCATGCCGGGACAGATCAACGTCCTGGTCGTCAGGCCCGACAGGATGAACCGACTACCCCAGCCGTGAGCAGAGCGCTGGAGGGCGCGCGTATGTGGCTCCTTCGCCGCCGGCTGTCTCGGAAGAGACCGCCACGGTCCTCCCGGAAGCCGCACCGGTCCGCTGCTCAGAAGCCAGCGACGAGCCTGGGTCGCAGGCGTGCGGGCACAGCAGGCGCAGTGGTCAGAACTTCACGCCCTGGTGAAAGCCGGCCTGATCAGCGAGGACGAGTTCGACCGTCGGCGACGCCGCCTCTACTAGGCTAAGTAAGCCGAGCTCGCCCGGCGGGTGCTGCTGGAGCGCTCGATGGTCTCTGATGGTGCAAGCACTCGGTCTGCCGACCGGGTGGAGTTCACCGGACACACCGATGCGGTCGCCGACCAGTTCGACCGCGTCCATGGCCTCGTTCACGCCTCGGTGATCTCTGAGCCGTTCGGCGTCAGCGTCATCGAGGCGATGGCCGCTGGGGTGCCGGTGATCGCCGCAGACGCCGGCGGCCAGCAGAGATCATCACCCATGATGTCGATGGGCTACTCTGCGCTGTCGACGACCCGATCCCAGCGCTGAAGGATTGCTTCTGCTGCCTTGTGTCGGCGCTGACCTATCCAGGCAATGACAACAAGACAATGTTGTCAGCGCAGGGTGCGTTGTCACCTAGTGGCTGCGAACGGTGGAAATGACGTTGAGTGATGTCATTGGTGGACGCAACGGCTTGTCTAGGGCCAGACGCGCAATGGACGCCGTCCACGCGAGGCCAGCCGCCGCGACGCGGCTGCTGTTGAGTTTGGCCCGCTTGCGTCTGCGGCACCTCATTCCGAGGCTGGCAAATCCGCGCATCCCGTTCGCTGGCACGAGGATCATCGCCGACCTGTCCACACCGCTGGGGTTGCATCTGTATCGCTACGGCTGGAGTGATTCCGACCTCGCTCTGCTGAGTGCTCTAACGCAGCCGGGGCGTGTGGTCATAGATTGCGGAGCAAATATCGGTCTATTTAGTGTCTCGGCGGCGATGGCTGGCGCCGCGCGTGTGTATGCCTTCGAGCCAGCGGCGACCACGAGGTTTGCGCTTGAGCGTAACGTCGCAGCCGCTAGAACGCACTGCGTCACGGTCCTGCCGTTCGCCCTCGCAGACGTCACGGCGTCGGCATCGTTCACCGTCATGCCGGCCGGCGGGGGGCTCTCCTCTTTCGCGCCGGCAAGTCCGAGCGCAGGTCATACGACAACAGTCGGCGTGCGGCGCCTTGATGACGTCATTCCCGCTGCCGATCACTCGCAAGTCGGTGTCATCAAGATCGACGTCGAAGGAGCCGAGGAAAAGTTGCTTCGCGGTGCAGTAAAGATCATCGCAACTTCGCGGCCAGCAATCCTCATCGAGGTTGAGGACGAGCATCTCCGGCGGCAGGGTTCCTCAGCCACGCGTCTGCGCGACCTGTTGAAAGCGCGGGGCTACCACCTCGCGCCAGGGGCGCAGCCGCCGAACGAGCTCTACCTGCCAACCTTGGCGGACACGTCGGTGTGCGGGCGGATGGATGGATGACATCGATGCCGCGGGTCGCCACCGTTTACGATTACCTGACCTCCGGGCACTGTCGAGGAGCTCCGCGTTCACGGTCGTGCTCAGGCGTGCCCGGTTCATGCCATCAGTGTGCCACTGCGGATCCGCCGGTGGTCCGATCTCCCGTGAGCAGCGGGCCTCGGCTCAGTACGACCCGGACCTCCGAACCACGACGACGGCGGTCCGAGCCGGGCCCCGGCCGCCACGACTGCGTCGAGGGCATGTTCGGTCAGCTCCTGCATGACCACCCGGAGCCCCGCGCGCCGGTACCGAGATCGGGCCAGCGCCGACGCCACGAAGGCCCGAAGGCCTCGTCGTTCTCCCCGTCGGTGCGCTGGGTCCGTGACCTGCGGTGAACCGCTCAGTACGCCCCGGACCCCCGGACGACGACCGCCAGTGTCCGGGCCAGGACGGTGATGTCCAACCCGAGCGACCAGTTCTCCACGTACTGCAGGTCGAGGCGCACCGTCTCTTCCCAGGACAGGTTGCTGCGGCCGCTGACCTGCCAGAGCCCGGTGATGCCCGGCTTCACGAGCAGTCGACGGCGGGTG
>JAABUN010003725.1_pt1 | contig 22717 bp, 19 predicted proteins | sample 5559311 | NCBI WGS metagenome assembly JAABUN01 (sample SAMN10711877, study PRJNA513370) | rock metagenome | isolation source: Antarctica rocks | place: Antarctica: Victoria Land, Siegfried Peak sud
CCAGTCGAGCAGGTTCGGCGACGTATAGAACCACATCTGCTGCTGCCGTCCGATGACTGCGACCCACTCGTTACGATCGGAGTCCCAGTGAATCTTCGGGTCGCGGAACCAGTCGTTGTGGTCGGGGTTGTCGATGACCGGCGCCCCGTGGGCGGTGAAGCTGAAGCCACCGTCGGTCGAGTAATACAGGTACTGCTCCTGGTCGTACCGGTCGCCGTTGGTGGGTTGGGTCGCGAGGGCGACGACGGCGCCGTATCCCAAGCCAGCCGTGTTGTTGGTGTCGACGACGGCTGAGCCGGTCCAGACCGGGAAGTTCGGGGTGAGGGGTATCGCGGCGCCGTGATCGGTGAATGAGACGGTGTCATTGGTACTGGCGTGCTGCCAGCCACCGGGTCCGTTGTCCTGGTCGCTGTGCAGGTAGTACAGCTGGTACTCCCCGCCGGTGTAGACGGGGCGCTGCGGATCGCTCAGCCATCCGGTTGGCGGTGTGAGGTGGTAGACCGCCCGCAAAGAGGAAGCGGCTGCGGCTGACGGCATGCGGGTGAGACCACCGCCTGCAGTAAGAGCTGCGGCGGCGCCGAAGGCCTTGAGGACTGTGCGACGGGTGGTTTGGGGCATGTGCTGACCTCTCCGATGAATTGGTGCCGGGTTGTGAGTGGTGCTGGCGGTGATCAGGGGCGCACGCTCAGGCGTGTGCGGGTGAGCGCGCGGCGCAGGAGGACCTTAGGACCCGTGGACAGTCGACGAGGAGCGGATGAACGTCCCGGACGCGGTCGAGTCCGAGCAGCACGCGCACGCTGAGACGTCCCAACTCGTAGTGGGGGAGAGCGACTGTGGTGAGCGGTGGGCGCAGGAAGGCGGCGATGACTTCCTGGTTGTCGAAGCCCACGACGGAGAACTCACCGGGGACGTCCACACCACGTTCCCTGAGTGCGTCGTATGCGCCCATGGCGACACGATCGTTGTGGCAGAAGACACCCGTGACACCTGCGTCAAGGAGCTGCCCCAGCGCAGCGTACCCACCGGTCTGGTCTGATCGGGCGTCGACGACGAGAGAAGGGTCAAATGCGACGCCTGCTTCGGTGAGGGCCTGCTTGTACCCCGCTAGCCGGCCAGAGCGCGCTGGTGACGGGGTGGTCGTATTGATGAAACCGATCCGCCGGTGTCCTGCCTCTAGCAGCATCTGTGCCGCATCGCGGCCGCCGGCCACTTCGTCCGGTACGACGGCTCGGGCATCGGTTCGGTCGGGTGCGAAGCAGTTGACCAGCACGTAGTCGGTCTCGCGAAGCGCTTCCGGGGGCTGGACCGCGCGGTGGTACCAGGTCGAGTAGAGGATTCCGCGTACCTGGTGCCCCAGCATCATGGTGATCGCTTCGGTCTCTGCGGCTTCGTCGCCTTCGGTATTGGCGATGAGCAGGACGTAGCCTTGTCTCCACGCCTCGTCCTGGGCGCCGTGAATGATCTGCCCAGCGAACGGGGTAGTGGCGATGGCGTCGGCTATGAGGCCGAGGAAGCGTGAACCCCCCGTGACGAGGTTCTTGGCCATGGTGTTCGGGCGGTAACCAAGTTGGCGGACGACGGCATGCACCCTCTCACGGGTGTCATGGCCGATGCGTACGCCCGGCTTCTCGTTGACAACATGGGAAACCGTCGTGGCGGACACGCCGGCTGCCGCGGCGACGTCTCGCAGTGTCACAGGCCGCTGTGGTCCGTCCGGCAGGGCGTTCATCCCTTGTTCGCTCCACTCTCGAGTCCGTAGATCATGGCCTTGTTGAGGACGAGGAAGACGAGCAGCAGGGGTGTCACCGTGACGCAGACAGCGGAGAAAGTCGCGGTCCAGTCGGTCTTTCCCATGGCGCCGATATAGTTCTGCAGGCCCAGAGGGATTGTTTTCAAGCCGTCAGAGAGGACGAAGGTGTTGGCGAAGATGAAGTCGTTCCAGACGAAGATGCTGTTGATCATTACTACCGTGATGACGGTATTGACCGACAGTGGCAGCGTGATCTGTCGGAAGATGCGGTATGGCCCAGCACCATCGAGCGACGCCGCTTCGTAGGTCTCGCGCGATATGAAGCTGAAGAATGACGAGAACAGGTAGATGGACATGGGCAGCGCAAACCCGGCGAGTGGGATGATCATCGACGGGTAGGTGTCCAGCAGCCCGATCCGGGTGTAGTCGATGAACAGTGGTACGAGGGCGATCTGCACCGGGACGATGATGCCGATGAGGAACAGGCCCCGTACTGCGTTGCTGTAGCGAAAGCCGAGGACCTGAATCGCGTAGGCGCCCGCCATCCCGCATGCCACGATGAAGACGTTCGCACCCACAGTGACAATGAAGCTGTTGAGGACGTAGTGCCCGAGGTTCCCTGCGGCGAAGGCGCGCCCGTAGTTGCCCAGGGTCCACGAGGAGGGCAACCCGAAGGGGTCGCCGGAGACGAAGTCCTGCTCCGTGCGAAGGCTGGTGAGGAAGATCCAGATGAGCGGGTACACCTGGGCGGTGACGAGTGCTCCGAGGAGCACGCGGGAAAGCAAGCGATGGATGGTGGGGCGCCGTCGTCTGTGAGGCGTCGTCGATGGCGTCTCGCGGCCGTGTGTCGGTGCGGATGCCTGCACAGGTGTCTGGATTGCCATCAGCGGTTCTCTCGGCGCAGGACCAGCAGGATGAGACCGACTGCCACGAGGCACTCGATGACGATAAACACCGAGATGGCGCTTGCGTAGCCGTAGTCGGTGCTCGTAAAGGCGGTCTTGTACATGTAGGTGGTGAGCAGCTCGGAGGATTGGCCCGGGCCGCCGTTGGTCAGTAGGTACGGCACGTCGAACCCGCGTAAGGCGTACGTCGTGGCCATGATCGTTGTCGTGAGCCACACCGGCCGGATGTAGGGGAAGCGGATGCCACGGAAGATGCGCCACTGGTTCGCGCCGTCCAGCTGCGCCGCCTCTTCCAGTTCTTTGGGAACCGTGAGGAGCGCGGCGTACAGGATTATCGTGTATAGGCCGATGAACCGCCATCCCTCCGGAGCCGAGACGGCCGCCAGCACCGTGTGCGTGTCGGACAGCCAGGGCCGCTGCAGGACGTCGAGCCCGACCGCGCCAAGGACTTTGTTGAGCAAGCCCACCGGGTCGAGGGTGTAGATCCTCTGAAATAACAGGGCGATGGCGACGGTGGAGATTACCGCGGGGAGCAGAACCAGCACCTTCAGGGCCTCGCGGCCCCTCGTGAGCCCGGCCAGTAAGGTGGCCACCAACAGGCCGCCACCCAACTGCAGGATCAGACACACCGCGACGTACCCCAGCTGGTTGAGGAAAGAGGTCCAGAACGTCGGGTCACTGGTGAACATGTGCCGGTAGTTAGAGACTCCGACGAACTCCAAAGCGCTGATGCCGTCCCAGGAGAAGAAGCTCAACACCAGTGACTGCGCGATCGGCAGTAGTACCGCGGCGACGTACAGCAACAGGGGAGGCAGGAGGAATACGATGACCGACCACCGTGACCGGTGGGGCAGCATGCCTCGCGTTCCTGGGGCGGCTCCTCGACGGCGACGCGTCACGCCTTCCGCGATATGTGAGCTCACTTAAAGAACTTCGGCGCGTTCTGGGACAATGCCTGGTCCATCGTCGACAGGAAGGCGTCGGCAGTCACGTTGCCCTGCACAAGAAGGACCAGGTCCTGCTGCAGCTTCGTGTTCGTCGTCGGGTCGAGTTGCGTGTCCCATGGCATGGCCAGCTTGGTTCCGACCGTTTCGGCCTGGGCGACGGCGCGGCGGTACAGCGGTGTCGCGTCCGGCGGGATGATGGTCTTGGCATTGGTCGTCGGTGACAGCGCACCGGTCCCGGCATAAGCTGCCGGGTACTTGGTGAGGGCAAACTTCAGGAAGTCTCGGACCAGGGGGTCGTAGGTCTTGGCGTTCACCGCCATCCCGATACCCGACGGCGATACGTACTCGTTCGCTGCGGTCACGGAACCCGGACCGGCCGGGAGGGTGAAGTAGTCGACGTCGTTTCGTACCGCAGCGTCCAGGTTCTTGGTAGCCAGGCTCGACAGCTCCCACGTCCCGATGTTGTAGACAGCGGCCTTGCCGGAGGTGAAGAGGCCCTGCGCGTCGGTGTAACCGGTTGAGGAGAAACCGTTCTGAAAGCAGTTCGCCTTACCCAGTGCGCTGAGCCAGTCCGCCGCCTTCTTACCTGCCGGGTCGCTGAACTTGGCCTGCCCGCGCTTGAGCTTCCGCACGTATGTCGGACCCGCCTCGCGGAACGGCACGTAGGCGGCGTACCGCTCCAACGGCCAGCGGTCCTGACCGTCCAGGGCGATGGGTGTGGTGCCAGCCTTGCGCAGCGCCGCGCACATTGCGGGGAACCCGTCCAGCGACGTGGGCACCTGCACGCCGGCCTGCTTGAACAGCGCCTTGTTGTACCAGAAGAACTCGAGCTGGTACTCGAACGGGACGGTGTACAGCGAGCCGTCGTCGAAGCGCTGATAGTCCAAGGCTGCCTTGCGGTAGTTGCCGTAGAGGCCGAGGTCTTGAAGGAGCTTGGCGGCGTCCATCAACCGGCCCTGCTTGACTAGCTTCTGCGCGAAGGGGGTGGCGTCGGTGTCGAACAGCTCGGGCAGCTTGTTGGCGGCGGCGAGGGTCTCGTACTTCTGGATGTACGAGGGCCGGTCCGGCGTGGTGATGAGGTTCAGCTTGAAGCCGGGGTGGTTCTGGCCGTACTCCCCGGCGAGCTGCTCCATGATCTTGATCACGGCGCCGTCGGCAGGCCGTGACAGCAGCCAGGAGATCTCTCGCGGCTTCAGATGGCCGGTGGGGTTGACGTCTGAGGCGCTGGAGCCGCCGCTGCTGCTGCCGCAGCTGGCAAGGGTGACGGCGACGACGGCGACGACGGCGAAACGCTGGAGAACACTTCTCACGGGCCTGCTCCTTCGAAGGGCGATGAGTATTGGTGATCAGTTCGTGCTGCTGCGGACTCGGACTTGCAGGTCTGTGACCTTCGCGGAACCGTGGCTGACGAAGAGCCCGAGGTGGCCCTGCGCGTGGTCATACACCCTGGTGCTGAGGCAGACCTGGCGGTCGAGTGCGATGACGGCGAGGTTCCTTTCCATCAGCACTTCGAGCACGTGTGGGCCCTCACCGATGTCAGCGGGCCGTTCGAGCTCGACGACGAATGGCACGTCGCCCGAGATCTGCCACTGTGCCGGGCCGGTCCTCGGGCGCGGCCACCGGTCGAGGACTATGCGATTCCTACGCGGCTCGAGCCGGACGATGTAACCGCGCTCGCCATCGGCGTCGGTCCTGAGTAGGAGGCCGCACTCGGTGGTGCTAGCGCCGATATCCAGTTCCACACGCACGTAGCACCGATCCGGGAGCAGTGCTGTTCCCACGACGCTGGTGTAACCGTCGGGAGCGTCCAAGGCGGTCGGTTCGAGACCGACCGTGACGTGCTCGTCGTAGGTCGCGACGATCTCCTGCGGGATGCCGAAGGCGAGGGTGCCGTCGTCGTTCTGGGTGGCTTCCAACGTCGACATGGTGCCTGCCCATTGCCATGCGCCGTCGTCCTGCTCGCGCTCTCGCGTGGCGATCCAACCGAAGAAGAGCCGCCGCGCTCCCAGCGATGCTGACTTGGCGGCGTAGAAGGCACGGCTGTCGACGGTGTCGCGGTCTGGCGCCAGCCAAGGTCCGTCCAGGCTCTTGCTCATGCGGTACCGGGTCACGAAAGCGTCGGAGAACTCGGAGTACACCAGGTACCACCAGTCACCCATGCGGAAGACCTCTGGGCACTCGTGGGCGACGTACTGTCGTGGGTCCCAGAAAGGTTCCACCGGCGCCCAGGTCGACAGTTCCGTCGACACGCACTGCGCGATGACTCCTCGGCGACGGGACGCGCCCGTGTTGTGCCGGGCGGCGATCAGCATGCGCCACAGGTGGTCGCGTTCGTCCCAGAACACGAACGGATCACGCCAGTCTGCGCCGTCGAAGCCCTCGGTCGCACCGAAGGACTCGTCCGGGTGCTTGTGCCAGGTACGCATTGCATCGGTGCTGGATGCGTGCATGACCACCTGCAGGGCTTGCCCGTCGGTCCCGACGCGTGCGGGGTTCTGTCCGGTGTAGAAGAGGTGGTGTACGCCGTCGTCGCTGCGAACGATGCTCCCGGTGTATGCGTTGAAGTCCGCATCATCCCCGGTCCCGTTCGGGAGGGCGACGCCGGTATCGGTGTAGTGCACGAGATCGCGCGTGGTGACCAAGGACCACGGCGTGCCCGGCTTGGGTCTCTGGCGTTGCTCGTGCAGGTAGAACAGCCACAGTTGTCCGTCCTGCTCGTAAGGGATGACGTCGCCGACCCACCCGGAGGGCGGGGTGAAGAACGGGCCTAGCGGCACAGCCACCTCCTTGGTCAAACGCTTGACCACGAGCCTATGGATCCCCACGACTGTGGTCAAGCGTTTGATCAAAGGAGTTTGAGGGTCTCATCCACGGCCGTCGGAGACTCGGTTAGGTCGTCCAGACAAGCGCTCTCAGCTCCCATGCCCTCAGGTGCACCGCGCCGCCACCGACAACATGAAGCTGCCAGTCAGCGGTCCCTACGGGGTAGAAGCGCAGCGTCAGGGCGTCACCGTCTGATGTGAACACCTCAGCCACCGAGTGGTCCAGGACGATCCGCAACTCCACGTGCTGGCGGTCGCCTGGCACGCGCCACGAGCCGCCCTTGGCGCGGGCATCCGTCGAGGCCTGCTCGCGAGACACCACCACGTCCCCATCGACTGAGCTTCTGCGCAACTGCAGGAACTCGGTCCCGTCTGCGGACGTGACGATGCGCAGACCCCGCCTCGCCCTCCAGCCGAACGTGTAGCTCGCTGGCCCGGCTGAGCGGGCCAACGCGTACAGGATTGGCTCCTCGGTGCTCCACAAGCAAGCGACCGCGTAATGCATTCAGCTCAGTACTGGGGTGCTGTCCGACCGAGCCGTCTGCTCGTTGATAGAGCTCCCGGGGCAGGGAGAGCATGCCTGCCCACCCGACTTCATCGATCCAGGCGCTAGGCGCCCCTACGACTGCTTCGTCGCGCGCTTCCCATACCCATCCCCACATCAGCGTACGCCCGTCTGGAGCGTTCAGCACGGCCGGCGCGTAGAAGTCGGGTCCGTAGTCCAGCAAGTGAGGTTCGTCAGCAGTGAAGCCTTCCGATGTGGCGGAACCCGGCCAGGCGACCGCGCACTGGGCGCCGCTGTTTGGATTCTACGCCGACACCAGCAAAGCCGCGCGACCCTGCAACAGGGCGACGTACTGGACGCACTCCCAGCCCGGCCCGGAGTTGCGGCCGCCGGGCAGCGCCACAGGCTCAGCGGCCAGCAGCACACCCTCATACCGCCACCCCAACACAGGGTCGGCTTCGTCAGTTGCGTAGTGCAGCGCCGCGCCGCGCCCAGTGTTGAGCGCGGCACCCACGAGCATCCGCCAGCGCGTTCCGTCCAACCACACGTATGGGTCGCGGAACATCGAGACGCCATCGGGCGCGGTGGCGATGAGCGGTTGCGACTCCTTGGTGAACGTGACGCCGTCGCGGGAGCGCGCTGCGACGATCGGTTGATCGAAACGCGAGTTGTCCTTGGCCGAATAAACGGCAAGCAGTTCCTCCTTCACCGTCACGGCGTTCCCTGACCAGACGCCGTCACGGTCGAGACCACCAGGCGTCGGCGCGATCGCCACAGGCAGGAGCTGCCAGTTGAGTAGGTCGCGGCTGACGAAGTGACCCCAGCGCATGTTTGCGTGGCGTGCACTGTCGGGATTGAACTGAAAGAACACGTGGTAGGCGTCGTCGTGATAGACCAACCCGTTCGGGTCGTTGACCCAGTTCGTTCTCGGACGAAGGTGCAGCACCGGGTAGTGGCTCGGCTCACTCGTAGGACCGGAATTCATCGACCTGCTTCTCCTCAAGGCGGTGGCGTTCGTGCTCTGCGCGTGCGACGTCGTGGGCGGCGTGGACGAGGTCATCGCCCGGCTATGTGCGGTGGCCATGTAAGGATAGAAAGGCCGATCTCTGCTGCGATGGCTCCGAGGAATGTGCCCGCTGCGACCTGAGCGAGGGAGTGATGGCGGAGCAGCATCCTCGACCAGGCGGTGGCGAGGACTAGTGGGCTCAACCACCATGCTCTCGCGTCGACCAGCAAGGCGAGTGACGTGATGACGCCGGCCACGCATGAGGCGTGGATGGAGATCTTCCAGAAGGTCGACACCAGAAGAGTGATCGCCATCCCAGCGACCATCGCCACCATGAGGGCGAAGAGATCCCGAGGTGCGTGCAGCAGTCGGAGGATGACAAGTCCAACGACAACCGACGCCAGAGTGAGGCGAGTACTGCCGGGCGCTGGGCACGTTCGCGCACCTGGCGGTCCTCGAAGCGGCCACGACGCACCCCGACCAGGAGCACCTGGACCGCTAGGCGTGGCTTTCGACGGGCGAGGCCGGGTCGGGCTGCCTACGGTTGGTCGGTCGGGCCGTCTCGTCCGACGTCCGCGATGCCAGAGGAGCCCCGATGTCTGCCCCCACCCCCCGCTTCACGATCCCCGGGATGTCCAAGGAGGACGGCGGCGCCGTCGCCGAGATCCTGCAGGACCGGCTGAACGCGCTGAACGACCTGGCCCTGACCCTCAAGCACGTGCACTGGAACGTGGTGGGCCCCAGCTTCATCGCGGTGCACGAGATGCTCGACCCGCAGATCGAGGCCGTGCGGGCCATGGTGGACGAGTGCGCCGAGCGGATGGCCACGTTGGGCGCTTCGCCGTTGGGCACCCCCGGCCGGCTGGTCGAGCAGCGCAGCTGGGACGACTACTCGCTGGTGCGAGCCAGCACCCAGGAGCACCTGGGCGCGGTCGACCTGGTGTACGCCGGGGTGATCGGTGACCACCGCGAGGCGCAGCAGAAGATCAGCGAGCTCGACCCGGTGACCGAGGACCTGATCATCGGCCACCTGCGTCAGCTCGAGCTGTTCCAGTGGTTCGTCCGGGCCCACCTGGAGAACGTCGGCGGCGAGCTGTCGACCACGGGGGCCGCGAGCGAGACCAAGGCCGCCAGCCAGGCCGCGAAGGCGGCGCCCGGAGCCCAGCCCAGCTGACTACCGTGGGGTCGTGACGCTCCAGTCGGTCGAGCGGGCCGCGATGCTGCTGCAGCTGGTGGCCGCGCGCGCCGACCCGGTGAGCGTCTCGGACGTCGCGGCCGCCCTGGGTGTGGCCAAGAGCAGCGCCCACGCGCTGCTGCGCACCCTTACCGACGTGGGCTTCCTCGACCAGGACGCCGAGACCGGCCGCTACCTGATGGGTGCGGGCGCGCGCCGCCTGGCGCACGGACCGATCGACCCCAACCTGCTGCGGTCGTTGACGACCAACCTGGTCGACGCTCTCGCCGCGCGCAGCGGTGAGAGCGCCTACATCGGGGTCCTGCGCGGCCAGCAGGTCGAGGTGGTGCACCACGTCTTTCGTCCCGACGACACCCGCCAACGGCTCGAGGTCGGTGAGCGGCGGGAGGCGCAGACCACCGCGCTGGGCCAGGTGCTGCTGGCGTTCGACCCCGCAGGTCCCGCGGTGGTGCGCTCCCTGGCGCCCCCCGCACCGACGCTGACCGGCGTCGATCCGGCGGGACTGCGCGACCGACTGGACGGGGTACACCACCAGCACTGGGCCTGCGTCGTGTCCGAGCCCTCGCACCGGGCTGGCATCGCGGCCCCGCTGCGCGGCCGCGGTGGCATCGTCGTCGCTGCGGTCGGACTGGTCGGCGACGTCGACCTGGTCGTCGACTCTGGTGGCCGCCCGCGACCGGTGCTGCTAGCGCACGTTCAGGTCGCTGCCGCCGCGATCACGGCCGAGCTCGTGGCCTCGCTGTGAGCGGCCGGCACGTCGTGGCCATCGACCAGGGGACGACGTCCACGCGCTGCATCGTCTTCGACCAGCAGGGTCGATTCGTCAGCGTGGCCCAGCGCGAGCACCACCAGTGGTTCCCCGAGCCGGGCCGGGTCGAGCACGACGCGGCCGAGATCTGGGCGAACGTGCAGAAGGTGGTGCCGGCGGCGCTGGCCAAGGCCGGTATCGGGCCAGGCGACGTGGCCGCCCTGGGTATCGCGAACCAGCGTGAGACGGCGGTGCTGTGGGATCGGCGTACCGGCCAGCCACAGGGCCGGGCCATCACCTGGCAGGACACCCGGGTGGCACCCCTGCTGCCCGAGCTGGGTCGGCGTGATGTCGACCAGGCGTTCCGGCGGCGGTGCGGGCTCCCGCTCAGCACCTACGCCACGGCGCCGCGCCTGACCTGGCTGATGCGCTCCTCGCCCCAGTTGCGTCGGCGGGCGGCCACAGGGGACGTGCTCTTCGGCACCATGGAGACCTGGCTGATCTGGCAGCTGACCGGCGGGGCCAGCGATCAGCCGGACGGCGGCGGGGTGCACGTCACGGACGTGACCAACGCCAGCCGCACCATGCTGATGGACCTGCGGACGCTGGACTGGGACGACGAGCTGTGCGACGCGTTCGAGGTGCCCCGGGCGATGCTGCCGCAGGTGCGGCCCAGCGCGGCGGTGCACGGGCGGGCGACCCGGGTGCTGCCCGGGGTGGTCATCGGCGCGGCGATCGGCGACCAGCAGGCGGCCCTGTTCGGCCAGACCTGCTTCGCGCCCGGTGAGGCCAAGTGCACCTACGGCACGGGGGCGTTCCTGCTGCTGAACACCGGCAGCGAGCCGGTGGCCTCGACCCACGGGCTGGCGACGACGGTCGCCTACCAGGTGGGGCAGCAGCCCGCGGCCTACGCCCTGGAGGGGTCGATCGCGATGACCGGCTCGCTCGTGCAGTGGTTCAGGGACGGCTTGGGGATGGTGCGCACCGCGCCCGAGATCGAGACGCTGGCGCGCACCGTCGAGGACAACGGGGGCTGCTTCATCGTCCCGGCCTTCTCGGGCCTGTTCGCGCCGCACTGGCGGCCCGAGGCGCGCGGCGTGATCACCGGCTTGACGTCGTACGTCACGCGCGGCCACCTGGCGCGCGCGGTGCTCGAGGCCACCGCGTGGCAGACCGTCGACGTGGTCGAGGCGATGAACGCCGACGCCGGGGTGGCTCTGACCGCGCTGCGGGTCGACGGCGGGATGACGAGCAACCTGCTGCTGATGCAGACCATCAGTGACCTGCTGGACGTGCCGGTCGAGCGCCCGATGGTGCACGAGACGGTGAGCCTGGGTGCGGCGTACGCGGCCGGGCTCACCGTGGGCCTCTGGCCCGACCTGGCGGTGCTGCGGCGCCACTGGCACTGCGGTGCCCGTTGGGCCCCCGGCATGCCGGCGCGGCAGCGAGAACGGGAGCGGTCCGGGTGGCGCACCGCGCTGGCCCAGACGCTCGCGTCCGGCGAGGTCACCTCGACAGCGACTCCGCCTCGGGCGCCGTGAGCCGCACCTGCTCGGCGGACTCGTCGTCCGGCATCTCCTGCGAGGCCCGCTCGGCCGTGACCCGCTTGGTGTAGTGCGCGACCTCGCGCTCGACGTCGGCCGAGCCCCACCCGAGCACCGGCGCCATCAGCTCGGCGGTCGGGCGGGCGGCGGCCAGCCCGCGGTCCCACGTCTCGATCGAGATGCGGGTGCGCCGGGCCAGCACGTCCTCGACGTGCCGGGCGCCCTCGTGCGAGGCGGCGTACACGACCTCGGCCCGCAGGTAGTCGCCGGCACCCTCGAGGGGCTCGCCGAGCGAGGGGTCCGCGCGCACCAGGGCGAGCAGCTCGTGCACCAGCGACCCGTAGCGGCCCAGCAGGTGGTCGATCCGGGCCACGTGCAGGCCGCTGCCGGCCGCGAGGTGCGCGCGCTGGTTCGTGATCGCCTGGTACCCGACGGCCCCCAGCAGCGGGACGTCGGCCGTCACCGACGGCGGCACGCGCCCACCCAGGGAGTCGGCGGCGGCGTCGACCGCGTCCTTGGCCATCACCCGGTAGGTCGTGTACTTGCCCCCCGCGATGACGACCAGTCCCGGCACGGGGTGGCCGACGACGTGCTCGCGGGAGAGCTTGGACGTCGACTCGGACTCGCCGGACAGCAACGGGCGCAGGCCGGCGTACACGCCCTCGACGTCCTCCCGGTTCAGCGGCGTGTTCAGCACCGAGTTCACGTGGTCGAGCAGGTAGTCGATGTCAGCGGCGGTCGCTGCCGGGTGGGCCTTGTCGAGCGACCAGTCGGTGTCGGTCGTGCCGACGATCCAGTGCCGACCCCACGGGATGACGAACAGCACCGACTTCTCGGTGCGCAGGATCATGCCGGTGCTCGACTGGATCCGGTCGCGCGGCACGACCAGGTGGATGCCCTTGGACGCGCGGACGTGGAACTGTCCGCGCTCGGCGATCAGGCCCTGGGTGTCGTCGGTCCACACGCCGGTGGCGTTCACCACCTGGCGGGCGCGCACCGCGAACGTCCGCCCGGTCGGCAGGTCGAGTGCCTCGACACCGGTGACCCGCTCGCCCTGGCGCAAGAACCCGGTGACCCGCACCCGGCTGGCGGCCAGCGCGCCGTACGCCGTCGCCGTGCGCACCAGCTCCATCGTGTGCCGGGCGTCGTCGATCTGGGCGTCGTAGTACTGCAGCGCGCCGACCAGGGCGTCCTTGCGCAGGGCGGGCGCGAGGCGAAGGGCGCCCCGCCGGGTGAGGTGCCGGTGATGCGGTAGCCCGGCCCCGTTGCCGGACGACATGGCCATCGCGTCGTACAGCGCGACGCCGGCACCGACGTACAGGCGCTCCCAACCCCTGTGCTGCAACGGGTACAGGAACGGGACCGGACGTGCGAGGTGCGGGGCGAGCCGTTGCAGGATCAACCCGCGCTCCTGGAGCGCCTCGTGGACGAGGCCGAAGTCGAGCATCTCGAGGTAACGCAGGCCACCGTGCACCAGCTTGCTCGACCGGCTCGAGGTTCCGCTCGCGAAGTCGCGGGCCTCGAGCAGGCCGGTGCTCAACCCGCGGGTGACCGCATCCAGGGCCGAACCGGCCCCCACCACACCGCCGCCGACCACCAGGACGTCGAGCTCGGGCCCGTCGGCCATGGTGTCGATGGAGTGCTGGCGGTGGGTGGGGGACAGGTCGCTCACGGTGCGGTCCTTTGCTGTCGTCGTACGGCAGGTGTCGCGGGGGAGGTCTGCAGGGCCCTTACTCGACGTCGACCCAGTCCAGTGTGCGCTCTACCGCCTTGTGCCAGCCGGCGAAGCCGTCCTCGCGCTGCTGGTCGGTCCAGGTCGGCTGCCAGCGCTTGTCCTCGTTCCAGTTGGCCCGCAGCTCCTCGGTGTCCTTCCAGAAGCCCACCGCGAGCCCGGCCGCGTAGGCCGACCCGAGCGCCGTCGTCTCGGCGACGACCGGCTTGCTCACCGGGACGCCGAGGATGTCGGCCTGCAGCTGCATGCACAGGTCGTTGGCGGTGACCCCGCCGTCGACCTTCAGCACGGCCAGGTGCACCCCGGAGTCCTTCTCCATCGCCTCGGCGACGTCACGGCTCTGATAGCAGATCGCCTCGAGGGTGGCCCGGGCCAGGTGGGCGCCGGTGTTGAAGCGCGACATCCCGACGATGGCGCCGCGGGCGTCGGACCGCCAGTACGGCGCGAACAGACCGGAGAACGCGGGGACGAAGTACATGCCACCGGTATCCTCGACCTGGCGGGCCAGGGACTCGACCTCGCCGGCGCCGCTGATGATGCCGAGCTGGTCGCGCAGCCACTGCACGGCCGACCCGGTGACGGCAATCGACCCCTCCAGCGCGTAGACCGGTTTGCTGGCACCGAACTGGTAGCAGACGGTCGTGAGGAGACCGGCCTCGGAGCGCACCAGCTCCTCGCCGGTGTTCAGCAGCATGAAGTTGCCGGTGCCGTAGGTGTTCTTGGCCTCACCGGGGGCCAGGCACACCTGCCCGACCATGGCCGCCTGCTGGTCGCCGAGGACGCCAGACAGCTTGACCTCGCCGCCCAGCGGACCGCTGGACAACGTGGTGCCGTAGAGTTCGGGCTCGGACGACGGCCGGATCTGCGGCAGCATCGACCGCGGGATGTCGAAGAACGACAGCAGCTCGTCGTCCCAGTCCAGCGTCTCCAGGTCCATCAGCATGGTGCGGCTGGCGTTGGTCACGTCGGTCACGTGCACACCACCGTCCTTGCCGCCGGTCAGGTTCCACAGCAGCCAGGCATCGGTGTTCCCGAAGATCGCGTCACCCTTCTCGGCGGCCGCGCGCACGCCGTCGACGTTCTCCAGGATCCACTGCACCTTGCCCGCCGAGAAGTAGGTGGCAGGGGGCAGACCAGCCTTGCGCCGGATCACGTCGCCGCGCCCGTCGCGGTCCAGCGCGGAGGCGATCCGGTCGGTGCGGGTGTCCTGCCACACGATGGCGTTGTAGTAGGGGCGGCCGGTACGCCGGTCCCAGACCAGGGCTGTCTCGCGCTGGTTGGTGATGCCGAGCGCCGCGAGGTCGGTGTGGGTGAGACCGGCACGGTTCAGGCCGGTCTGGACCACCGAGCTGGTGCGCTCCCAGATCTCGACCGGGTCGTGCTCGACCCAGCCTGCCTGGGGCAGGATCTGCGCGTGCTCGAGCTGGTGCTTGGCCACCTCGTTTCCGCTGTGGTCGAACACCATGAACCGGGTGCTCGTCGTGCCCTGGTCGATGGAGGCTACGTAGTCAGCCACGTCATGTCCCTTCACGTCGTTGTGGTTCGTCGGTGGGTCGATCCCTGGTCAGGGACGCGTGTGCTCGGCGGCGATCTCCGGCGTCTCGGTCGTGCGGCCGGGTTCCTCGTCCGCGTCGGACACCGGGAGGTGCCGCCCGATCAGCCCGTCGTAGATGGCGCCACCGACGAGCGCGCCGATGATCGGGCCGACGATGGGCACCCAGAAGTAGAGGGTGCCGTACTGGTCCCTGAACGCCGAGCCGTAGCCGGTGACGAATGACGCCAGCCGCGGGCCGAGGTCACGGGCCGGGTTGATGGCGTAACCGGCGTCGGTGCCCCAGGCCATCCCGATCCCGACGACCAGCAGGCCGACGAGCAGCGGACCGATGTTCACCCCGGGGGCGGTGTTGCGGACGTCACTGAGGGCCAGGATCAGCAGCATCAGGATCGCGGTGCCGATGATCTGGTCGCGCAGCGCACCACCGGTGTGCACCGGGAGGGTGCCGTTGCCGGGGAGCGTCGAGAAGATGCCCTGGGTCTTGATGGTGTGGCCGGGGTCGACCTTGGCGATCACCTCGGTGTAGTTCCAGCGCACCACCAGGGCGGCCAGGAACGCGCCGACGATCTGGGCCAGCGCGTAGGGGGCGACCTTGGCCCAGGAGAACCCGCGGAACACCGCGAGGGCGATCGTCACTGCCGGGTTGAGGTGAGCGCCGGAGATCCGGGCGGCGGCGTAGACACCGAGCGTCACGCCCAGCCCCCAGCCCCAGGCGATCGAGTCGTGGTCACCGAGGCCCCCCGCCACGACCTGGGCGACGACGCCGACGCCGAACAGGATCAGGATGAAGGTGCCCACCAGCTCGGCGCTCAGCTCGGCCAGCAGGGTCCTGCGCTTGATCAGGTCTGTCATGGTGCGTGCCTCGAGTCCCGGTCGGCGACGGTGCGGACACCGTGACGTTAGGCAGGTGCGGCGGCCCGAACAAGGCCGCTGGTTCGGCTCTGCCGAACGTTGATCAGATGAGGCGGGTCCGTCGCCGTCAGCCAGACGCCGCGCGTGGCACGATGGCCGGATGGCTACCACCACCCGCACCGCGCGTCCCGTCCTGGCCCTGGACTACCCGATGTCGCTCGGCGTCTTCGAGAAGTACGACGATGCGCAGCGTGTCGTCGACTACCTCTCCGACGAGGAGTTCGCGGTGCAGAACTGCATGATCGTCGGCACCGAGCTCAAGCAGGTCGAGCGGGTCACCGGACGGTTGACCTACGCCCGCGCGGCGATGGCGGGCGCGGCGTCCGGTGCGTGGATGGGACTGTTCGTCGGCCTGCTGCTGGGTCTGTTCGCGAACGGCAGCAACTGGTTCGCGGCGGTGGCGACCGGCATCCTGTTCGGTCTGGTGTTCGGGATCGCCCTGGGTCTGGCCAGCTACGCGGCAACCGGCGGCCGCCGCGACTTCACCTCGGTCTCCCAGGTCGTCGCGACCCGATACGAGGTGCTGGTCGAGCACAAGCTGCTCGCTGCGGCCCAAGAGCTGTTGCAGCGCATGACCAGCCGACCGCAGGCCGCGCTCTAAGCCAGCAGCTCCTGCATCCACGCCTCGACCTCGTCGGGGTGCCGGGGCAGCGCCGCCGAGAGGTTCTCGAAACCGTCCTGAGTCACCAGGACGTCGTCCTCGATCCGCACGCCGATGCCGCGCAGCTCCTCGGGAACGGACAGGTCGTCGGCCTGGAAGTACAGGCCCGGCTCGACCGTGATGATCATGCCGGGCCGCAGATCAGCCTCACGGGCGTTCTCGCGACGGGCCAGTGAGCAGTCGTGGACGTCGATGCCCAGGTGATGGCTGGTGCCGTGCACCATCCACCTACGGTGATAGCCGCCCTCCTCGCCCAGTGAGGTCTCGGCGTCGACCGGCAGCAGGCCCCACTGCGCCAGGCGCTCGGCGATGACCCTGATCGCCGCGGCGTGCACGTCCTTGAACTTGTTGCCCGGCTTGACCGCCGCCATACCGGCCTCCTGCGCGTCGAGCACCGCTTGGTACACCTTGCGCTGCACGTCGGTGAACCGGCCGCTGACCGGCATCGTGCGGGTGACGTCGGCGGTGTAGAGCGAGGCTACCTCGACCCCGGCGTCGACGAGGATCAGGTCGCCGGTGCGCACGTCACCGTCGTTGCGGATCCAGTGCAGGGTGCACGCGTGGTCGCCTGCTGCGGCGATGCTGTCGTAACCGACCCCGTTACCGCTGTGCCGGGCGACCAGGCCGAACTGACCCTCCACCCAGCGCTCGCCGCGGCCCTTGTCGACGGCGTCCGGGAGGCTGCGCACGATGGCCTCGAAGCCGTCCGCGGTGGCAGCGCAGGCCTGCCGCATCTGGTCGACCTCCCAGTCGTCCTTGGTCAGCCGCAGCTCGGAGAGCAGCACCGCCAGGTCGTGGTCGGCGGCCTGCGCCGCATCGGCGTCCAGGCCGGTCACCTGCGCCCGCGCCGCGTCGACCGCGGCGGTCACGGCTGGGTCGGCGTCGCGCAGCACGCGCACCTGGACGGTGCCGTCGCCGCGGCCCAGATCCTTGCCCAGGGCCTCGCTGAGCTCGTCGAGATGACGGGCCGCGAGCCCGAGCTCGGCCTCGATCTCGGCCAGACTGGGCCGGACGCCGACCCAGAGCTCGCCGTAGCGCGCGTCGGCGTAGAACTCCTCGGTGTCCCGCTCGGCGCGGGGGCGGAAGTAGAGCACCGCCTCGTGGCCACCGCCGTCGACCGGCTCGAGCACCAGTGCTGCGTCCGGCTCGCGGTCGGCGCCGAGGCCGGTGAGGTGCGAGAACGCCGAGTGCGGGCGGAACACGTAGTCGGTGTCGTTCGACCGCACCTTCAGGCCACCGGCCGGGACCACGACCCGCTCGCCGGCGAACGCGGCCGAGACCGCCTCGCGTCGGCGGGCGGCGTGCGGCGCGACCACTGCGCGGGCGGGCAGCCCGTCAGGTCGCGGCGCCCACCCCTGCGCGATGAACGCCTTGAACGCCTCGGACGTCGGGCGCTCGCGGTGGTCCTGTGGTTGCTCGTCGTCGCTCACCGCACCATGGTGGCACCGGTGCCTGGTGGCGCGCACCTGTGAGGGGAGCGGCGGATGACGGGCTTCGACGACGGCGCCACGCTGGGCGAGCGGTTCCGCCGGCACGGGTCGATGTGCAACTCGCCGCTCTATGCGGCCCTGATGCTGGGCCTGGCGGACGACTGGGACGCCGGCGGCGTGGTGCGCGACGTCTGCTCGGGGTGGGAGTCCGCGCCGGTCGGCTCCGTCGTCCAGCTGCGGTTGCTCGCTGGGCTGCATCGGCTGGTGCTGCGCAGGGAGGCGCCCGAGCTGGCCACCTACTACCCGACTGTGGGCGGGCACGGCTCGGCGTCCGGGGTGTGGCCGGTGGCCCGCCGGGTGATCGCGGCACACGTGTCGCAGCTGCACGACAGGCTGTCGTTCGCGCCGCGGACCAACGAGGTGGGGCGGGCGGCTGCCCTGGCTGTCGGCCTCACGGATGCAGTGTCCCGCAGTGGTTCAGGGCGGGTGAGACTGCTCGAGGTCGGAGCCAGTGCCGGCCTGAACCTGCTGGTCGACCATGTTCGGATCGAGGGCGAGTCGTGGTCGTGGGGGCCGGTCGAGTCACCCGTGCGGTTGGCGTCCGCGGTGCTCGGATCTGTTGTTTCGCAACGGGTGTTCATCGAGTCACGTCGGGGTTGTGACCTGTCGCCGATCGACGCCGCATCGGCGGACGGTCGGCTGTTGTTGTCGTCGTACGTGTGGCCCGACCACCTCGCCCGGTTCGAGCGGCTGCGGGCTGCGCTGCAGGTGGCGTCCTCGTCGCCGGTCGCGGTCGAGGTCGGCAGTGCGGGGGAGTGGCTCGAGCGGGTGCTCCCCGGTGAGGACCCCGACGTCCTGACCGTCGTGTGGCACTCGATCAGCCGCATGTACTGGCCGGCGCAGGAGGTCGCCCGCGTCGAGGCGGCACTGGCCGCCGCCGGCCGCCGGATGCTGCTGGCCCACGTCCAGCTGGAGTACCTGGACCCTGGCGACGTGGGCCCCCGGCTGGTGGTGCAGGTCTGGCGCGACGGCGTCGTGGATGGTCGTCGCACCGACCTGGCCCTCGTCGGTGACCACGGGGTCCCCGTGACGCTGCATGACGAGGTGCGGGTTGCCGACGCGGGCTGCTGATCGCGGCCCACGTCCGCGCGGCGGCCGGTCCGTGTGGACGGTACGTCGGCGCTGTCGGTGGCTCCGTCTAGAATCAAACACATGTACGAACTCCTGCTGAACGAGCCGCCGTCCTGGGGCCTGGCCGGCCTGCCACCGGGTGACGGTGACGAGCTGGCTGCACTGGTCGAGTCGTCGTCGGGCGTCGACCTCGCCTGCTCGCTGGCGGGTTTGCCCGACCTCGACCTGGTCGACGGGTACTCGTTGGTGGAGGTGGTCGCCGGGTGGGAGAAGGTCGCCCGGTTCGCCCGCGCCCAGATGCTCCGAGCGGTGGCCGAGATGGCTGCCCGGCGCGGTGTGCCTGGTGTCGCCGGCTCGGCGGCAGCGACCGAGGCCGAGGTTGACGACGACCCGCGGGCCCCGCAGGTGGCGGTCTTCGCCGCGACGGAGGTCTCGCTGGCCCTGGGTGTCTCCTACGGCGCTGCCGCGGGGTTGCTGATGGACGCGGCGGCGTTGACGACGCGCCTGCCCGCGGTGCTAGGGGCGCTCGAGGCCGGCCGGGTCCACGAGGCCTCGGCCCATGTCATCGCCGACGAGACCGCCGTCCTGGACGCCGCAGCTGCCGCGCGGGTCGCCGAGGCGATTCTGGCTCGCCCGGGCGTTCGCACGGTTCCCCAGGTCAAGCGCGCCGTCCGCGCCGCGGTCGCCAGAGTCGACCCGGCCACCGCCGAAGCCCGCGTGGCCCGGGCGGTCAAGGGCCGGTTCTTGCGCCCGGTCAAGGACATCCGGGACGACATGGTCAGCTGGCAGGGTTGGCTGCCCACGGCCGACTCGGTCGCGATCTGGGACCGGCTGTGCGAGCTGGCCGCCGCGACCCGGTCACCGGGCGACGCCCGGGGGGTCGATGCGCGCCGAGCCGACGTCGCCGCTGACCTGTTGCTCGGCCGTCCGGTGCTCGCACCTGACGGGCGCGATCTGAACGCCGACGCCGCCCCCTACGCCAAGGTGTGGCGCACCGACGTCATCGTCGAGGCCACCACGGTCGGGGGCGCTGACGAGCACCCGGGGATGATCCCCGGCTGGGGACCGGTCACCGCAGCCACCGCCCGGCTGCTCGCCAGTGGCCTGTCCGGCGACGATGGTGAGTGGCGCCGGATGCTGACCGACCCCGCCAGCGGCCTGGTCAAGGACTACGGCACGCACCGCTACCGGCCTCCGACCGCGCTGGCCGACTACGTACGGGCCCGCGACGGGCGGTGCTACGAACCCCTGTGCCTCTGCTCGGCCTGGCGCGGCGATCTCGACCACGTCGTCAACTCACCGCCCGGCCCGAGTCCCCGCCCCGACCCGACCGGGCGCACCGCGGCCGACAACCTCGGCGCCGGTTGCCGACGTGGACACACGACGAAGGCCGCACCCGGTTGGCGGGTGGTGTGCCCGCGCGAGGGGACGTTCATCTGGACGACCCCGAGCGGGCACGAGTACACCCGAGAACCTGAGCCGCCCCTGGACTGGCACGCCACCACCGACCTCGACCCCCCAGGGGGGTCGAGTCCGGAACGGCCACCTCCCGCCCCGACCGACACCGACCCACCGTTCTGAGGCCGGCCCGTTCGCGGCCGGGGGCCTACCCGGCCAGCCACGCTGTGCCGAGCTGCTGCTCCTTACGCAGGCCCGAGCGGATCGCGGGCTCGGCCGCCTTCTCGATCTTGCCGCCGACCAGGGGCACCGACGCCTTCAGGTCACCGTCGACCTGCTCGACGGCCCCCGCGCCGTCCGCGCCGAGCGAGAGGGTGCCGGTCAACCGCACCGGCGCGCCGGCGATCTCGACCGACAGGGTTCCGAGCCGTCCGCCGTCCGATGCTGGGGGCCCCCACGCATCGACCCGCGTCACGGTCAACGTCTCGCCGACGAAGCGCTTGACGAAGTCGGGGACCTCGTCGGTCGGCAGGTCACGTCGCGTGGTGATCGTGGCGCCGCCGCCCGCGAGCTGCACGTCGACACTGTGGCTGATCGCACCCGTCGCTACGCACACCTGGGCCAGGAACGCCTCGTCGGTCAGCATGGCGAACACCGCCTCGGGGGGTGCCGGGTAGGGGATCGTGGCGGTGACCTGCACGGTGCCTCCAGGAAGGGTTTCGGACGTCGGCGCCGCAGTCTGGCGCGGGCCTACGCTACGGGCACATGAGCGACACCTGGCAGGACCCGACCGGTCGCGAGTTCGGTGAAGAGGGTTCGCGGCTGACCTACGGGTCGTACCTGCGGTTGCCGCAGCTGCTGGCCCAGCAGGTGCTCGAGTCCGACCCCCCGGCCCACGACGAGCTGCTGTTCATCACCGTCCACCAGACCTACGAGCTGTGGTTCAAGCAGCTGTTGCACGAGGTCGGCGGCGCCCGGGACGCCATGCTCGAGGGCCGGTCGAGGTGGGCCCGGCACCTGCTTGGCCGGGTGGCGAGCATCGAGGACGTCCTGGTGCACCAGGTCGACGTCATCGAGACGATGACCCCCCAGGACTTCCTGGAGTTCAGGCACCGGCTCGCGCCGGCGAGCGGGTTCCAGTCGGTGCAGTTCCGCGAGCTCGAGTTCGTCTCGGGTCACAAGGACCCCTCGTTCCTGCAACGGTTCCGCGGCCTCACCGACGACGAGCAGACCCGGCTGCACCGGCGGCTGGGTGAGCCCTCGCTGTGGGACGCCTACGTCGCCAGCCTGGGTCGCGCCGGCCTTGCGGTGGACGACGATGCCGCTGTCCGCGCCTCGCTGCTGGCCGTGGCACGTGACCGCTCGCGGTACGGGGAGGAGTGGGAGCTGGCCGAGGGACTGCTCGAGCACGACGCCCTCCAGGCCTCGTGGCGGGCCCGCCACGTCACGATGGTCGAACGGCAGATCGGCACCAAGTCCGGCACCGGCGGCTCGTCCGGTGCGCCGTACCTGCGCAGCAGGCTGGATCTGCGCTTCTACCCGCTGCTGTGGGAGCTTCGGGGGGCCCTGTGAGCAGGGGATAGGGTCGGCCCCGGGGTGCGACGGGGCGCCCGGGTATGTCCACGACGAAGGTCACAGGTGTCATGGCGCAGTCAGCCGGTGCGGGGCGGTCACGGGTCGAGCTGATCGAGGCTGCGGCCGCCCTGGCTCCCGAGCCGGACCGCCCCGGGCTGGCCGAGCTGCTCGCCGCGTACTACCGGCACGTCGCCGACGAGGACGTGCTGACCCGCCAGCCCACGGACCTGCTGGGTGCGCTGGCCAGCCATCGGCAGCTGGCCGGGCAGCGCCCGGTCGGCACCGCCGCCGTCCGGGTCCTGACCCCGGCCGCCGACCGCGACGGGTGGACCAGCTCGCACACGGTCATCGAGATCATCACCGACGACATGCCCTTCCTGGTCGACTCGGTCACCGCCGAGCTGACCCGGCTCGGTCGGGCGATCCACCTCGTCGTGCACCCCCAGCTGCTGGTGCGCCGGGACGTCCTCGGTGCGCTGGTGGACGTGGTGGGCCTGGCTGGTGAGAGCGCCGAGCCGCCTTCGCGTGACCGCCACCTCGAGTCGTGGATGCACCTGGAGATCGACCGCGACACCGATGCCGGCGAGCTCGAGGAGCTCGCGAGCGACCTGCGCCGGGTGCTCGGTGACGTCCGCGCGTGCGTCGAGGACTGGGCGCGGATGCAGTCCGCCGCGACGACGTTGGCCGACGACCTCGTCGGCTCGCCGCCGCACGGAATGGACCGGGCGGAGGTCGCTGAGGCTGCCCGGCTGCTGCGGTGGTTGGCGGACGGCAACTTCACCTTCATCGGCTACCGCGAGTACGTCCTGGAGGGAGCCGACGGCGAGCAGGCCCTGCGCGCGTTGCCCGGCACGGGCCTCGGGGTGCTGCGCTACGACCAGCGGATGTCGGGCAGCTTCGC
>JAABUN010003728.1_pt1 | contig 22709 bp, 18 predicted proteins | sample 5559311 | NCBI WGS metagenome assembly JAABUN01 (sample SAMN10711877, study PRJNA513370) | rock metagenome | isolation source: Antarctica rocks | place: Antarctica: Victoria Land, Siegfried Peak sud
AACGATTGTGGGAACATCTCAAAGCGGATCTCAAGTGGGCTTCTTTTCAAACTCTAGCTCAACTGCAAACCAAAATAGATCAACTTCTGGCGGAATTAACACCGGAAGTAGTTGCTTCCATTACAGGATATTCTTTCATCCTGAATGCTCTATCTGCCCTAAATACTGTTTAAATTGGTATTAGAAGTCCCTTCAGTGCGAGAGGTGGGCCCGTGAAAGTTGTAGAGGGTGCGAATGGGAAAAGGAATCGTGAGATTATTGCGCTGGGAGGCATAGATTTTTTCTAGCGCCGAACTATAAGCTTAGGTTTAGCCAAAGCAAGGGGGTTTATCAGTTGAAATTACCTCAATAAGATAATATTTATACAAGTTTTAAATGTTTAATAACGAACTTGTGTATCTTTATAAACTATTAATAAAAACGTCAGTATTCCGGGAACTAAAGGAACTAAAAACCACCCTAAATAATAGTTTCTTGAAATAGAGTGAAGCCAAAGATTGATAGCTAATCCGACTACTGTACTAATACCTGATGCAACTGTCATTTTGACGATTAACTGAGTTAGGACACCACTAAACCTTTTGTTTCGCATCTGTTGTGAAGCTTTAGGCAAACACTGTTTGAGCGACTGGATAGACGCATTTGCGATCGCGATTGCGATCGCAGTAAAGATCAAAAAAGAAATAAGAATAAGCGGCCACAAATCGCAAAAATCGTAGGAAGAATCTGTACATTGTTGATTCGGTGAGCAGAGTAGAAAGAAAAGCGGTACTATAGAAACTCTAAAAAAGAGTAAAAAAGCAAAGCTCAAGCCTAAAGAACTTGAAAAAATACTAGCCAGAAGATTGTAAAGTCCTATCTCAACTTTTCTAGTTCTCATATCCTAAATTCGGCTCCTTGCCTATTATTGCAAGAGTTATAAGTAAGTAAATATGAACAATCTGTTGGAGCAATATGCTCATTTGAAAATTAGTTAGGTTCACATACTTAGGAGCTAAAGGCAACCTATGAATTGTCTTTACAGAAACTTAAATCTACTTCTACTGTCAGTACAAGCGAGATTTTACTGATAAATTCACCAGTATTTATATTTGTGGGTTGTTTTATTCAGTGAATATACGGTAGTACAGTTGAGTGCTTTCGTGTTTTTGTCAGCAGAAGTAATACAAACTCATTTGATTTATGCAGGATATGCGATCGCACTTAATAAGCAGTGATAGTGTGACAAGTTAATTTTTGAAGTAATCGGAGCAAATTTGTCAAGTAATGTCCCCAAGCAACACTGTATTTACGCGATTGATGCCGCCCGTCGAGGACATTAAGTGCGTGAGGTATCGTTAGGTACCAATAGCGATATATTCCCACTCGATAAACCTGTGGCGTGTTGGGATTTGCCTCAGCTAAATCAGGCGGTAATAAGTTCACCTGGTTGCAAATATCGGCTCCAAGTTAGAATATCTACGTTTTCCACACCTAATTGGCAGGATGTTTTGGTAATGCGATCGCTACTACTAGCCAAACCACCAATATCAGATAGACGCTCCGTAGTAGATAAAATACGTGGTAAGGACATTTATAATTAAGTATCTGCATAGATGGAGGCAATCGTCTTCCAGAAAGCTGGATAAACCACTGTCTTGACCGCCTCATCGTCAGGGAAAATTCGATATCTGATTACTTTGCCTAGGGTCTTCGGACACTTGCTCCAATCTATCTATTCCTTCTGCTCCTGATTAAGAAACCTCTCGGCAGTCCTATTTTTCCCTTCTCTGTGACTTTTAAGTTGTCATTTTGGACTTTTCAAAAGTCATCAACTTATCAGCAAATCCGTTATCCACATAATTAATACCCCTAAACAGTTATCCTAACCATGCTGGATTTTGGGCTGTGCTGTCAAATTGACTGCTCGTTTTATAGAGTTCATAGTTACCTTTATTAGCCGCTTCACGAGTTCGAGCCAGCAGCGCTATTGTTTGTTTCTGGTTCATGGGCTTAAACGTGCGGACTGCCTCAAAGGCTTGCTCCAAGATTTCCATGCTGTCAATGCCTGTAATCACCGTTGAAGTTGGCAAGTTCATTGCATAGTGGAGGCATTCAATTGGCGTGACTGTATTGCTTCTGAGAATATATGGATCGCCCATCGATTTCATCCCCAGCACTCCAATGTTATTTTTTACTAGCACAGGTAACACTTGTTTCTCGAAACTTCGGAAATGAGCGTCCATTACATTCAATGGCATCTGTACTGTGTCGAACCGAAAGTTGTTTTGAGCCGCAACCTCTAGCATCTGGAGGTGAACTAAAGGATTTTTATGCCCTGTAAAACCAATGTAGCGAATTTTACCCGCCTTTTGCGCTGCTACTACCGCTTCCATTGCGCCGCCAGGAGCGAAGATGCGGTCGGGGTCTTCAAAGCGGATAATTTCATGGTGCTGCATTAAATCGATATGATCGGTCTGCAAAGCTTTTAGAGACTCGTCAATTTGCATCATTGCTGCCCCTTTGGTGCGACCGTCGAGCTTAGTCATCAAGAAAGCTTTTTGACGGTAGCTGCCTTTGAGGGCTTGACCCATCCATCTTTCACTACGCCCATTGTGATAATCCCAGGAGTTATCCATAAAATTGATGCCACGATCTAAGGCAGTGCGGATGAGCTTAACGCTCTCTTGTTCCTCTTTGAGCTTGCCGATGTGAAAACCACCTAAGCCAATCATAGAGACTCGTTCTCCAGTTTTACCCAACGTCCGATACATCATTTCGCCGCTACGGACTTGGGCGGTATTCGATTGAGTTTGAGCTAATTGTTGAGAATCATCTTGAGCCAGCAAGGGTTTAAAAAATCCATCTGAAGCTGTTAACCCTACTCCAACTAGACCCGAAGTAACGCCTGCCTTTAGTAATTTACGTCTGCTAATTTCCATGAATATGTCTTTAAGAGATTAATTAGAAAACGCTTGTAAGTTAGCACGGTGATGCCTGACAAGGTATCTAACTGGGGTGTGGTTTGGGTAAGATATCAGCTAAAGCTCTGTTTTGGTTCCTAAAGTAGTTGGGCGCTCAAAACTTTTTAAGGATATAAAACTGTTGAAGAAGGAAGTTGACAATGCAGATGGTGTATATGCGCGCTATGGCAGCGATCGCGAACTCCAACAAGCCATGCTCCTCTGGTGATACAAGGGTGCGATCGCACCCTTGGAGTTGCTCGTAGTTTAAGCCTAGTTTGTAGCCGAGTTTTTCATCTGCAGCGTACAGCCAGAAATAATACCCGTGCTAACCATGACTCGATGAGATATGGAGCTTTGGATTAGTGGGGCAAAAACTTGTTGATGACAGAAGACTCCTAGGAAAATTTGTAGCGCTACTATTGTTGATTTAGTGTTCGCCAAACCTAGAACAAAGCGATCGCACTTTAGAAATTTTATTTATACTACGACAGTATTTAATTAGTTCGCCCACAATTCCAGTACACAAGCGGGTTTTCAGGTTGGAACTACGCTCGATTGAGTAATGACCTGAACGCAATTGGGAGTAAATAGGAAAGTTTGTTTGCTAATCAATTGAGCCTGACCATTGATGGCATAAGTACCACCAGCAATAAAATCTACTACTCGCTGTGCCTGGTTAAACTCCAAATTACTCAACTTCAAAATTACAATTTTCCATTGGTGTAAAGCTTGAATTGCGGAACAGGCTTCTAAAGAGTCAAGTGGTTCTATAATTACTATTTCAGGAATTTTATTAGAAATTCTATGTAGTTCGAGCAGATTGTTTTGATACATACTAAGTGTTTATCTCAAACTATTTTCTAGAACAGAGTCATTTTTTAGCCGTCAACACTCTACGCTTTATTAAAAAATTTAATACTTAAAGATAGAAATATAGTTATGCAAAAGTAGTAATTGGATAACCTTGATTATCCAACTTTATTTTTAGACAATTATTAATAAAAGGGCTACTGTAAAAATACTGAACGCTTGAAAGCGCTTACTACTGCAAGCCTGTAATTATACGGAAAAGGAATTAGAACTAAATAAATAGTAAGCTAATAGACTTTTAAATAACATAGAATAGAAAATTGAAACATCCAACTAAGTTCGACAATGCCTGCTAAAGGATTTCTCAACCAAGAACAATCGCAAACAGTAGTACGCTCTGACGATTGTCCCAGGTTGCGGTAATACTCTAATACTGCTACTCCAAGATGACAGAAAAACTTATTAAGAGATTGCCGCTCGCTTAGAAATTTGGCATTCTCAACGGTAGCAAGATTACCAACTTATTTACTAGACCTTTGGCGCGAGCGAGGATTTTAACGTTCGACAGAGATGTTGCGTCGGTGTTGACTTAAACCCAGTTTGCTAAGACTCCCACAATAATACTGAAGCTATTAAATAGCTCATACTTAAGAATTGCTTCGATCGCTATCCTAAATACAAGCTATTTAAAGTCTGTTGAGTGTCACAATCAAGAGACATAGACTTTGACTGTAAATGCCGCCTTCTCCTACTTTTACCCAACAGCCTTGGACAGAAACTTACAGCGAAATTATCGATGTTCGGTCTCCTACCGAATTTGCTGAAGATCGGATTCCTGGAGCAATAAATTTGCCTGTACTAAACGATGCGGAACGTGCGGAAGTAGGAACGATTTATAAGCAATCCCCATTTGCTGCGCGTAAAAAAGGTGCTGCTCTCGTTGCCAAGAATATATCTCAACACTTAATTGACCACTTTGAGTCAAAAGATAAACACTACCGCCCCTTAGTCTACTGTTGGCGCGGTGGACAACGATCTAATAGTATGGCGCTAGTGCTGTCACAAATTGGTTGGCAAATTACTGTTCTTGAAGGTGGTTACAAAACCTATCGCGCTTACGTGCGCGAGGAGTTGCAACAATTTCCCGCACAATTTACTTACAAAATACTCTGCGGGCTTACGGGTACAGGTAAAACTCACATACTACAGCAATTAAGTCAACGCTCAGACCAACAAGTTCTCGATTTGGAAGCTTTAGCCAATCATCGTGGTTCGCTTTTGGGTGAAGAATGGGCAAATAAACCCTGTTCTCAGCCTACACAAAAACAATTTGAGTCGCTACTATTGCAAAAATTACAAAGCTTTAATCCAAGTCTACCAGTATGGGTAGAATCGGAAAGTAACAAGATTGGACAAGTTCATTTACCGTCGTCTCTGTGGCAGAAAATGAAGCAAGCAAGCTGCACAGAAATTCACTTGCCCTTAAACGCTAGAGTGCAGTTTTTATTAAAAACATACCCACACTTAGTAGATAATCCTAATATTTTGAAAGCTAAGTTGCAATTACTTAAACCTCGTTATGGCAAAGAAAAAATAAATCAATGGGATAAATTGATTGATGCTGAATTATGGAGTAAATTTGTCCAAGATTTATTGCAATTTCATTATGACCCTAGTTATACGCAATCAATAGTAAGAGACTTCACTAAGGTAGAGCGAACTTTGAGTATTGAAGAATTGAGCGATCGCACTATTGAAAAATTGCTGAATTTATTAACCCAATAATGTTTAAAAATATAAAAATAAAGCTTTATTTTATTTAAATTAGAACTGAAACGCTAAATGGTGCGATTTTAATATTTAATGATGCAGAAATTTTAGTCTTTTTAAAGGGAGATTTAGAGGTCATCGAGGTCAGGCAGTAGATGGTTAATCTATTGTCAGAAATTTATCTGGGCTACCATCTCTTTAGTTTTTGCAATATAAACCGTATTCTAGTAAACCTCCTTAATGTCTAGATAATCTTAGAAGCGTAGACTCTTTTATACAGGTTGAGTAGCAGACATATATGTAGTTTAGAGAAAACAAAATAAATTTGAAATTTGGTAGGGATAGCGTTATTGAACTTTTATTTTTCAGTACGTTCAAACTTCAAATTCATCCTCCTAATATTCTGCTCCAAGGGTAGCTTCTTAGGCAGAATTCTGTTGTTGTTCCTCAAATATATATCGTTTTTCTATCAATTCTCTTACTTACAACATAGTTTAGGAATCTCATGGCGACAAACAAGAAAAGTTCAAAAAAGGCAAGTAATGCGATCGCCTTGAGTGCGATCATAGGTATAGTTGTTGGCGGATGGGCTATATCCACCGGGGCAAAAGATGTTGGGTATCGGGACGATAATAGTGGGAAGTTTACATTTGCTCTGTGGGGTGATGTACCCTACAACCCGACGGATGCTGCTACCAAGGTTCCAGCACTAATTGACGACATTAATAGGTCTGGGGTTGACTTCTCAATATTCGACGGTGACATCAAAAATGGCAGTTCGCAGTGCGATAACTCTGTATATACGGATGCGATCGCTCTTTTCAACAGCTTTAGAGCGCCTGTAGTTTATGTACCTGGTGATAACGAATGGACAGATTGTCACCGTACCAATAACGGCGGATATAATGGCTTGGAACGACTCGCGCATATTCGTACCACTATGTTCAATAGCCCCCAGAGCTTTGGTCAAAAGACCCTGCTATTAGAACACCAAGGTCAGTTAGGTGGTCTCTACGCTGAGAACACGCGCTGGATGTACGGCAAAGTGCTATTCGTCGGATTAAATGTTCCTGGCAGTAATAACAACAAAGTTAATAGCGACGCTCAGTGTACTAATCGAAGCGATCGCTCTCTATCAGATTGTACTACCGATAATGCGGAATATGCAGCACGGGATGCGGCGAATATCGCCTTCCTGCACGAGTCTTTTAATAAAGCTAAGTCCAAGCGTGCAGTTGGCATTATGGTAATTATCCAAGCCGATCCGAACTTTGATTTACCAGAAACTGAAAATATTGATGAGCGTGCTGTCGCTGGCGCACCAGGCGGCTCTGCGGACGGATACACTAATTTTCTAAATGCGATCGTTGCTGAAACTATGGCGTTTAAGGGCGAAGTTGTGCTAGCTCATGGCGATACCCACTTCTTCAAAGTAGACAAGCCACTGTTAAGGCAAAACGACCTGCTCAAGAACTTCACGCGCGTCGAAACCTTCGGAGAGGTGAATGTTCACTGGGTTAAAGTATCGGTCGATCCACGCAGCCGCAACGTGTTCACGTTTAATCCTATAATTGTACCGGGCAACTAAAAACTGATAGTAAGACTTGTCCTGTACATAAGAGTGTAAGGACAAGTCTTACAAGCTGATGCTTCTGACTATTTTTGTGCTATTACTTGCCGCGATTTCTACCCAGAGTTTCAGTTGACGCTGATTTGACCATTCATAGGATTCTTGCGATCGCACTATTGAAAAATTACTAGACTCATTAACTCAATCGCTTACTTAGATTTCGGCGCAGACAAAGTAGCTGGATCGATGTTAATTAAGGGTAACGCACCGTTACCACTCATCACAGTTGGAAAGCGACCATCCCATTTTTCAATTGCTTGTTTTTGCAGCAATTCTTTTGTTAAAGTTTGCCTTTGCAGCCTTTGCGCTTCGGCTTGTCCTCTAGCGCGGTTTACTTCCCCTACGGCTTCCTTGGAGGCTTTAAGGGCGATAAATTCTGCTTGCTTGGCTATTTGTTTGGATTCAATAGCCTTGCTAAATTCTGGAGAAAAAGTGAAATCAACTAAAGAAACATCATCAATAAGTATACTGTAATTAGCTAAACGATCTTTGAGATTATTATCTATTTCTTGTTTGAGATCGTTGCGCTTAGTTATAATTTCTTCGGCGGTTTTATTTGCGGTTGCTGCTTTCAATACTTCTGAAACCGCCGGGGTAATAATTCTACTAACTATCGCTTCTTGGTCGCCAATTCGTTGAAAAACCTTATTAACTTGCGTTGCGTCAATATGCCAATTTACCGCAAGTTGGGTAGAGACTTTCTGTAAATCTTTAGAAGCTGCGTCCGCCGTAAAGCTATTTTGTTGAACGCGGACGCTGAGACGTTTAACCTGCGTAACGATGGGCATAATTGGGTGAATTCCCTCGTCCAAAACGTTGTCTTGAACTTTGCCAAATTGCAAAATTACCCCTCGTTCCCCAGCATTTACTATGGTAAATGGTTTGAAAATGCCTGCCATAACTAATAAAACAAAGCTTCCTGCAAGTAAAGAGCCAAATTTAAACTTATCAACTATCATAGTTTTGATGCTCAGAAATGGAACAAGAGTACTACTTTTATAATTAAATAAACAATGCAATAGTTGACAGTTACGGAAAACGTTACGTTTTAAGATGTAAAAATGAATATTTATTTTTGTAATACTTTTATACTGGCAAAGTTATGATTCAAACACGAAATGTTCTGATTTTAATATTTGATGATGTAGAAATTCTAGATTTTTGCGGGCCTTATGAGGTTTTTGGAGTTACAGGCGGGCGTAAGGATTTTCAACCGTTTAATGTTTATACAGTTGCAGAACAGTCAAGACCAATAATTGCTCGCAATCAGTTAAGCATTAACCCACAATACACTATACAAGACTGTCCGCAGCCAGATATTTTGCTAGTACCCGGCGGCTATGGTACGCGCCAAGAAATGCACAACTTTGTTTTAATTGACTGGATCAAACAATGCTCTCTACAGTCAGAGTTATTGCTATCTGTATGTACTGGAGCTTTGCTACTAGCTAAAGCTGGGTTACTAGAAAACTTAGCCGCAACTACTCATCACCTTGCTATAGATTTACTCAAAGAAATAGCTCCTAATACGGAAATTAGAGCAGGCGATCGCTTTGTAGATAATGGCAAAATAATTTTGTCCGCCGGAATCTCCGCAGGTATCGATATGTCTCTCTACGTTGTTGCTAAACTCCTAGGCAAAGAAGAAGCTATAAAAACGGCTGAATATATGGAATATGACTGGAAAAGCTAACTTTTTTCCCAAGTTGGATAAACAAGTTATCAATATCCTTGACATTTTCCTACAGATAACTGCTATAATAGCTAAGGTGATGAAGTCAATGGGGTGTCGCCAAGTGGTAAGGCACCGGGTTTTGGTCCCGGCATTCCTAGGTTCGAATCCTAGCACCCCAGTAAAGGCAAACTAAATACAAGTTGTTTATCAGCATTCTAGCGCCACATTGTGTGCAACGATAAACAAAAAATCGTCACGCCAAAACAATGAAGGCAAATATCCCTAGCATTTTAGCCCTTGACTTTGACGGTGTACTTTGCGACGGGCTGATAGAATATTTTGAAACCGCTTGGCGTACCTATTGCCAAATATGGTCGCTTAATAGTTACGCACCACCAGAACAAATAGCTGCTAGTTTCTATCGCTTGCGTCCTGTAATTGAGACAGGTTGGGAGATGCCAATATTAATTAGAGCTTTAATAGATGGAATTTCCGAACAAGAAATATTAAACCAATGGGCAGAAATCTCTCAGTCTATCTTGCAAGAAAATAAGTTTATTGCCTCAGACATTGCCCTAAAACTAGACCAAATCCGCGATGAATGGATTAGTACCGATCTTGCAAACTGGCTAAGTCTGCATCGATTTTACCCCGGCGTAGTCGAGAAAATGCAAAGTCTCCTCAATAGCGACTTGCAGCCAATAATTATTACTACTAAAGAAGGGCGCTTTGTCAGCCAACTATTGCAGCAGCAAGGTGTAGAAATGCCCTCTAAGTCGATTATTGGTAAAGAATCCAAGCGTCCCAAGCATCAAATTTTAAAGGAATTGGTAGCAGAAACCCAAGTTAAGCTATGGTTTGTAGAAGATCGGCTAAAGACTTTGCAATTAGTCCAACAGCAGCCCGGTCTTGCAGCCGTGAAGCTCTATTTAGCTGATTGGGGATATAATATCGCATCAGAGCGAGAATCTGCCCGTCAAACGCCTGGTATTGAACTAATATCGCTATCTGTGTTTACTCAAGAAAACTTCCCTACCTAGCAAAAAAACTGCTAACGTTGATCGGTAGCGCGATCGCTTACCTATGCTTGACCTCACAAAACTAGCAAATTCTATGCAAGGCATTAGCCAGCACCTGACAATGGAAGCTGTGGCTAGTCGCCAGCGTATGAATTTGGCCCAGCAATTACTTTTGGCAGCTTACGCCGAGCAAGCGGATTTGGTAGAAAAACAAAAACAATGGCGCGATCGCATATTATTTAATGCGGCGATTCCTGTAGAACCCCTGAATACCTGTATCGATTTACCCGTAGCGCCAAAAGTTCATACAGTCATTGCTACCGACGGTTCGCAAATTGCCCCTAATCATCATGAAATTGCCTACTGTTATTTGCTAAATATTGGTAGAGTCATGCTGCACTACGGACAAAATCGCCAGCCATTATTAGACAGCTTGCCAGAAGTATTTTATCGCCCCGAAGACTTGTATGTTTCAAGGCAGTGGGGCATTCGCACCGAAGAATGGATGGGTTACAGGCGTACCACGTCAGAAACCGTAATTTTGGCAGAATTAGCCGGAATTGCGCCGATGTCTGTACCAACGTTAGCAATGGTAGATGGATCGCTGATTTACTGGTTTTTGGAACAGTTACCCCATGAAGCGCGCGATCGCATTTTGCCGCCAATTATCGAAGCTTGGGATCGTTTGCAAGAATTTGGCATTCCGATTATGGGTTATCTTAGCGCCTCAAGGAGTGGGGAAGCTCTCAACTTTTTACGCTTGCAAGCTTGCATTCATGAAAACCCCGACTGTCTCACTTATTGTCCCAATCAATTGGAAAAACTGCCGTGTCAGGTATTAGAACCGCTTAAAGATGCGGCTTTGTGGACAATACAGCTAAAACCTGGGCAACGCAGCGCTTTTTGGCGAAGTTCAGCTAGAATTATTGATTCCTACAATACTCACGTTATTTATTTTTGCTACGTCCATGTGGGTACAGAAATCGCCCGAATTGAATTACCTGCTTGGGTAGCCGAAGATTCGGTACTTTTAGAGCAATCTTTGGGCTTGATGCTGGCACAAGTCCAAAAAGGCTACGGCTACCCCGTAGCACTGGCTGAGGCTCACAATCAGGCAGTAGTACGCGGAGGCGATCGCGCTAGTTTTTTTGCGCTGCTAGAACAGCAAATGATTAAAGCCGGATTGCAAAATGTTGGTATTTCCTACAAAGAAGCCCGAAAACGAGGCAGTATTGCCTGAAGTTCAAGAGCGATTATGGCTGTCAATAGCGGCTCTCAAATTACCCTGATGTTCCGACAACAAGAAGCCGCTTGCTTCTTTGTCTAAACCCGTCCAGTGCATGACTAGCGCCAGTTTGACCGATTTACCACTTTGGTCTAGCAATAACTCTGCTTCTTCAGGGTTTAAGCTTGTTAAGTCTTGCAGAATTCGTAAAGCGCGATCGCGTAATTTTGTATTGGTAACAGCGACATCAATCATCCGGTTGCCGTAAACCTTGCCTAGCTGCACCATTACCCCAGTAGACAAGATATTTAACGCAAGCTTAGTTGCAGTACCAGCTTTGAGCCGCGTAGAGCCTGCGAGGATTTCCGCACCAGTCAAGAGACGAATGTCAATATCTACGTCCACCCTTACCTGCTCTACAGGTACGCAGGCAATAAAAATAGTTGTTGCACCTCTTTGACTAGCTGCTTGCAAAGCACCATGAACAAAAGGTGTAGTTCCTCCGGCGGTAATCCCCACAACCACATCTAGCTCTGTAACATGACGCACTGCGACTTCTGTTTCCCCATCTTCGGCGCGATCTTCCAAGTCTTCCGAACTCTTTACCAAAGCCGCCGCCCCACCAGCAATAATTCCTTGTACTAATTCCGGCGGACTGCAAAAAGTCGGCGGACACTCCGCCGCATCTAATACCCCCAACCTGCCACTTGTACCCGCACCAATATAAAATAACCTGCCGCCGTGCCGTAAAGCCTCTGCCGTGCGTTCAATAGCCTGAGCTAGTTTGATTTTTGCCGATGCTACGGAAGCGATCGCATTTTCATCTTCGCGGTTAAATAGCTCAACCAATTCTAGACAACTTAGCTTATCTAAATTTTGACTATTGGGATTAACCTGCTCAGTTAGTAAGTATCCCCGATCCAAATTAGTCATTTACAATAGTCCCTCAAACTGGCGACGAATACGCTCTAATTCCGCATCCGGTATTTCTTTGTCATCGCTTGCGGGTGGGGGAGTCTTGCCTTCTTCTTGCCAATCGGTATCTTCGACATTGCTTTCTGGTGGTACAGCTAAAGCGCCGTCGGGGACAAGTTCCCAATCATAGCCAGCACTTTGACAAAATTCTTCAACTTCTTCGCTGTCCATACCTTCTACTGTAGCCGGGGGAAAGTCTTGGGCTTCTAGCATCAGCGCAAAACGAGTAGCATCGTCTTCCGACTCGAACATCAACAGCTTATTGCGATCGCCGACTTGAATTGTATGAATGCCCTCGTTTTCGGTACGAGCATTAAATAATAAAACGAATACGCGCATAGGTGCGATCATCAGTGTTTCGATCCTCAAGATACTCATGTTAAGGTTTCATCATTGTCTAGCATAAAGAACTAGCACTAAATTAAAATAATTTTCTGCAACTTGTGAATAAATTTAGCGTCCTTATTTTCAAGTTCAGGCGATCGGTTGCTAATTAATACTTCTTGTCCCCTTGTTCTCGTAACATAGCAGTTGTAACATTTACGGATTGCGATGTCTCTTGCTAGCCAGTGAGGTGGAATGACAAAATTATCGGAACTTGATAACAAAACTACATCTAATTCCCGCCAGCGTTTCTGGTTTATATGGCTAAGACGCACGGGAATATATTTAGGCATTCCGGTCTTAATTGGAGTGACGGGGGGTGCTTGGTGGTTGTGGGTTTTTGTGCAAGAGCGATTAGCGCCGATAGTTCAAGCAAATTTAATTCAAACTTTAAATAGAGATGTACAGTTAGGACAAGTCGAACGAGTTTCGCTCACTAGCTTGCATTTTGGTAAGTCTGCTATACCTGCAACACCTACCGACTCTGATCGCGCTACGGTTGAAGCTGTTGAAGTTGGGTTTGACTTATTTCAATTAGCTTTTACTCGTACTTTGAAGCTAGATGTAACTTTAATCAATCCAGATGTCTACATCGAACAAGATCGCGCTGGGCGGTGGATTGCTACTACTATCAAAGCGCAAGAGAATAAAGGAGCTTTTAAAACTGATTTAGATAATATTCGAGTTCAAAATGCTGATGTAGTATTAGTGCCAAATCACCAAACAAAAGGCAGAAACCAGTTGCAAGCTACTATCAGTAATGGTTATGCTCAATTTCTAGAGAATAATCAGTTAGTTAGATACGATTTGAGCGGTCAATTGGCAACCAAGGGTAGCCTTTTACTGCAAGGAGAAACACGCCCCCAAACGGAAGAAACAACCTTACAACTACGCGCCCAAGATGTTTTAGCATCGGAAGTAACTCGGTTAATTAAGTTACCTCTAGAACTCCAAGCAGGTAGAGTTAGTGGTAATTTAAAAATTCAAAGCAAGAAAGAGCAACCAATATTATTGTTTGGTGCAGTTAATTTAAATGCCGTTACAGCCAAAGTTAAGCAACTACCCCAAGCATTTAACAAAGCTAATGGCACTCTGCGTTTTAAAGACACATTAATTGGGCTAGATAAAGTTACAACTAGCTACGGTTTAATTGGCGCGATAGCAAACGGAACCCTAGATACTCAACTAGGCTACAACATCAGTGCTGTAGCGCCATCGGTGAGTGTAGCTAATGCCCAAAAAACTCTACGCCTTCAGTTACCCGTACCTGTTAGCGGTACAGTCCGCGCCAACGTGCAGTTGGTTGGCGCACTAGAAAAACCAATTTTATCCGGTACGGTTGTTAATATCAAAACCGCCCGAATTGACAAAATAAATTTTAGTAAAATCCGCAGTGAATTCGCCTTCGCGCCAGCAAAATCGGTAATTGCTTTTAGAAACATTCAACTAACACCCACCGTCGGAGGACAAATTGCCGGAAACGGCATTATCAAACTAGGGAAAACGCCCCAACTAGGATTTGATACCGTAGCGCAAAATATCCCAGGAGATGCGATCGCGCGGCTTTACAATATCTCGCCGCAATTCAAGCTTGGTACAGTATCCGCCAAAACTTTAGTCGGTGGTGCGATCGGCAACTTACAAACAATTGTCAATTGGCAAGCACCCCAAGCTACTTACCCCGGTAGCGGACAAATTGTGATTAATAACGCTGATACCTTCACTTTCCGCGACACCAGACTGTTAGTAGGGGGTGGTACAGTCCAAGCAGCAGGACAATTAGAAGGCGAAGTTTTTAGAGCATCCGTAATTGCAAATAGAGTTAGGTTAGGACAACTAACTACCGTTCCTCCAGCCTTGCAAGCACCTTTAAGCGGTAGATTCAATGTTTTAGGTTCTACAAAGTCTTTTAAGCCAGAAACGCTCACAGCCACAGGCATTGGGCGATTAGATATAGGCGGTGGTACGGTCACCGCCACGAATATTCAGCTAAATCAAGGTAACTGGCAAGCGGTAGTCAGACCCCAACAAGTGCAGTTAGGTAGCTTGGTACAAGTGCCGCCACAGTTGCGGCAAGGTAAGTTAACAGGTGCATTTAATGTTGCTGGCACTACGGCATCTTTTCAACCCAATGCCGTCAACGCTACCGGGAGAGGACTCTTAGCTATTGGCGGTGGTACAGTTAACGCGACAAACATTGCTCTTAATCGAGGTAACTGGCAAGCGGTAGTTAGACCCCAACAAGTGCAGTTAGGTAGCTTGGTACAAGTGCCACCACAGTTTCGTAAAAGCCGATTAACAGGTGTATTTAATGTTGCTGGCACTACGGCATCTTTTCAACCCAATGCCGTCAACGCTACAGGTAGAGGACTCTTAGATGTTGCAGGTGGCATAGTCACGTCCTCAAATATCACTCTCAATCAAGGCAACTGGCAAGCCAATAATGTCCAAGCTCAAGAGGTGCGGTTAGAGGAAATAGTAACTACCAACGTACCGCCGCAGTTTCGAGGGAGAGTAAGCGGGGTGTTTCAGGCGACCGGGACTACGGAATCCTTTGAACTAAATGCGATCGCATTTAGTGGTAGAGGACGCTTAAATGCGGCTAGTGGGACAGTTACCGCCACAAATATTGTCCTCAATCAAGGCAACTTTCAAGCCCTTGTAAACCCGAATCAACTACAACTAAATCAATTTTCACCGGATTTACGCGGGAGGTTAAACGGTCAGTTGCAGGTAAATGGAAATGTAGAAGCTTTCAATTTGGCAGGAGTCCGCGCCACTGGACAAGTACAGTTGTCTCAAGGAGTGTCTTTAGTAACGCAACCGCTAACAGCGGCAATTGAGTGGGATGGCAGAAAAATTATTGTTGAAAAAGCAACTTCCCCAGACACTATTGCTAGTGGAGTTATTTTTGTCAATCCACAAATTCCAGCAGTAGAATCTCTAAATTTGCAAGTCCAAGCAAAAAACTATGCTTTGCAAGACTTACCTTTTAACCTCCCAAACGCGGTGAATTTTGCTGGACGGGGAGATTTCACAGGGAGAATTAGCGGCACTTTACCGACTCCGAATGTAGTAGGCGCGTTGCGGCTGCGCGACTTAGTGGTAAATAACCTAGCTTTTGAAAGAGTTTTAACAGGAGACTTGCTTGTCACAACTAAAGAAGGCGTAGAACTAGAAGTTAAAGGTAATAACGATCGCATTGCTCTAAATTTAGATCCTAATTATCGCCCTAATTCTTTTTCAATTCAACGCGATCGCGCGATCGCAATCGGTCAAACTAAGGGCGAGAATCTCTTAGTTAATGTCGAAAACTTCCCCCTCTCGGCGCTCAAGTTGCGCTTACCGAGTGCAACTTTGGGTTCGCAGCCTGTCGCTGGACTACTAACTGGGGATTTTACAATTAATCGACAAACAATCGCTGTAGCTGGCGATGTAGCGATTTCCAAACCGGTTTTAGGTCGGCTTAAAGGAGAGGAATTTACTGGACAATTTACTTACAATAATGGCGCTATAAGTTTAACCAATGCGCGATTCAGTATTGGGAATAGTCTCTACGCTGCAACTGGTAGCTATACTCCCAATGCTTCAGGCGCTCCTCAAATTAAAGGTCAACTCAAAGTTACTCAAGGCAAAGTTGCTGATGCGGTTTCTGCTTTCCAATTAATAAATTTGCAAAATTCTAACAATGTATCACCAACCCCAGGGGGAGCAAATAATCTTACAACTGCCCCTGTTGGCTTGCCCGGTGCAACTTTACTTGCTCAATTGCGCCGCTACTCCGAAATTAATATGTTGCTCCAACTACAGCAGCAACAGCGTCGTGGCAACTCACCACCCCTCCCCAAACTTGATGACCTAGAGGGTATTTTTAACGCAGACATAGCTATTAATGGTACAGTACCAAGCGATTTAGCTGTTAAGTTTGACATCGACGGCACAGACTGGAAATTAGGCAACTACTACACTGCTAACCAAGTAAAAGCACAAGGTAGCTTTGCGGATGGTGTTTTTACTTTTGCACCTTTACGCCTGCAATCAGACCAATCGTTAGTGGCATTTAACGGTCAAATTGGTGGTGGTAGACGACAATCGGGGCAGTTGCAAGTCAATAATTTTCCGATTGAAGCGCTAAATAGTTTTGTTAAGTTGCCTGTGGATGTGACCGGAAAACTAAATGCTCAAGCAACTTTAACAGGTCAAGTTTCTAACCCCCAAGTAGAAGGCGAACTTAGTTTAGTAGACGGCACTCTCAACCAAAAAGCTATTAATAGCGCGATCGCCAATTTTAGTTATACCAATGCTCGGTTGAACTTCGATAGTACTATCAAAGTCGATAGTCCCGAACCCGTTACGATTAGCGGTAACGTACCTGTAGCATTGCCTTTTGTTACAGTTAAGCCCGATAGCGATCGCCTTACTCTAGATATCAACGTTCAAGATGAAGGGTTAGCACTGCTAAATCTATTTACTAACCAAGTAGCTTGGCAAAATGGTCAGGGCAAAGTTCAACTCCAAGTCCGGGGAACTCTCACCCAACCGGTAGCTACAGGTGTTGCTACGATTAATAACGCTACTATTACTGCTCAAGCGTTACCTGAACCATTGACCAATGTAAGTGGCAGTGTAAACTTTAATTTTGACCGCATTCAAGTTGAAAATCTCCAAGGTAATTTTTCTCAAGGTCAAGTAGGAGCTTCGGGCGTTCTACCGAGCTTTAAAAGCTTACCAGCCAATGACCCTGATTTAACTAATCCTCTAACTTTTAACTTAGACAACTTGGCTCTCAATCTCAAAGGATTGTACCGGGGTGGTGCTAGTGGTAATGTCATAATTACTGGCTCCGTCCTTAGTCCGGTAATTGGGGGTGAAGTGCTGTTAGCTGACGGTCAGGTGTTGTTAGGTGAAGCCCAAAATACTACAACGTCTTCTAGTCGCCAAGTTGCAAACTCTCTACGTCCAGCTAGTGCTAGTCCAGTTTCTCCATCCCCAGAGTTTAATAATTTACTCCTGACTCTAGGCAATAATATTGCGATTACTCGTCAACCCATCTTACAATTTCAGGCAGGTGGTACTCTCACTCTCAACGGCTCGTTAGACGATATTCGCCCTCAAGGTAATATTCGCTTGCGTAGTGGTGGCGTGAATTTGTTTACTACCCAATTTGTCCTTGCTCGCGGTTACGAAAATCAAGCAACTTTTATTCCCGATCGCGGACTAGACCCCAACCTTGATGTCCGGTTGATTGCTAGAGTCCCTGAAGTTACTCAATCTAGTCGGATTCCATCTTCACCTATCTCATCAGAAATTAGTGAAACTTTGGCTACCGATTTTGGCTCTCTGCGTACCGTGCGCGTCCAAGCTAGGGTACAAAGCCCTGCTAGTCAAATCTTTGACAACTTAGAATTAACAAGCGATCCTAGTCGCAGTCAAAACGAAATTATTGCCCTCATTGGTGGTGGATTCGTTGATACTCTAGGACGCGGTGATAGTACATTGGGGTTAGCAAATTTAGCAGGTTCCGCACTACTAGGCACTTTCCAAGGAACTGTGAGCCGAGTTGGTAATGTTTTTGGATTAGATGAACTACGTCTATTTCCGACCGTCACTACTTCGGAAAAATCGCGCAACTCGACATTAGGATTAGCGGCGGAAGCTAATATCGATCTCTCTCGCAATCTATCGGTATCTGTGCTGAAAATACTCACAACTAATGAAGCTACTCAATTTGGTTTAAGTTATCGTTTGAGCGATCGCGTCCGCATCCGGGCTTCAACAAATTTGAATGCTGAAAGTTTGGCGATATTTGAATACCAAAATAGCTTTTGACACCTTTATACATAATTATTTAGTACAAGTATAATTTCATACTTGTACTCGTCGAAATTTAAGATAAGAGTATTTTTTGCTTTCACTAATAATTCTATTGAGCTAGGGAGTATTAAGTTAGAATTTGCAGTAGAGGTGTTTTATAGAAATGCCTTTACTAATTCATAAACTGCTTCTAATTACTAAAGTTTTACAGTTGTTTGCAAGGCGATCGCCAAATCATAGATTTTTAACTAAAACCTTTAAGGTGTATAGGCTTTACTTACTCTCCATCTATTACTTTCAGCACGATCTATATAATAAATATGTAGCAATAATTTGCAGCTATTTACTTAAAAACTTAATAATTAATTAACAAATTAATTATTCCAGCAAGTAGATTGAAACAAATAAAGCAATTTATTTTAAAATAGGATAGTTAAACTATTATATTGGTTTGTAGTAGGAGAAACAGTCATGTTTTCAGTAAAAAAGCTAACAATTGCCTCACTCGGAACTGTCGCAATCGGCATAGGAAGCGTTGCACCCGTCACTGCAGCTTCCTTGTATGAAATTACTGGTTTAGATTTTTTGCCTTCAGATATTAACGACAGCGCTCAGGTAGTAGGACAGAAGTATTTGTGGCAAGCTGGCAATGTCATAGACCTAACTACCCTTCCTGGCGCTAACAATAGCAATATTTTTGCTACATCTATCAATAATAATGGTGCGATCGTTGGTGGCGGATTGACTGTAAATGCTTCTACCACTTACCAAGAAATTATACCCAGCCAAGCCTTCATCTCGGATGGCAGTACAATTTCTGACTTACCCCGTAATTACTTCTGCAACAATTATTGTCCTCCTATTAGGGCTGAAGATATCAACGATTCAGGTACAGTAGCGCTAATTTATGATGGTCGCCTTGGCTTAGTCCAAGAAAGTAACGGGACAGTAACTGAGGCAATATTTCCTAGAGGAATTTTTAATATTGCTATCAACAATCAAGATCAAGTAGTTGGTACTGGTGTATTTAGTGGTGGTTTTGTTAATGGTGTATTTTCTGGAAATGGCAACCAGACTAATCTCGTTGCAGTTTCAGCCGACCCTAACAGTTCTTTTCCACTATCTGCATCTTTTGCAAACGATATCGACGATTCAGGTAACATCGTTGGTAGATCCGTTGTATTAAATCCATCTTCACGATTTGAGGAGGCTACTTTGTGGGAAGACGTTACTCAACCTGGAGTTAGCTTAGGGACGCTAGGTGGAAGTTTTAGTGATGCACTAGGTATTAATAACTCGCAGCAGATAGTTGGTTCTTCTACCCTCTTTGATGGCTCAACAACACACGCTTTTTTATGGGATGACAGCGAACTAACTGACCTCAATAGCCTCATAAGTTCAGAGTTGGGATGGGAGCTAACTTCGGCATTTGAGATTAATAATAATGGCGATATTATCGGCGTTGGCAATTTTAACGGCATACAGCGCGGCTTTGTCGCTACAGCAGTACCAGAGCCAACTTCTATTTTAGGAGTATTAAGTTTAGGCGTATTTGGTCTTGGTGCTTGGCTAAAACGCAAGCAAAGTAAAAACTAGACTTCGTAGCATTAGTAGGTAAAAGGAGAAGGGTTAAAGGTTTTTACCTTTGCCTTTCGCCAATGCGAAGTCTTCTGCCACATTATTCTGTCACCTGATTAGTCTGGGCAAGCTCTGCAATAATTGGTACCAGTCTTTTCTCACCAGCATATCTTGTCGTTGTACCTGATAAACTGCGGCGCGTAGCAGGAGCGAGTAAGTTTTCTCGCACCATTTTGAATAAGTTGAAGCTTGGCTTTCTAGGTAGAAGTTGGTTTCCCCACGAAGTTGCAGAACATTCATTTTGTTATTAATCACAACACCCACTGGAGCATAGCGATTCAAGAACCTATCCCACTAATGTCAGAAATGTGATAATCTACTTTTCAAATCGATTGAGCTACGCGGAAAATGGCAGGAAGATTTGAGGGATTGAGTGATAAAGAAGTGGAAATTGTTTGAGGAGGTGATGAGTAAGGTTGGAGAAAAGCAGGAACGAGGAATGCCCCGTGTGCCCTTCCGGTATGTAGTTAATACCTTAGTGTATGTGTTGATTACGCTCCTGCCGTTGGTGTGATGTACCGAGGGGAGAGATATGGGCATCAAAAAGTTCAGCGCATGGCTCAGCGCTAAAAGCAAGCTGATGGAACGCTAGAAAGATGATTACAAGCACGGATACTAGGAATTGCCGCAGAACGAGAGGACTAATCAACGGGAACTATGGCGCGATAGACGGGCCAGTATCCCCCTGGCAAAGGCGGCTCTTGAGGGTGTTGCTTATGGTTATAAGAGTAAAGGAATTTTGATTCATACTGTGACGGATGGTAACGGTATGCCTCTAGCTAATTGTCCTACCGCAGCCAACGGTAGTGAGCGAGAACAAGTGATGCCGCTAATTGATTGCATCCTATTCAAAAATAATCAACCTGGTAGACCTCGTTTACGAGTCAAAGTGCTGGCGGCGGATAAAGCTTACGACTCCAAGATTTTACGTCAACGTGGTATCAGACCACAGTTACCAAAACGAACCTGGAAAACAAAGAAAAATTGGGGTAGACCAATTAAAATTTCTGTTCCACGTTTTCAGCAAGAGCGTTATTTCGCATGGTTTCAACGAAAATACCGTAGGCTCGTTGTTCGATGGGAAAGAATTCCCGCCTGTTTCAATGCTTTTATTTCTTTGGCAACCATTCACCTTTGGATTAACAGAATTTTATTAGCGGGATAGATTCGTGGAAAATTTCCTCGCTTTGACTTTTCCGACATCCTCGCAGCATGACTAATTGAGCCACTTCGAAATTAGGAGTTAAAGAGCTAGGCTAGGTCTTCAAGCACAATACTGACAGGTAGCAAGTACGATGCCCTAACTTTTTTGATTTCTCGCTGTATGCATCGACTACCAAGAAGATGCCGTGTGCTTTGCGGTGGGTGTTGCAGGCAGCTAGCAGGTTAAGGCTGATTTCCTTAGAGGATTATACGACAGCAATAGATTTATCTTGCGCCGACACATGACCACAAAACCTCGTGGTTGCACCCTCAGCATTGATGAAATTGCTCCTTTGGTACATGAGTGCTAATCAAAAGATTAACAAGTCAAGAACATTACCGAATCTACAAAGAGTGTCTGCTGTTATTGGGTAGTTTCTGGATATAAATTTGTAACTTCCGTTAGCTCAATTCCAGCACCTTCTGCTTGCCCTAAATTAATTTCTACAAGTTGTTTGTGTTCAGGACTTACTTGCTCAACAATCAGTTTCTCGTACCGGACTGGGACTTGAATTATCCGGGTTTCGATTTCTTTACGGACGATTACCTCACCAATTTTACGCTTGCTACAGTTGACTACCAATCGTTCCTCTACTAAACGAACGATATCTTGTGACAACATTTTTAAAGTGTCCTCCGACAAGAGCGCGCTATCGTTTCCCAGTTTCTCTTGCGTATTTTGTAATTTAGAGTCAGGTATAGGCGTAACATCTTCAGAGGTGTTAGCGTTATCATTAAGCTTTTGTTCACCCTGCGAGAGATTTGAACTCGATTCCTGAATTAGCATTTCCGGGTTACCCCGTGCCAATTCTTCCATGATTTGGCGTTTCTCTTCATTACTAATAAACACTTTGTCTATCTCCTGATTTCAATTAAATTCGTAAAAAACTGAGCTATCGTTTGAGGCTTTTTTAGGTAAGCAACTTTCATGAACTAACGGGTTCAACAGTTTAAAAATTATTCACTTAAGCGTTAGTGAAACCACACACTTACTACCTACTTATGCGTTCTTCTGGCTTTAGTCCTAAATGGGTACTTTAGGATTTGGAAGGTTGTTGGCTACCAACCACTTGTCCTTTAAGGGATTGAAGAACCCTAGACAACTCTTGTCGATTTGATACCCTGATTAGATAGCGGTTACTGAACCAGACTAAGTAACCAATACCAATTAACTCAAATGTCGGTACTTGCTACTAAAACTACCTTAAGAGTGATAAAGGTGATCGCAATCAATGCAACAGTGATAATTGGCTGCTTGTAGTCATTAAACAGCCCACCCATGTAATCCGGCAGTTGCACCAAAAAGGTAGAAATTTGTGTTCCGACCTGCCGCAATAGCTGATTAGATTTAACCGCAGGTGGAGGCTCTGCCAAGCTTGCTTGCTCTGCTGTCTCTACTACCTCTAAAGAGGTAGGTTCGGCATATTTCAATTGTTGCTGTTGGGATTCCATAATTTCTGTGTTCTATTTTTGCTGAGAATTTTAGAACTGTTAATTAGGTAGTGCTAAAGAAGTAAGGATTTATTGTAATGGTGGATAAAAAGCCAAATAGCGCCAATATGATGCTCTAATTTCTTTGAAAACGAAAGCGTCTTTCTGACCAACCGAGCAATACGTTGAC
>JAABUN010003729.1_pt1 | contig 22709 bp, 23 predicted proteins | sample 5559311 | NCBI WGS metagenome assembly JAABUN01 (sample SAMN10711877, study PRJNA513370) | rock metagenome | isolation source: Antarctica rocks | place: Antarctica: Victoria Land, Siegfried Peak sud
GCCACGACCGCTTGGCACGACGCACCTCAGTCACGTCTTCGCTGGTCATCGTTGTCATCATCACACCTCCATGCCCTCAGTGAATGTGGCTAATTCACCTAGCAACCACCACTATGTCAGGTAGGGCCTGGCCGGCAGTGGCGCAAACCCTTTGAGCTTCCTGAGAAACGGACGGATCCGGATTCCATGCTCGACTGGCTCCTTGCTGAACCCGTCCTCCCCGCACTGGGTGACGCGAGCGGGGAGTATGCCGAATTCTTGACCGACCTGACTCACGCACAGGCCCTCATTGCCGGCGCGCACGGCAGCGGGTCCCCGCTGGTCGCCGACTTCCGCCGGGAGGCGATCGACTCCCTGGAGGCTCTCCTGGCCTCTGCGCACTGCGTGAGCCTGCCGTCCCAGACCGCGGAGGCCGTCCGCTGGCATCTACACCAACTCAGCCGTTGAACCGTCGCTGTCGGGGCTCTCGCGTAAGCCTATGCAGTTCTGTCGCTCCGGCGACACAACTGCATACGCTAACGGCTCGGGCACGCCTCGCGAGGACGCGCGCTAGTCCGCTGCGTCGGGGACCGGCTCGGCGCCCTGCGCCTCGTCACGCTCGGCCCACGCCAGCAGCGGGGCGATGGCATAGGGGTGGTCGTCGATGTCGGCGTGCAGGTCCCCGACCTCGGCATATCTGGTCGGCATGGTGGCCACGGTGAAGTCCCGCGGGTCGCAGTCGGCGACCTCGTCCCACCGCAACGGCGCCGACACCCGGGCATCGGGCGTGCCGCGCACCGAGTAGGCGCAGGCGATCGTGTGGTCGCGGGCATTCTGGTTGTAGTCGACGAACACCGCGGTGGGGTCACGGTCCTTGCGCCACCACGTGGTCGTCGCGTCCTTCGGGGCCCGTCGCTCCACCTCACGGGCAAACGCCAGCGCCGCCCGCCGCACCTCGGCGAACCCGTGCTCGGGCTCGATCCGCACATAGATGTGGATGCCCTTGCTCCCCGTCGTCTTGGGGTATGCCGTCACCCCCAGCTCCTCGAGCACCTCGCGGGCGACACCGGCCACCCGGCGCACGGTCGAGAAGTGGCACTGCTCGCCGGGGTCCAGGTCGATCCGCCACTCGTCGGGTCGCTCGACGTCGGCGCGGCGGCTGTTCCACGGATGGAACTCCACGGTCGACATCTGCACCGCCCAGATCACACTGGCCAGCTCGGTGACGCACAGCTCGTCGGCGGTGCGGTTCCACCGCGGGAAGTGGATGCGCACCGTCTCCACCCAGCCCGGAGCGCCGCGGGGGAGCCGCTTCTGGTGCACCTTCTCGCCCTCGATGCCTTCGGGGAAGCGGTGCAACATACACGGCCGCTCGCGTAACGCGTTGACGATCCCGTCGCCGACCGCGAGGTAGTAGCGGGCCAGGTCGAGCTTGGTGTGCCCGGCCTGCGGGAAGTAGACCCGGTCGGGGTTGCTGATCCGCACGGTCCTGCCCTCGACCTCGAGCTCGGTCGCGGGGCTGGAGGTGGAGGCCACGGGCCTACTCCACCACAGGGGGTGCCCCGTGTCAGGATCAGGGTATGACGCCCGCGCTCCCACCTCAGCGAATGAGGACGGCGGCGCTATGGCCGGGCTGATCAAGGCCGAGGACGTGCAGGCGGTCAAGGACCGCAGCTCGATCGAGGACGTCGTCCGCGACCACGTGACGTTGCGCAACGCGGGCACCGGCTCGCTCAAAGGCCTGTGCCCCTTCCACGACGAGAAGTCCCCGTCGTTCACAGTGCGTCCTGCGGTCGGGGCTTACCACTGCTTCGGCTGCGGTGAGGGCGGTGACGTTATCGCCTTTGTGATGGCGATGGACCACCTCAGCTTCAGCGAGGCGGTCGAGCGGCTCGCCGGTCGGCTCGGGATGGAGCTGCGGTATGACGAGTCGTCCGGTCGTGGGGGTCGACGCGACGACGGCGAGCGGGTGGGGCTGGGCCGGCGCGCCCGGCTGGTCGAGGCGCACCGGGTGGCCGCGGAGTTCTACCACGAGGTGCTCATCGCGGCAGGGGAGGCCCGGGCCGGGCGTGACTTCCTGCGGGCCAAGGGCTTTACGTCGGCCCCGTCGGCGCACTTCGGTGTCGGCTACGCACCCGGGTCGGGCACGGCGCTGGCCGAGCAGCTGCGCGGCAAGGGCTTCACCGACGACGAGCTGGTCACCGCTGGTCTGGTCGGCCGGGGCAACCGGGGGCTCTACGACCGGTTCCGCGGCCGGGTGGTGTGGCCGATCCGGGACATCACCGGCGACACCATCGGCTTCGGGGCTCGGCGGATCCACGACGACGACCGGATCGAGGCCAAGTACCTCAACACTTCCGAGACCCCGATCTACAAGAAGACTCAGGTGCTTTACGGCCTGGACCTGGCCAAGAAGCCGATGGCCCAGCAGCGCAAGGCGGTCGTGGTGGAGGGGTACACCGATGTGATGGCCTGCCACCTCGCCGGGGTCGAGACAGCCGTGGCGACCTGTGGCACGTCGTTCGGCGTCGACCACATCAAGGTCCTGCGCCGCATCCTGCGCGACGAGCCCGGCACCGCACCCGCCCGGGTGGTCTTCACCTTTGATGGTGACGCTGCCGGTCAGAAGGCCGCCATGCGAGCCTTCGAGCAGGACCAGCAGTGGGCCGCGCAGTCGTTCGTGGCCGTGGCGCCCGCCGGGCAGGACCCCAACGAGCTGCTGTCTGCCTCCGGTGCCGAGGCGGTGCAGCAGCTGGTCGAGGGTGCCCAGCCGATGTTCGAGTTCGCGGTGCGCACAACGCTGGACGCCTACGACCTTGGCCGCCCGGAGGAGCGGGTGCAGGCAATGCGGGCGGTGGCCCCCATCGTCGCGACGATCCGCGACCGGTCGCTGCGCCCGGAGTACGTCCGCAGTGTCGCCGGTTGGCTGGGGGTCGACGTGACGGCGTTCAGCCAGGAGGTCGGCCGGGCGGGTCGTGCGTCCACCGGTGGTGCCCGGTCGGGGCGCACCGAGACTGACCACGCGGACCGGTCCGGCTCTGGTGGGGGCGGGGCATCAGGCGAGGGACCGCATACCGAAGACACCGCGAGCGTGCCACGCCCAGACTTGCGCGACCCGGTGGTCGCGGCGGAGCGGCAGCTGCTGCAGGTGGTGGTGCAGTATCCCGGCTCCCTGATCGCCGACGAGGTCGACGCGCTGCCGGTCGAAGGGTTCCGCGCGCCCGCGCACCGGGCGGTGTGGCACGGCATGCGTGCGGCGGGCGGGGTCAGCACCGCCGTCACCTTGAGCGCCCGGGCGTGGATGGCAGCGGTGGCTGCGCAGACGCCGCCGGTCGTGACGGCGATGGTGCCTGAGCTGGCAGTTGCTCCGCTGCCGGTGCGGATGGACCCCGAGAGCGGCGAGCCACCTGCCCGGTATGTCGACTCGCTGGTCTACCGGGTGATGGACTCCTCGCTCGGTCGGCGCATCGACGAGGCCATGAGCGCACTGCAGCGCTCGGCGCCCGAGGACCCGCAGACCCGCCGGCTCAGCGAGCAGCTGACCGGGCTGCACCGCGAGCGGGCCCGGCTACGCGCGAGGATGGATTGATCATGCTGGGACGGGGCAAGCGCGGGCGCGCCGCCCACGACGTCAGCCAGCCCAAGGACGCTGCCGCGGCGCCCCGACACCGTCGTGGCCGGGTGCGACTGCCCGACGGCTTGACCGTGCCCACCCGCCGAGGTGAGCAGGTCCTTGCCCAGGCCCAGGACGACCTGACCGGCATGTGGGTCGTGCTGACGACATACCGGCTGCTGACCCTCACCGAAGGCGGTGAGCTGGCACTCGACCGACCCTGGCACGAGGTGGACACCGGGGGCTGGGACCCCGACAGTGCGACGTTGAGCGTGAGCTGGGTGGGCGGCACCCGAGGGCTGCAGTGGCAGCTGCGGCAGCGCACCGGGGAGGGTGGCGTGCCCCAGGTCTTCCGCGACCGGGTCTCGGCCAGCGTCGTGCTCGTGCGCAAGGTCGACCTCGGGGCCCGGCGCACCGCCCGGGTCAGCATCCGCGAGGTCCTGGGCACTCGGGAGCTGGTCGACCAGGTGCTGCGGGGCCGCGGCGCGCGGGCCGACGACCGCGAGCTGGAGCGTGAGATCGAACGGTGCCGCCGCGGCCTGCGGGAGCAGGTCGGGCTGCCGCCGGCGTAGCCCCGGACGAGGACGCACGGACCTCGATCAGGTTCGTCGGGGTCGACGGGTTTTGGTACAGTCAGTGCTCGCTGCGCGACTGCGCAAGCGGTCCCCTGTAGCTCAATTGGCAGAGCAGCCGGCTGTTAACCGGCAGGTTACTGGTTCGAGTCCAGTCGGGGGAGCACAGGCGGTTGCCATTGCCCAGCACGTATCACGGACTGCACCTGCAGTCCGGGTGAGAGAAGCACGAGGTCGGCACGATGTCCGGAGCTCAACCGGCCGACGTCGCTCAGTCCGAGCGTCGCGGCGGGCGCCGAGGTTGCCGCAGCCAGGATAGAGCTCAGCGGTAGCTCTACGGCGGCCATCGTCCGCACCGCTTGGTCCATGGTCAACGTGCTCCCGGCGATCTGCTCCGAGCCGAGCAGCCGGGGGAGTTGGTCCGATCCCACCTCGACCTCTAGCTCTCCTAACCGGTAGCGACCCGGCGGGGCAAGGGCCGCGGCCATCGCATCGCTGACAAGGCTGAACCCGCCCCGGGCGCTGCGCGCTGCGAGCGCCAACAGCTCAGGGTCGACGTGATGCCCATCGGCGATCAGCTCGACCAGCAACCGGTCGTCGTTCAGGGCGGCCACCACGGGTCCAGGCGCGCGGTGGTGCACTGGTCGCATCGCGTTGAACAGGTGGGTGACCATGCTGGCGCCGGCGTCGGCTGCCCTGTGCGTGGTGTCGAGATCGGCATCGGTGTGACCGATGGCGACGATGACCCCGGCTTCGCTGAGCTGTCGAACCGCTTCCATCCCACCGGACAGCTCGGGAGCAAGGGTCACCATTGTGAGGTGACCACGGCCGGCATCCAGCAGCGTCTGTATGTCGTGTGGGGTCGGCTCGAGTAGGAGGTGCGGTGCGTGGGCCCCGGCGAAGTGGGGACTGAGCCATGGCCCCTCCAGGTGTATGCCGGCCAGCTCGCCGGCGTCCACGAGGTCCGCCAGCGACTCGACCTGATACCTCAGATCGGACATGCTGGCGGTGACCGTGCTCGCCACGACCGAGGTGGTGCCGCGTTGCCGTTGGGCCCGAAGCGTCTGCATTGTAGCGACAAGGTCCGCGTCGGAGAATGCACTACCAGAGCCCCCATGACAGTGCCCGTCCACGAAGCCCGGGCTGAGGATCTCTGCCCGGACGGCGTCGTCGGCCGACGACAGATCCAGGGGCGGCGCCCCGCGCCCCGTGCGCGCGATCCGCTCTCCCGCGACCAGCACCCACCCCGGCGCAAGGGAGCCGTCGCCATGCAGCATCTGTTCGGCCTGGATCAGCACTTCAGCACCGTACGTGTCATCACTGCGACCCCCGCACCAGGTCAACCCGTCGCGTCGAGCCCGCCGTGGGCTCGGAAGAGTCGGGGTTCTCACGCATGACGTTCCCGTTGGTCGGTGACGGCGGCTGGACCATGACGCTGCCAGGCAGGCTTGTGCTCATAGACATAGGTGTAGTACTCGCTCAGGCTAAGTGCGCTGGCTGCCAGCTCGTCCAGAATGACGGTGGCCTTGGGGTGGATCTGCAGCAACGAGGCGGGGCACATGGACGTCAATGGCCCTTCGACCATGGCGGCTACCGCCTGTGCTTTGTGCTCGCCCTGGGCCAGCAGGAGCAGGTGGCGGGCTTCCACGATCGTGCCTAGCCCTTGGGTGATGCAGTGCTCGGGGACGTGGTCGGAATGGTCAAAGAATCTTGCGTTGCCCGAGCGCGTCTTTCGTATGCTCGACATGCCCCCACCAGATCATCGGCCGATCCGTCCGGGACGCACACTGCGGCCGGGTCAAGGCCCAGCGGCTGCACCACCGTGCCTGCGATAACCGAGGCGTAGCTCTGCGGATGGTCCACTGGCAGACCCACGTACTCATCGAGGGCGAAGTCACGGGTGTTTCCAAAGTTCAGCGACTCGCTGCTATGACGCCGTGCCAGCTGCGATCCCTTGTGCGGACTGCTTACGATCACGATCTCCATCGGCTACCACCCCTGAGCGTCCTGTTGCACCGAGCTGGACTCGAGCCAGCGGCCACCACTACGGCCCGCGTCACTTCACGCTGCCGGCGGTGAGCCCCCCGATGAGGTGCTTCTCGATCATGGCGAAGAGCACAACGACCGGCACGACGGCGATCACCGACGCGGCGAAGAGCTGGTCCCAGTGTTGTTCATAGCCCGTGATGTAGGCGCGCATGCCCACCGTCAATGGCTTGCGGCTGTCGTCGATCATCAGGGTGAGCGCCACGATGTACTCGTTCCAGGCGGCGATGAAGGTAAAGATCGTAGCGGTCACCAGACCTGGCTTCGTCAGCGGTAGCATCACTCGCCACAGCGTCTGCAGACGAGTGCTTCCGTCCAGCTGCGCGGCCTCCTCGACCTCCTTGGGGATGGAGGAGAAGAAGCCGTGCAGGATCCAGACACCGAAGGCCAAGTTAAACGCTGCGTTCGTGATGATCAGGGCCGCGTAGGTGTTGATCAGGGTGAGCTCGAAGAACTGCCGGTACAGCCCGACGACGAGTGCGGTCGGACTGAACATCTGGGTCACCAGAACCAGCAGCAGGAAGGGGGTCCGCCCGGGGAAGCGAAACCGTGCCGTCATGTAGGCCGCGGGAATCGCGACGAGCATCACCACGACGGTGGAGACCGTGGCAACCAGCAGCGAGGTCTTCAACCAGTTCAAGAACCGCTCGTCGGTGAGCACCTGGGCATAGGTAGACAGCTGCCACTCTCGCGGGATGAACGTCGGAGGCGTGGTCTTGACGTCGACCGAAGTGCGCAGCGAGCTCATCACCATGACGCTGTAGGGAGCCAGAAAGATCAGGGCCACGACGGCGCCGAGGGCCGAGAAGCCGAGGCGCCGTCGCTGACGGCGACGTTCGGACCGCGTCCTGGTCGGGTGCACAACGGGAGTGGTGGTCATCAGCTGGTCTCCTCGCGCCAGTTGACGACCTTGAGATAGACCGCAATGACAACCAAGATCAACAGCACGTTCATGACACCCATGGCCGCCGACATACCGACGTCCTTGGCCTGACTCTTGAATGCCAGCTTGTACATGAACGTGATTGCCGTGTCGTTGGAGAAGCCGGGGTTGCGGTCATTGAGGGTGTAGACGATCGGGAAGCTGTTGAAGACGTAGATGACGTTGAGTACGGCGGCCACCAGCATCGCCGGACGCATCAACGGAAGGGTGACCAGGCGGTAGCGCTGCCAGGCGGACGCGCCGTCGACGCGGGCCGCCTCCATCACTTCGCCGGAGATCGCGTTCAGGCCGGCGATGAAGACGAACACCGTGAACGGCACAGACACCAGGATGCCTACCGCGATCATCGCGGGCATCGTCCAGGTGTCGTCACCGAGGAAGTCAATGGGCGTGTCCAGCAGGCCTATCGAGGTAAGCAGGTGGTTGATCATGCCGTAGTTGTAGTCGTAGAGCAGCACGAACAGCTGGCTGGTGATGATCAGTGAAGCAGCCCAAGGCACGATGATCGCCCAGCGCACAAAGCGCCGCCCGGGGAACTCCTGAACCAGCAGCTGAGCCAACGCCAGACTGATCAGGATGGTGAGCGTGACCACCGACGCCACCCAGATGCCGGTGTTCGTCACGACCGTCCACAGCGCCGGGTGCTGGAGGACGTCGACGTAGTTGCTCCACTGCGCTGAGCCGATGCGCAGACCAGTGATCGAGTAGTCCCCCCGTGAGGCCTGGAACATCTTGACCGCCGGATAGAGGACCACCCCGAAGATCAGGGCCAGCGCCGGGCTCAGCCACAGCAGCGCGACGAGCGGGTGGGTCCGCCCGACGTGCCCGCCACCGCCGCGACGGCGGCGCGCGGCACCCGCCCCCCGAGGGAGAGCGGGTGCCGCTACCGGCTGGCTCGCCACCTTGGTCAGCCGCCCGACTCTGCGGTCTGCTGCAGCTGGTCCAGCACCTGCTGGGGGTCGCCGTCCTCGTCGACGGCGGCCCCGAGGTTCTGCTGCACAGCCAGCTTGATCCGGTCCCAGGTGGGATCGTCGGTCGGGGTCAGCCGCGCGTTGGGCAGCGTGTCGAGGTAGACCTTGAGGCTCTCGTCGCTGGAGAACTGCTCCAGGCCGGACTTCGTCACCGGCAGGAAGCCCTCGTTCTTGATGAAGGTGTTGACCTGTTCGGGCTGGTAGTACAGGTCGTAGAAAGCCTTGACCGCCTCCTGGTTGCCGTCCTTCTTGAATGCCATCAGGTAGTCCGTCACGCCAAAGGTGCTGGAGTCGGTCCCGTCGTTGGTCGGGAACGGCGCCACCTCGTAGTTGACGCTGCCCTCCTCGTCCAGCGATGCCGCCAGGGGGCTGAAGCCGATGACCATGCCGGCCTTACCGGAGCGGAACAGGTCGAAGGCGTCAGCCCGGTTGGTGCGAGCCGGGTTGTTCTGGGTGACGCCGTCCTCGGTGAGCTGCTGCAGGAAGCTCAGCGACTCGACGTTGGTGTCGGAGTTGATGGCCCAGTCGTCACCGTCCTTCCAGGTGCCGCCGTTGTTGTACAGCCACATGGAGAACTCGCCCTGTGACTCCTCCGGGCCGAGCGGTAGGGCGTAGCCGACGTTGCTCTCACCGAGGTCAGTGATCTTCTGTGCGTCCTCGGCCAGCTCGTCCCACGTGGTTGGTGCGCCGTCGAGGCCAGCCTGGGAGAACAGGTCGGTGTTGTAGAACAGGGCCCGCGCACTGGCCAGGTCGGGGAACCCGTAGAACTTGTCGTCGTAGGTGCCGTAGTCCACGAAGGTGTCCAGGATGTCTCTGCGGCTGTCATCGCTGAGCACGTCGTCGGCGCTCCAGAGCAGGTCGTCCTTGGCATAGCTGGCGTAGGCGTTGAGGTTGAGGATGTCCGGGGCCTGGTTGTTCTGGATCATCGTGGAGGACTGCTGGTCGATGTTCTCCCAGCTCACGACCTGGACCTCCAGGGTGTGCCCGGTCTTTTCGTTGTAGGTCTTGGCGAAGGAGTCCCAGAACGCCTTGGTGTTGTCCTTGGAGTACTCAGCGGCTACCAGCTTGATGGTCTGGGAGCCCGTGGCACCGTCCGCGTCGCCACCTTCACTTTGCGAGGCACCGGTGCCTCCGCCGCAGGCGCCAAGCGCCAGCACGGTCGCGGTGCTGCCCGCGACCAGGGTTGCCTTCGTGGTGTTCATGGTCCTCCTATCGGGCCGGCCGGTCCTCGATGCGGCCGCCGGACGCAGGACACGTTAGCGGCTCCGTAGACGCACGACAAGCGTATTTCTGCATTATTCGAGATTATTCACGCAAGTCCAGTCATTTTTGCAGTAAGGTGACCGGCGGATACCCCGCAGACAAGGAGCAGGCCTTGGCCACCCACATGAGTGCAGAGACGTTCAGCCAGCCGGAGGCATGGCGCGTCGCCACCGCGAGGCTCGCGGAGTTCGCTCCGTTGCTACCGCGTGACGGCGAGCGCGTTGCCGTGCTGGGCTGTGGGACGTCCTGGTTCATGGCACAGGCTTATGCCGCGCTGCGCGAGGAGGGGTGTCATGGCCTGACTGATGCCTACAGTGCCAGCGAGCACCGACTGTCTCGGGACTACGACCGGGTCGTCCTGCTGACCCGGTCCGGGACCACCACCGAGGTATGCCGAGTGCTGGACGAGCTGCGCGAGTCTGGGAGAGCACACGTCAGCATCGTCGCCACACCCGGCACGCCTGTGGTCCAGCGATCGGCTGCCTCCATCGTGCTCCCGGAGGCCGACGAGCAGTCCGTGGTGCAGACCCGGTTCGCCACCACGGCGTTGGCGGTGCTGCGTGCCTCGCTCGGCGCGGACCTGACGACCGCGATCGCGGATGCGCAGGTGGTCCTCGACGAGCCCGAGCAGGAGGCGCTGGGCGCCCTCGTCGACGTCGACCAGCTGACCTTTGTCGGCCATGGCTGGAGCGTGGGGCTTGCCAACGAGGCAGCGCTGAAGCTGCGGGAGTCAGCACAGTTCTGGACGGAGTCCTATCCGGCGATGGAGTACCGTCATGGTCCGATCAGCATCGCGGCACCCGGTCGAGCCGTATGGGCGCTGGGTGCCGTCCCAGATGGACTCGCTGAGGAGGTCCGAGCCACTGGAGCTCACTTCGAGCACCGCAGCATCGACCCGATGGCTGAGCTTGTGCGAGTGCACCGCTACGCCTTGTTGCGGGCACGGCTGGCCGGGCTCAACCCCGACGAGCCGCGCAACCTGACCCGCAGCGTCGTCCTCACCTAAGGAGCGGTGTCTGCCGACCGCTCACCGACGCGGTCAGAGGTCACCCAGCAGCGCGAGCAGCCGGGCTGCCTCAGCAGTGACAGCGTCGCGACCAGCGCCGACGAAGCGGCGCGGGTCGGAGCTGCGGCGCTGTTGCTGGCTCAGCGTGAGCGCTTCAGTGAAGGCTCGGTTGAGGTGGGTGGCAATGTTGATCTTGCTCATCCCTGCCCGGACTGCGGCGATCAGCCCCTCGTCGGAGACTCCCGAGGAGCCGTGCAGGACCAACGGCACGGGCACCGATGAACGCAAGCGTTGGATGAGCTCGTGGTCCAGGACAGCGGTCCGGTCGGACATCGCGTGCGACGTGCCGACTGCGACAGCCAACGCCTGGACGCCGGTGTCTGCCACAAACTGAGCGGCTTCACCGGGATGGGTGCGCGCTCCAGGCGCATGGACGCCGTCTTTGCCTCCGACCTCGCCCAGCTCGGCTTCCACATCGACCCCCGCTGCCCGGCACAGTCGGACGACCGCGCGGGTCCGCTCACGGTTCTGTGCGTCCGGCAGCGCGGAGCCGTCATACATCACTGAGGAGACGCCCAGCCCGACCGCCTCGTGGATCAGGTCCAAGTCGTCGGCATGGTCAAGGTGAACGACAACCGACTGGTCGCACTGCTCAGCGACGGCCAGGGTGGCCAGGGCAAGCGGACGCAATGACCCGTGGTATCGCACGCAGTTCTGGCTCAGCTGCATGACCACCGGCCGACCGGTCTGCTCGGCGGCGGTGGCGTAGGCCTCCGCATGCTCCAGCAGGATGACGTTGAACGCGGCCAAGCCTCGACCGCCGGTCGCAGCGTCTTCGAGCACTGTTGACAAAGGCGACAGACTCATGCGATCTCCTTAATGATCACGGTGGGGAGCAGGACGTCCACGTCCTGAGGGTCCACGGTGCCGGCGAGCGGGGCCAGGACGGCGGCACCGGACCACGCCACCGCTGTTCGTGTCGCACTCGTCCAGCTCGCAAGATCGGGTGGCATGCTGTGCTCCTGCACAGCGGCGCACAAGGCGGCGGTCATCGCGTCCCCCGCCCCGGTCGGGTTGCCGTTCAGCACGGTAGACAGATGCGCCGTGAGGACCGGGCCGTGCTCGTTGACGGCGACGACGACACCTCGCGGCCCGTCGCTGACCACGGCTGCGGCTGCACCGAGGGAGCAGAGTCGACGTGCTGCGGCTGCGGGTTGTTCGATCCCCGTCGCCTCGTGTGCCTCGTGGGCGTTCACCGTCACGACCGCCGGGCGCGCCGCCAGCGCGGTTCGCAACCACGTCCCGGAGCCGTCGACCAGCACGTGGGCACCCGCCTCGCGCCCACGGTGCACCACCTCGGCAAGGACGGCCTGCTCCGCCAGCGGCGGCAGACTGCCACAGAGGGCGATCACGTCCCCGGGGCCTGCATCGGACAAGGCCGTCTCAACCAGATGTCGCCAGGCCCCCGTCGGCGGTGCGTCACCCTGCTCGTTGAGCACGGTGACCTCGTGGTCGTCCTGGACTACCGCTGTGCTGAGCCGCACCCGGTGCGGGTCTGCAGCAGTGAGCGTCACTGCCTCGATGCCGCGCCCGACGGCATCACGCTCCCACCACTGCCGATCTGCCTCACCAACGACCGCCAGGGCTCGGTGCTGTCGGCTCATCGAGGCCAAGACGCCCGCACAGTTCATCCCCTTGCCGCCTGCACGCACGCCGAGGGTGTCCACCCGGTGACTGCGCCCGATCTGCAGCCGGGCCACCCGATAGGTCAGATCGCGAGCTGGGTTGGCAGTCACGGTCGTGATCATGCCGGGTCCTTCGTCCAGGCGTCCCGGGCCAGCTCGACCGCCCCGAGTGCTGCGGCTCGGTCGCCGAGACGAGCGGTGACCACCTCGACCGCTCGACCCGGCAGGCGCTCGGCCAGTTCGCGACGTAGGGGGGCCAGCAGCACCTCGCCAGCGTTCGAGAGGCCTCCGCCGACGATGACGCGTTCCACCCCGGCCATAGCCACCGCAGGAGCCAGGGTCTGCGCCAAGGCCGCCACCGCCTCCGCCCAGATCTTGACCGAGGCCGCGTCACCGGCAGCGACGGCCTCGGTCAGGTCGGCAGCATTGCCTTGGCGGCCGGTCATCGCCCGCCAACGCTGGGCCAGGGAGCGCGCACCGATGACCGCCTCCAAGCAACCGCGAGCCCCGCACCCGCATACCGCCTGCGACGTCGCCACGCGGACGTGCCCGATCTCGCCGGTCCACGGTGAGCCCATCACCACCGTCCCGGCGCACAGCAGTGCCGAGGCCACCCCGGTGCCTAGGGGGACGAACAAGACGTTGTGGCAGTCCTGCCCGGCACCATAGGTAGCCTCACCCAGCAGCCCAGCGCGTACGTCGTGCCCAGCGACCGCCGGTATCCCCACCGCAGAGCGGACCAGGGCGGGCACGTCAAGATCTCGCCAGCCGAGATTGGCGGACCAGATGGCTAGACCGGATCGGTCGTCGACGAGACCTGGCACCACAACCCCCACACAGACCGGCCGCTCACCGAGCTCGGCCAGGACCCGCTCGACGTGGGGGCCGAAGCTGCTGGCCACACTGGAAGGAGTGTCCGCGACGACCTCCGTGACGATCTCGTCATCCGCCATGAGGACCGCTTTGGTCCGGGTGCCTCCGACGTCAACACCAGCAAGAAGGAGTGCCACGAGCCTGCCCTCCTTGATGGCGTTTCGTGCGCGTTCGCCCCAGATTATCGCACTAAAATTCAAGGCCCAGTGATTAGTGATGGAGGATGCTCACCTTGACACCGGCTGCGGTCAGTGAAGCACAGAGCGATCGGTCTGCCCCCGAGTCGGTCAGGAGCTCGTCCACGTCCTCGAGCCCACAAATCCTGGCGAAGGCTCGGGCACCCAGCTTGGAGGAGTCCGCGACCACGACGACCCGGCGCGCCGCTGCGACCAGCGCTGCGTTGGTCGCGGCCTCGCCGTCGTGCTGGGTGAACAGTCCCCGTTCCACGTCGAAAGCATTGACTCCCAAAAACAAGGTGGCGATGTCAATCTGAGGAAAGATCGCGTCGGCCAACGGTCCGACGAGCTCATAGGACCACGGGCGTGCCACTCCTCCTGTCACGACGACGCGCAGCTGCGGACGGACGACGAGGTCCGCGGCGATGTTGACCGCGTTGGTGACCACGGTCAGCACTTCGGACTGCTGCGAGTGCTCGGCCGCCATCCGGATACCCAGCTGGTGAGCCACGGCGGTCGTCGTTGTCCCCCCGTTGAACCCCACCACCGTTCCCGGCTGCACAAGGGCCGCGGCCGCCGCGGCGATCAGCTGCTTCTGCGCCTCGTGCCGGACCACCGTGTAGCGCAACGGCAGGTCTCCGGCCCCACTTGCGATCTGGGCCCCCCCGCGGGTGCGCTGCACGAACTGCTGGTCGGCCAGGGCGTCCAGGTCACGACGGGCCGTTGATGCGGAGACTCCGAAGCGTTCGGTCACGTCCTCGATCTCGATGGATCCCTCGCTGACGATCCACGTCGCCAGATCCGAAAGTCGATTCGCGCGTGCCATGGCGTGATCCTCACCCCTCAGGTGACGCGGTGCAAGACCCTACGTAGTTCGCGCGGGCGGTGGCTGAGCCTTCCTTCTGATGTTGGCTCAGGGAGCAATGACACCAATGGTCAGGGGCGTTAAAGGCGGCGGTGCGGACGATGGCGCCCAGGGAGGTCCCGCGATTGGGCGCCGATCTCAAGGTTATGGCGCTGGTGGCTCTGGGCTGTAGCCGACCACAGGCGGTCACATTGCCTCGGTTTGTTTGTTGAACTCCATGCTCCGGTCGGCGTGTCCAGCCGCGCCGGCTGGTTCCGTGGCGTCGTCGCCCTTCTTGGGCTTGGCGGCGTTGGCGTTGCGGCGACGCTGCCGGTTCTCCACTCCCTCCGCCACTTTGCTCAGCGTGTAGTTGATAAGGACGAACATCGCGGCCGCTACCAGGTATGCGGGCAGCACGTTGGCCTCGGCGGAACCCAGCTGCCGTGCCCGGGTCAGCAGCTCGGGGTAGAGAATGATGTAGCCGAGCGCCGTGTCCTTGAGGATCACGATGACCTGGCTGACCAGGCTGGGCAGCATGGAAGTCAACGCTTGGGGCACCAGGATCATCCGCCGGGTCTGCGGCCCACTGAGGCCGATCGACAGCCCGGCCTCACGCTGACCCTTGGGCAACGAGCTGACCCCACTACGGATCACCTCACAGATGACTGAGGAGTTGTAGAGCACAAGACCAACGACGACACCCGTGAAGGGCGCGCTCGCGTTGGGGAACCAGTCCGCGTTGCTGGTCAGGTAGTAGAAGGTGAAGATCATCATGATCAGCACGGGCACCGCGCGGAAGAACTCAACGAAGACCGTGGTCGCCCACTTGATGAGGCCGATGTCCGACATTCGCCCCATGGCCAGGGCCAGACCGAGGATCACGGAGATCACGATCGCCGTCAGAGCCGCCCGCAGGGTGTCCCAGATGGCTGGCAGGTAGTAGTTGGTCCACGCCGAGGCAGTGAGGAAGGGCGACCACTTGGCAGCGGTCAACTGGCCCCGCTGCTCCATCCGCCACAGGATCCACGCAAGGATCGCACCGATGAACAGTGCCCCGATGACGGCGAGGATGCGGTACCGGGCGATCGCCTTTGGACCTGGCTTGTCGAAGAGGACCTGCTGAGCGCTCATCGTTTGACCACCAGTCGCTGCGACAGGTAGGAGACGGCCAGGCCTGTCGGCAATGTCAAGATCACAAACCCGATGGCGATCACGGAGAAGTTGAGCAGGAAGACGTCGGGGCGGAACTCCATCATGTTCTTCAGGGCGGCTGCTGCCTCGGCGACCCCGATGGCCACCGCGACGGTGGTGTTCTTGATCAGCGCGATGAGCACGTTGCCCAGCGGGGTGATGGCGCCGCGGAACGCCTGCGGCAGGATGACGTGCCGCAGTCCCTGCCCGAAGGTGAGTCCGATCGAGCGGGAGGCCTCGGCCTGACCAAGTGGGATGGTGTTGACGCCGCTGCGGATCGCCTCGCAGACGAAGGCCGCGTGGTAGACAGACAGGCCGATAACAGCGAGCCTGAAGTTGAGGTCGATGATGAAGGTGGGGGAGTCCCGGGACGCGGGTTCGATCCCCAGCTGACCCCATAGACCAAGACTGGTGAACAGGATGATCAGGGTCAGCGGGGTGTTGCGGACGAGCGTGACGTAGGCCGCTCCGGCGCTGGTGAGGATGCCGACGGGAGACAACCGCATGACCGCTACCACGGTGCCGATGATCAAGGCGAAGATGGAAGACCAGAAGGCCAGCTTGATGGTCATCCAGAACGCGGCGAGCACGTTGAAGTCTTGGATCAGCTCGATCATCGGTGCTCCTCACGGTGGTGGGTCTCCGCCCGGCACACCCTCGCGTCAAGCGGTGCGGGAGTGTGCCGGGCAATGGTGCCGGTCTGCAGGCTCAGCCGCAGTTGCCACCGATCTCGGCCGGCGGGTTCAGATCGGGGTTGGCCGTGTAGTCGGCCTTGCCGAGGTTGTCCTCGATGATCTGCTCCATGGTGCCGTCGTCCCACAGGCCTTGCAGGATCTCGTTGATCTTCTCGCAGTCCTCGGAGTCCTTGGGCAGGCCGACGCCGTAGTTCTCCTCACTGAACGGCGCGCCGACCACCTTGAACTGACCGGCGTACTGGTCCTGCGCGGCGAAACCGGCCAGAATCGTGTCGTCGGTGGTCAACGCGTCGATGGTGCCGTTGGCCAGCTGGGAGACGCACTCGGAGTAGGTGCCGTACTCCTGCAGTTGCACGCCGTCCACCTCATCCTTGACGTTCTGGGCCGAGGTCGAGCCGGTCACCGAGCACAGCAGCTTGCCGTCGAGGTCTTCCGGGCCGGCGACGTCGGCGTCCTTGGCCACGAGCAGGTCCTGGCCGGCCACGAAGTACGGCCCGGCGAACTGCACCTTGGCCTTGCGCTCGTCGGTGATGGAGTAGGTCGCAAAGATCATGTCGACCTGACCGGTCTCCAGCAGGGTCTCGCGCTGCGCGGACGGTGACTCCTTCCAGGTGATGTCGTCGGCCGACATGTCCATCTTCTCGACGACGGCCTTGGCCACGTCGACGTCCATACCGGTGGGCTCGTCGCCGGTCATCTGTCCCAGACCGGGCTGGTCGAACTTGATGCCGATCGTGACACCGCCGCCAGAGCCGCCGCCGCCCTCGGTGGCGCCGCCCTCGTCGGTCCCACCTCCGGTGCTGCCGCCGTCGTCAGAGCCGCAGGCGCTGAGCACCAGGGCGGAAGCGGCCAGAACGGTCGCGATGCGGAAGGGGGTGGATTTCATGTGGTGCTCTCCTTCAGTGGGTGATGATCTTGCCGAGGAAGTCCTTGGCACGTGCTGACTTGGGGTTGGTGAAGAACTCTTCGGGGGTGTTCTCCTCGGCGATGGCTCCGTCGGCCATGAAGACCACGCGGTCGGCCGCCTTGCGGGCAAAACCCATCTCGTGGGTCACCACGATCATGGTCATGCCGCTCTTGGCCAGCTGGACCATGACGTCGAGGACCTCGTTGATCATCTCCGGGTCCAGCGCCGAGGTGGGCTCATCGAACAGCATGACCTGCGGCTCCATGGCCAGCGACCGGGCAATGGCCACCCGCTGCTGCTGGCCGCCGGAGAGCTGGGCGGGGTACTTCTTCGCCTGGTGCGCGACGCCGACCCGCTCGAGCAGCTCCATCGCCCGCTTCTCCGCGTCTTGGGCCTTGACTCCGCGGACCTTGGTCGGGCCGAGGGTGACGTTCTCCAGGATGGTCTTGTGGGAGAAGAGGTTGAAGGACTGGAACACCATGCCTACGTCGGCGCGAAGCTTGGCCAGCGCCTTGCCCTCGCTCGGCAGCTCGTCGCCGTGGATGGTGATGGTGCCCGACTCGTAGGTCTCCAGCCGGTTGATCGCCCGGCACAGCGTCGACTTGCCCGAGCCCGAGGGCCCGATCACGACGACGACCTCGCCCTCGTGGATGGTGAGGTTGATGTCCTGCAGCACATGCAGGTCGCCGAAGTGCTTGTTGACGTCGGTGAGGACGACCAACGGTGTCGAGGTCGCCGTGGAGGATGCCTGCGTCATGGGGTGGACCCTACCGATTCGCAACCGCTTGCACGAGAGTCTGCGCAGGCCGATACCAAATCGTGTCCTGCCCATCTCCGCCTGAACCGGCACCTTACGACCTGGTCAGAGCAGGATGGTGACCGCTGAGCGGTGCTTCGTCATACCGGGGTCAGCGGCAGCAGCCGTCGCAGGGCGACGTTCTCCGGCGGGTCCAGGACGCTGTGCTGCACGCACGCCGGGACCAGCTCGCCAGTCTCCGGGTGTGCCATCGAGTAGGAGCATGCGCGCAGGCGCTGCTGCGCCTCGACCAGGGCCGGCTCGGTGCACTCCTGCCCCCGCTGGAGAGCCTCCCACGCGGGCGTCACCACACTCGCGTCCATGAACGAGTGCATCACAAAGGTGACCGGACGCACCCGGTGCCGCAGCAGGCTGGGTATGCCGACCCGTTGCACCGCGCGGACGCTCCACCGGGCGAACTGCACAAGGACACTGGGGTGGCGGACCACCACCCGCAGCAGCTTGGCGGCCAGGGCGAGGGGAGACCCGAGCCCGAAGGTGATGCCGGCCAGGTGCCGCTGATAGGCGTCTCGGACGGCCAGGTCGGTGGGGTCCTGGTCGTCCAGCAGGGGGTGGTAGCGGCTGCCCACGTAGAAGCCGTAGGTGGTGCGGTTGCAGCGCTCGTCGCCGTGCTGCAGTGCGCGGAACGGCAGCCGGGTGCCGGCGCCGTGCTCGATTTGCGCCCAGACCTGGTCGCCGGTGAGGTCCCCGTCGGCGTCCCGCCACCTACGGTCGTCGCCGACGAACGCCGCCGGTTGGAACGAGAACAACCCAAAGCCAGCGTCCTGGTTGCGAAGCACGACTCCGGCGATCTGGTCGACGTTGGCGGCGGTGACCGTCATGTTGTGGGCCAGGAACGACCGCACCCCGTGCTCGCTGTGCAGCCGGTCAAACATCTGCGCGAAGGCCCGGCGGTAGGGGTCCAGCGACGCCTCGTCGGGCGGCCGGGGTATGCCGCGGCGACCGAACATCATCATGTCGAAGTGAGCGGCGAAGGAGAGCCGGTCCAGCCGACGCCCGTCCGGACCCACGGCCAGCGCGCGTAGGTAGTCCTCGTCGAAGTCACCGTGTGTCATGCTCATCGGCTCGCGGCCGTAGCCATGCATCAGCTGCAGCACAGCCGCGTGGTCGTCGGGTCGCAGCAAAGAGACCTCGCCGCCGATGAGCTGGGCGTGCGCCCGCGGCCCGCGGATGGTGCGCAGCAGGTCCATCTGCTCGGCCACCGCACGCTGCGTGTGGGTGCCGTCGACCCGGACCCGGTTGGCGTCGCGGGAGTGGTAGCACGGCGTGCAGGCCAGGTTGCACCGCGGGAAGACGCCGTGGGTGCCCTCACAGCCGACGGCGCCACGACCCAGGGTCTGGGCCGGAGTGCGGATCGCTGCAGGCAGCTCGGCCCACCGCCGGTCCAGCGCAGCTCGAGACTCCGGATGCACCGGGCGAGTAGCCAGCTCCAGGCTCGCCCAGCCGTGGGCGAGTCGGTCCTGGGCGCGCAGGATCTGGGCGTGCCAGGACCCCCTGCGTTGCTGCATACCAGGGGAACTCTGTGACGAGCCCGGTCGCTTCCCCGCACAACGTCGGTATGCCGTAAGGGCGGTGGGCCGCGAAGGGGTAGGCTTCGCGCGCTGGTCGGCGGCGCGCAGAGTCGGGTCATCGGGCCGCCCAGGGACCAGTTCAGGGCCAGTAGCTCAGCCGGTTAGAGCAGCGGACTCATAATCCGTCGGTCGCGGGTTCAAGCCCCGCCTGGCCCACCCGCGACGCAGGGTCGAGACGAACGTCGTGCCGACTCGCGTCCAGCAGGTTCGACGCCACCGCCGCGCTCCTGGCATCCTGGAGTCGTGTCCCGGTCCAGGCCCACTCGACGATCTGTCCTGCTGGCGGCAGCTGTCGGCGCGGTCGCGCCCGGGGTGCACGCCGCAGGGTCACCGGCGGCGTGGTCAGCCTTGGACGACGGCCGGCTCACCGACCTGGAGAAGCACGACCGCCAGCATCTGCTGGTAGTGGTCACCAAGCAGCGACCGCTGGCCCCTCGCGACTATGCCCCGCCGGACCTCGTGCCCTGGCGCGACCCGGCATACCTGCTGCGTGCGGAGGTGGCCGACCAGCTCGACCGCATGTTTGAGGCGGCCAAGGCGAAAGGGGCACATCTGCGCGTGGTCAGTGGCTACCGGTCCTATGAGACCCAGGCCGGCACGTACGAGTCCTGGGTCCGGGCCTACGGTCGGGCGTCCGCCGACGCCACCAGCGCCCGGCCCGGCCACAGCGAGCATCAGACCGGGCTGGCGGTCGACCTGGACGGCACCCGCGGTGAGTGCTATCTGGACGCCTGCTTCGGGAAGAGCGCTGAGGGGCGCTGGGTGGCCCGTCACGCGCACCGCTTCGGCTTCGTCCTCTCCTACCCGGAGGGCTCTCGCAGCCGCACCGGCTACACCTACGAGCCGTGGCACATCCGCTACGTAGGCCCCCACGTCGCGGGGGCGATGCATCGGCTCGGCGAGGTGCTTCTTGCGGACTACCGGTCTGCGCCCCACTCCTCGGCACGTCTGGGCTGGTTGCTCGGCACTCGCCGCTGAGGTCGGTGTTCAGTCGAGGTTGCCGTCCGTGAAGTCGGCAAAGTCGTCGTATGCCGCTTGGTCCAGGAGCACGATCGACTGCCCGTCGTCGCTCCACCCGAAGCCGCCCTTGGCCACCGACTGCCCGACCCGGCCGGGATCGACGACATACACGTTGGCGGCGAGGGTGAGTGCCTGGGCCGCCGAGAGGTTGCTGCGCACATGCGGCGAGGCGGTGCTGAGCAGCGCTGGCAGCCCCTGCGGCCCGCGGGCTCGGGTCTGGGCCGCGATGCCGAGCAGGACGATGCCCTGATGAAGGGATCGCCCAAAGTCGCCGTCCGGCAACGTCTTGCGGTGCCGCGAGTAGAGCAGGGCGAGCGGCCCGTCCAGCGTGCTCTGCCCAGCCGGCACCTCCTCGACTGATCGCGGCGCATCGACGGTCACGCCCCCCAGGGCGTCGACCAAGGCGGTGAAGTCTTCGAATCCGGTCAGCAGGTAGCCCTCGATCGGCAACCCCGTCGTAGCGGCCACCGTGCTCAGCTGGCCCTCCGGTCCGGCCTGAGCCAGCGCAGCGTTGATCTTGGCCTTGCCCCCGGACGGCATTGTCACCCAGGAGTCCCGGGCAATCCCAAGCACCCCACCACCGCCCTCGCCGTCGACCCCGACGACCTGAATGGTGTCAGCGCGCGAGCGGTCGACAGCCTCGCCGGGCCGTGCGTCTGAGCCAAGGAGCAGGACATGGCGAGCGCCACCCAGGACGGGTTGGTCGACACCGAGCGAGGGCCACCATCCGCCGACGATCTGCCAGCCGCCCGGTGCCTCTACAGCGAGGGTCACGTCGTTACCGACAGTGAGCACCGCGACGCCGCTGCCCTTCCACTGCCCGGTCGTGCCGGACACCTTGACCTGGGTCGTGAGGTCGTCCATCGCGCGATCACCTAGGACCTTGCGCACGCTTTCCGTCATCGAGACCTGGCCGTCGGCATACAAGCCCTGCGCGAGCCCGGTCAGAGACTGGGGGACCTGGCTGGTGTCGACGGCCGGCGCGGCTGCGTCGGTCGCGGTCGGGCTGGCGGCCGCCACACTCGGCGACGCGGAGGCGGTGGCCGCGGCACCGGCGTCAGGCTGCGCGCTCGATTCTGTTGCGGTGGTCGAGGTGTCGCTGCTGGCGTCGCCGCCGCCAGGGCCCGGTGTCGCCGTCACGGCGGCGTCGCCGTCGGACCCGTCCTGTGGGCTCGAGCACGCCGTCAATGTCGTCACCGACGCTATGACGATGCCCGCGAGGATCCGGGATGCCGTCGCGCGGGTGGTCCGGTGTGGTTTAGACATAGTGGCGGTGGTTCCCCTCACTGCTTCAGCACGGATGGCGCGCGTCGTGCTGTCAGTGTCCCAGGAGCGGGAGCATCCCGCGACGGCGGCTCGCCGGATATGCGAAGGGGTGGCGGCGGCGCCGGATGTGCGCGGGGGTTGTGACGGGTGGGACTCCTGTGGCAAGGTGTGCAGTGCATATCCTGAGTCACCTCCGGCGAGGCCGTTGGGGAAGACGTCCCTCGCACCTAGGAGGCTCGGATGTCAGTGGTGATGCCACGCGTCATGACCCGCGGGATGGTGTTCATACACTCCACCCCCACAGCACTGTGCCCACACATCGGGTGGGCACTCGAAGGCGTCCTGGACACCAGGGTCGCTCTCGACTGGACCCCACAGCCTGCCCAGGGCGCCACCATGCGCACCGACTTCGCCTGGACCGGCCAGCAGGGAACGGGAGCCCAGCTGGCCAGCGCGATGCGCGGTTGGGACGGTCTGCGTTACGAGGTCGTCGAGGAAGCCAGCCGCGGGTCCGACGGTGCCCGATGGACGCACACCCCCTCCTTGGGCGTCCACCACGCCAGGCTGTCCGCCAACGGTGACGTCGTCGTCAACGAGGACCGGATGCGAAGCCTGCTGGCAGCGGCGGGCGGCAACCTCGCTGTCTTCAGTGCCGAGATGGACCGTGCGTTGGGCTCGGCTTGGGACGCCGAGGTGGAACACTTCCGCCATGCGGGTGAAGGCGCTCCCGTGACCTGGCTGCACAAGGTCGGCTGAGCCGAGCCCCGAAGGTCGGCGCAGTCGTCCGAGTCCAGTAAATGGCATGATTCCCGGCTCTCCTGACCTACCTGTGGGTCATTTCATTTCCGGCCGGGAAGGACGGGTCGGTGGCCGCCGAGGCTGAGCATGGCCAGGGCGATGAGGGCCTCGGGTGAAGCGAAGCCGAAGGCCATCCTGGTGATGAGCCGGATCTTGGTGTTGGTCGACTCGATCAGCCCGTTGGACAGGCCGTGCTCGATGGCGGCGAGGATCCGATCCTTGTGCTTGATGATGCTCTTCTGTAGCTTCACGAAGGCCGGGATGCGGCAGCGCCGTGCCCAGCCGACCCACCGGTCCAGTGCCTCGGTGGCCTGGCCGTGGGGCATCTGGAAGATCAGCCGCAGGCCCTCCTATCTGTTAACCGGCCTTGGCGGATCGACACGCCACCGCCTGCGTCATCCCACTGGATGATCCCTCGCGGCGGGACAGTGAGACCGGTGAGCGGCGAGGAGATTTGCCATGCAGCTTCAGGT
>JAABUN010003730.1_pt1 | contig 22696 bp, 26 predicted proteins | sample 5559311 | NCBI WGS metagenome assembly JAABUN01 (sample SAMN10711877, study PRJNA513370) | rock metagenome | isolation source: Antarctica rocks | place: Antarctica: Victoria Land, Siegfried Peak sud
CCGCCAAGATGCGGCAGCAACGGCTCGATCGTCGCCCATTGCGCGTCGCTCAGCCAAAACCGTTCGCCCATGATCCGCGTCCTCCTCAGAACGCTGAATCAGAACACCCCGGACCCCGCAATGGGGACAGGCCCTAGTGCTCCGAGGCGATCCGGTTTTCCGAGCGGAGCCGACCGCGATTGCTCGTCAAAGCGACGCTCACCATCCTGCCACGGCGCCGTCCTCATGGCCCGGTCGAGATAGCGCTCCCAACGTCGCCGCCTCGGCGTTAACCGTGCCCGCAGGCATTTCTTAACGAACGGTAAAGCTTGCGCGACAAGGCCTGCCTGGAGGTCTGTCATGCAGGTCGATCCCGCGAGCTTGGACGCGCTGAAGGCGCTCTGCCTCGGCTTCGCGTTCTCCGGGCTTCTCGCCAGCGCCTATGAAGCCGTAGCCGGGCGGGCGGTCAGCTTTCGCGTCCTTCAGTCAGGTGGCGTCGGCGCGCTGGCAAGCGTGCCGGTGCTGGTCTTCTCGGCGCCTTTCATCATCATCCGTAACACTGTCCGGGGCCGTCGGATCGATCGGCGGCCCATGCCTGCCGTCGTGCTCGCGGGGATGATCGCCAGCGTCTGGAGCCTGATGTCCGGACGCCTCGTCCTCGATGCCGCCCTCTTCCTCGCCGGCGCTTGACAGCCGACGGCCCAGCCTCTTCGCTGCCTGTCGGACCGGAGAGACCGCGATGCCGATCTACAGCCTCGATGGCGTCAGGCCCGATTGCCCGCCGTTCGGCGAGTGCTGGGTCGCACCCGACGCCCACGTGATCGGGCGCGTCCGGCTCGGCCGCGACGTCGGGATCTGGTTCGGGTCCGTCCTGCGCGGCGACAACGAATGGATCGAGATCTGCACCGGAACGAACGTCCAGGAGGGCGCGATGCTGCACACCGATCCGGGATTCCCGATGACCATCGGGCCTGATTGCACGATCGGCCACCATGCCATCCTGCACGGCTGTAGCGTGGGCGAAGGTGCGCTGATCGGGATGGGCGCGACGGTGCTGAACGGGGCCCGTATCGGGGCGGGGTGCCTGGTCGGCGCGAACGCCCTCGTGACCGAGGGCAAGGTCTTCCCGGATCGGTCGTTGATCGTCGGCGCCCCCGCAAAGGCCGTGCGTGAACTCGACGCTGAGGCCGTCGCTTCGCTCAAGCGGACGGCGGAAGGTTACGTTCGGAACTGGAAGCGCTTCGCGGCAGGGCTGGCAAGGATCGAGGAAAAGCCCCCGCCAGGCGTTGCAAGCGCCTAGCGATTTGCGGTGGTGACCGGGGAGGAACGGTCTCCCAGCGAGACCCAATCGCGTCCGTCCTGCCCCTCTCGCTTCACGAAGACGTAGCCGGTCTCGTGCCACGGCAGGACCGCCGAGCGCTTGTTGTCAAGGATCAACTCCCCCTGGTCGGTGCGAACCATCAGGACGGCGTGACCCTCACCCTGGTCGTCGATGACGACGGTCATCCGGAGCGCGCGGCGCGGCAGGCCGTGCTGCTCGACCAGCATCTTGCGTTTCATCAGCTGGAAATCCTCGCAGTCGCCCGCACCGTCCGTAGGCAGGTCCCATCGGTCCACCACCCCCCAATGGTCGAGGTCGGTCGTCGGCGTGATGGCGGCATTGACCTGGCGATTGACGGCGTTGAGGTTGCGCCACACGCGAGCCGTCAGCGTCACCGTCGTGGCTTCGGCGGTGTTCACCTCGCATTCGGCAGGGCTGCGCTCACAAAACTTTGTCCATGCCAAGACGGGGCGCGCACCACCAGTCGCCTCCATGCGCCCGATCGCGCCAGGTTTCGGGAGGGACGCCAAGGTCTGAGCGCCGGCGCCCGTCCCGCCAATCGCCACGAGCAGAGGGAGCAGCCAGTATCGGAGCCGAGCTGCCTTGCGCGATCCGCCCATGCTGTTCCGCATGCTCCACCGGCCGGTTACCGATTTCTTAACCGTGATGGCATGCGACTGGGCGCCGCTTCAAGCGCGAAGTTAAGGCTTCGTTAACGCTCACCGGGAGCTGTGGTTGCAATGTCGCGGGGCCAGTCACGTGACCGGCCCCGCCGCGTGACCGGCCAAGGGGAGGTGGGGGGACGTGGCCGGCCCCGCGAGCTCTTTAATCTAGCGGTTCGCCGTGGCCGTCGGCGAAGTGGCGCCGCCGAGCGAGACCCAGCCGAGCCCGTCCTGGCTTTCCCGCTTCACGAACACGTATCCCGTCTCGAACCAGGACAGGACCACGCCCGTCTTGTTGTCGAGGACAAGGTCGCCGCGGTTCGTCTTGACCATCAGCACGGCGTGGCCTTCTCCCTTTTCGTCGATCACGACGGTCATGCGCATCGCGCGCCGGGGTAGGCCTTCCTCGGCGAGCATCTTGCGCTTCAAGAGCTGGAAGTCCTCGCAGTCGCCGGCCCCGTCACTGGGCAAGTCCCAGCGGTCGGCCACGCCCCAATGCTCCTCGTCCGTGACCGCTCGGATCTGCGCGTTGACGCTCCGGTTCACGGACACGATCGTCGACCAGATGCGTGGCGTCAGCGTGATCGTTGCGGCCTCGCCTGTGTTGACGGCGCATTCTGCGGGAACGCGACGGCAGAAATCGGTCCAGCCGGCGAGCGGACGGGCGTCCCCGAGCACATGCGCCGGTGTCATTCCCTGCGGCAGAGAGGCGAAGCTCTGGCCGTTCGAGGATGTCGCGGCCGCCAGCGTGCATAGTGCAATCACGATGGCAGTGATTGCTGTTGAGCGCCTTCGCATGTTCTTCCCCTCGTCCCGGGAAGCAACATGTCGCGGCGAACTGCTTTCGCGCTGAAGCGAATACCGACAATTTGAGCTAAGTCGGCTGAGCCTTCTCTCGACTGAGCTTTAGCTCAATTGAGACCGACCGAATTGCCGACAATTCGATTGGATCGGGTAGGGCCGTCATTGTGTCGCGGTGGGCGCTGAAGGCGACGCCGCTCGCTCCGCCGTTATCGGCGTGCGGGATTTCACTGCAGCTCGGACAAAGTCGGAGGGCGGCGGCAGCGCGCTCCGCGCGCCCAGGCGCGCCCTACAGGACGACGTTCTCGTCGAGGCGGTCCGGCGACAGGGTCAGCCGGAATTCCACGGCAATGCCGCCCTGGAAGTGGCGCACGACTTTCGCGTTCGTGCTGCCGACCGTCACGGCGGCCCCGAGCGGCGGCCGGTGCTCGAGCGACAGTGCCGCACCGGACAAGGACACGTCGATCAGCCGCGCCTCGAGCTCCCGGCCTGATTCGAGCCGAAGCACCGTTGCGGCGACGCGCGGCGTGATCCGCTCGTGACGCCGATCCTCGGGGAGGCCGAGCGCCTGCCGATTGGCGAGCCAGGTCAGCTGGGAGGCGAGCTTGTCCCGTTTGCGGAACGCTGCCGAGATGGAGAACGCGAAGCCGTGTGGGATGTGCCGAGTGATCTCGCCCTCAATCCGGCCGAGGTGTTCGAGATAAACGACGACGCGCTCGCCCAGCTTCCCTCGGACCGGCGCCAAGAGCAGCGCCCCGCCCGGCGAGACATCGTGCGTCTGGCAGGGATATTCCTGCCGATCGGCCAGCATGTAGCGGCCGAGCAGCGCGACCTGAACCCGCTGGTGACGCCGACGCTCGAGCTTGCGCGACGACAATCGCGGCGCTTTTGCCTGCTGTGCAGTCATCTCGACAGCCGAATCCTCTTCGCAAAGAGAAAGACTAGCCGGCTCAGGTTAATGCGCGATGAGGCCACTGCCAGGGTGACCTCGCTACAGCCGGCCACCCTCGTGCACGACGAACAGGCTACGTCGGCCCGCGCTCGCGACCCCGACCGTACCTTGCGGGGCCGGGCCCGGCTGGGTCCGCGGCTCGATGACTCGCAGCGAGCGGGTCTCCATCGTCCTCAGCGGGACGAGCCCGGCCCAGGAGGGGATCGAGGCGGGGGAGAGCGATCCGATCAACCGGGCATCCGTCCGCCCCCTATGGCGGAGCGGCAAGAGCAAGAGCTCGAGCGGAAGCTCTGACCCATTTTCGTTGCAGCCGACGAGGCCGGCGACGAGCCCGACCGTCTCCGTCAACACGGATCGGACCAATCGGTCGGCTTCCTCATGACGGGCGGTGGGCCAGAGACCATGAAAAGGTTCGCCTTTCATGTCGCGGCAGAAGAGCGAGCAGAGACGCGTTCCGGCGAGCCGGAACGCAGGCTCCTGCGGTGGGTCGGCGCTCAGGATGAAGGCATCGGCCAGCACATGTCGCATGCCGCCCGGCTCCATGTCGCGGCGTTCCGGAGCCGCACGCTCCCCGCGTCGGGTGTCCCAATAAGCGAAGAGCATGCGCGAGGTCGTGTGTTTCATTTTGGTGCCGGCCGCCTCGTCCGCGGTCCTCCCGCCCGTTCGTTTCAGGTCGCGCGCGTCCCGTTCGGGCACGGAAGGGCGCTGATCACCTGGAGGGGTGCAGGCTATATGCCGAGGCTCAGAGCGTGCTCGTGAACGTTCAATCAAGGTTAATCCACAGCCCGGGGGATCGAGAGCAGGGACGACGGTGGCTTGCGCGACCGGACCTGCGTCCCCAAGGTCAGACGGACATGATAGCCGCCGAACCGCCGACTACGCGCGAGCGTGCGCTCAACATCCCAGGCTTGCTGCTCGGATGGATCGTGCTCCTCTTGGCGATCCAGGCCGTTCGAGAATGGGTCGACGAGGGGACCGATCTTCGGCTCCTTCTCGAGAGCGCATTCATCCCGGCGCCCTGGTCGGTTGCGTTCGGGTTCGCGAGCGTCGAGGACGTGCTCGGCGCCGCCGAGCGGGGGAGTTCTGACCCGCAAATCACGGCGTTGCGCATCGCGCTCGCCCGTTATCTCACCGCCGAGGCGCCCTGGACCCCGTGGTCGTGGCTAAGCTACGCGTTCCTGCATGGCTCGTGGACGCACGTCGTGCTGAACAGCGTATGGCTGGCGGCCTTCGCAACGCCGGTCATGAAGCGCGCTGGGGCGGCGCGCTCCTTGGCTCTCGCGGTCGCGACCGCGCTCGGGGGAGCGCTCGCGCAATGGATCGCCGATCCGCTCGGCGTGCAGCCGACGATCGGCGCCTCGGCCGTGGTGTCCGGTTTCATGGGGGCCGCCGCGACGTTCATCTTCGCCCGGCCTACTTGGCCGCACACGGGACCGACGGGCCGCTGGAGCTTCCTCGCCCATCGCGGCGTGATCACGTTCCTGGGCGTCTGGCTCGCGGCCAACCTCCTGTTCGGCGTCGTCGCCGCGCCCCTCGGGATTGGCGAGGGAGCCATAGCGTGGCAAGCCCACATTGGCGGCCTTCTCGCCGGGCTCGTGTTGTTTCCGTTGATCGATCCGGACGGAGCGCCGGCTCGGAGGCTCGCCTCGGGCGCTTGAAGGCCGGGCAGGGTTTCGCGAGGATGCGGGCAGATACGCCTGGTCAAGGAGATGAGCGATGAGCGTCGAACACATCCTCTCGGAGAAGGGTCGCCAGACGATCACGATCAGCGGCGATCGCACCTTGGCCGAGGCCGTCGACATGCTAAGCCGGCACCGGATCGGCGCCCTCGTGATCGTGGACGAAGCCGGAGAGCTCCGAGGCATCCTCTCCGAGCGCGACGTGGTGCGGGCGGTTGCGGAGAGCGGGGCAGGGGGGCTCGGCGACCCCGTTTCCACCCGGATGACCACAAAGGTAGCGACCTGCTCGTCCTCGGCTGGGATCGGCGAACTCATGAGCATGATGACTGACGGCAAGTTCCGTCACATCCCCGTGGTGGAGGGCGGCCGGCTTAGCGGGATGGTGTCGATCGGCGACATCGTGAAGCACAGGCTCGCCGAGATGGAGGCGGAGCATAAGGCATTGCGCGACTACATCGCGACTGCCTGAAGCGGCGGCGTCACGGGGCGGGCGACCGCGATGTCGGCGAGCTCGCGGATGTCAGGGAGCGCGCGCCGGGCCGCATCCATGCCCCGGTCGATGCACTCGGCCGCACGGTGGAATTCGAACAACCCAACCGACTGGAGCTTCGGCGCTATCATCACGTCCGGAGGATCGCCGGCCAGGCGCGAGCGTGAGATGCGGTCCTGGGTGATGTTGAAGGCGTCGATCATCACGGCCGCGATGCCGGGAGCGGCGGGCGGCCTCGCCGGGCGGCGGATCGAGGCGCCGAAGAAGCCCCGCGAGCGTGGCTCATCGAGGGCGGCGTCGTGAGTCTCGCTCTCGTCGGTCATCGACTGGATGACCGTGCCTCGCAGCCGGATCTCGCCGTTCAGGTTGACGCAGATCACGAGGTCGGCGCCGAGAGCCCGGGCCACCGTGACCGGCACCGGATTGACGAGAGCGCCGTCCATCAGCCAGCGGCCCCCAATCCTGACTGGGTCGAACACGCCCGGGAGGGCGTAGGAGGCCCCGAGCGCCTCGACGAGCGGGCCGCGGGTGAGCCAGATCTCGTGGCCCGAGTTCAGTTCCGTCGCGACCGTGGCGAAGCGGATCGGCAGCGTCTCGATGCGGCTTTCGCCGAGATCGATGTTGAGGAGCTTGCGAAGGCGGTCGCCCCCGATCAGGCCCGATCCGGTGATGTGGAAGTCGAGGAGCCCCATGATCCGGCGTCGGGTCAGCGCGCGCGCGAAATACTCGAGCTCGTCGAGCCTACCCGCCGCATAGCACCCGCCGACGACGGCGCCGATGGAGCAGCCGGCGATGATGTCGGGTTTCAGGCCGGCCTCGGCCAGGACGCGCAGCACCCCGATGTGAGCCCAGCCGCGGGCCGCTCCCCCTCCAAGGGCCAGTCCGATCTTCAGCGGGCGGCGCGCGGCTTCTACCAGGGCCGAGCCAGCATCGCTGGAGCCGCCGAACGCGCGTCGCGCGAAACCGTCGAAGAGCATCCCGGGTCCTCCGTCCCGTCGATGCCGAAAGGATGCACCCCCGCGGTGAAGGCGAAGTGAACGGCTGGAAGGGGCGGGCCGAGGGAGCCGTCTGACCGCAACTCGGCTCACCTGCGCACGAGCTTGACCCCGCTCTGGCCCGAGCCGTGTTCGACCGCGCGGTAGAAGCAGCTTCGCCGCCCGGTGTGGCAGCAGCCGCCATTCCCTGCGACCGCGACCTTGATCCAGAGCGCATCCTGGTCGCAATCGACCCGCATCTCCATCACCGTCTGGATCTGGCCGCTGGTCGCGCCCTTGTGCCAAAGCTCGCCGCGCGAGCGCGACCAATACCAGGCCTCACCGGTCTCGATCGTCCTCGCCAGGGCGTCGCGATCCATGTGCGCCACCATGAGAAGCTCACCGGTCGCGGCATCCGTCGTGACGCAGGTGAGGAGCCCGTCCGGCCCGAAGCGCGGCGTCAGGCGCTCTCCTTCCTCCAGGCTCTGCTTCGAGCCGGGTTCCTCGAATTGCACGCTCGACCTCCGTGGAGCCGGGCCCGCTCGCGCGATGCTCTGGCCCTCCCTATATCAGGCTTCGGCAGGACCATCGGCAAACTGGTGCGGCGCGCTCAATGCTGGACGACATCTACAATCGAAGGATCCTCGAACTCGCGGCCGATATCCCCCGCCTCGGCCGGCTCGCCGCGCCCCATGCGACGGCGACGGCGCATTCGCGCCTCTGCGGCTCGACCGTCACGGTGGATCTGGCGACGGACGGCGAGCGGGTGACCGACTTCGCCCACGAGGTGAAGGCGTGCGCGCTCGGGCAGGCCTCCTCCTCTATCATGGCCCGGAACGTGGTCGGGTCGTCGGTGGTCGACCTCAAGGCCGTCCGCGAGGAGATGCGCCGGATGCTGAAGGAGAACGGCCCGCCCCCGGCCGGCCGCTGGGCCGATCTCGGCGTGCTCGAGCCCGTCCGGGATTTCAAGGCGCGGCATGCCTCCACGCTTCTCACTTTCGACGCCGTCGTCGACGCTCTCGAGAAAGCGGAGGCGGCCCGCGCCGTTCCGGCCGGCGCTTGATGACCGGCGTCGCCGGTCGGGCGCTCGGGGCCGCGATCCGAGGGTACCAGCTCACCCTGTCGGGTTTGATGGGCCGGACCTGCCGGCATCTCCCGAGCTGCTCGGACTACGCGTTGGAGGCGATTGCACGCCATGGCGCCTGGGCCGGATCGTGGATAAGCCTCGCACGCGTTTGCCGATGCGGACCCGGCGGAACGGCCGGGCTCGACTTCGTGTGCGAGAAGCTGCCCGAGGGTGCCACGTGGCGCACTCCTTGGCGCTACGGCCGTTGGCGGGGCACCAACGAGCGCCCGTCTGCCTGGTCTCAGCCGCCCGTCACCGAGACCTCAATGTCCCGGTCGAGCCCGCTCTCCACCTTGAACTCGCGGGAATAGACTTGGCCGTTGTGCCTCGCGATCAGCATGTAGTCGCCTTCGCCGAGCGTCACCGTCGGAAAGGCTCCGATCGCCTCCCGGATCACATCGCCCCCGGGCGTCAGGACGCTGAAGGCGGTGCCGGCGAATGCTTCACCGCCGGCTGAGGTGACCAGCTTCAACGTCACGGTCGCGGCGCGATGGTTGAGAGTAGCTTCCGTGATGCGGCCCCGATCGACCTTGAGATCGGCCCGCATGATTGCGTTCGACTCGCCGTACGTCGACACGACGTGATAGGTCCCCTCCGGCAGCCGGACGAGATCGCCCGCTTTCACGCTCGCCGCAATGAGCTTGCCCTCGCTGTCGTTTGGCAGAGGCTGGAAAATCGAGAAGGCGAGCCGGTTTGGCAGGATCGGAACATCGCCGATCGCGCCGCTGAGCCGGAGAGCGCCGGCCCCGATGACGATGCGCTCGGCGCTCGCAACGCCGTTCATCGTGACGCGCTTGGTCTGGCTCGCGAGCCCGTAGGCGGCGTGGATGATGTAGGTGCCGGGCGGCAACGTGTACGAGGGCGTCGGCTCCGACAATGTCGTCACGCGCTCGGGCGTGGCGCCGCCCTTGTCCTCGTAGATGCGCCAAACGAGCCCCGACCGGATGGGCTTCGGATCGCCCGCGAAACTCGCGCTCAACATCAGGATCGCGGGCGTCGTGGAGACGATTGGCGGAATCTCGGGCGCCGGGGCTGACGGCGGGGGCAGGAAAGGCGGGGGCAGGAAAGGCGCGGGTGAAGCGCCAAGTGGCGCCGAACCCCGGAAAGCGGGCGGAGGCATCGGTTGGCCTGACGCCCCTGACGTGCCTGCAAGCACCAGAGCGACGCCCGAAACAGCTCGAACAAACTCAGGCATGACCCCGCTCAATGAGCCTCCGCGTCGTCGGACGCCGAGCCGCCCGGCGCGATCAGCCCTCGCGCCGCGGCCATCAGGTTCCCGGACGAGAGGGGCCGAAACCGGAATTCGACCCGATGCTGTCCGGGCCCAACCTCGACGCCCCTGAAAAGCAGGTTCGCGCGGAGGATTTGCGCCGGCTTGCCGTCCACCGTCGCCTCCCAGCCTGGGTAGTAGATGTCGTGCAAGATCACGACGCTGTTCCTGTCCGTATCGACGTCGAGTAAGACGGCATTGCGGCCATATTCGCGCAGCGTGACCGACCCTGACGCCGACGGCGGCTCCGGCGAGTCGTCCTGCAGACCGTAATCCGCCTGCAACGACCCGACCTGATCCTGGTCAACCAGCGCGGTTGTGCGCCGGTCGAACTCAGGCAACTCCTCCTGCCCGAGCACGGTCTCTGAATCGACCGGCATCAGGCGGGTCGCGAGATAGGCGCGCGGGGCGCTCGGGCTCAGGCGGTAGATCCACATCGAACCCGACCCGAACAGGAGCTTGGCGTCTGTCAGGCGGGGAAAATGCTTCGGGAGCCGCTCGGCGGGCCGATCGAGGACGAGGTATTCGAGGCCAAGAAGGCCGGCTAGGCGGCAGCGGTAACCCCGGAACGTGCCCGGAAAGTGGCGCAGGTTCGGATCCGCGGCGTTCTCGCCAGGGCCGATCGCGCGCTCATAATCGGCGAGCCGGAGCGGGTTGTAGCCGATCGTGTCCTCCAGGTGCAGGACCATGGAGGCGTTCTGCCAGGCGCCGCCAAGCCCTAGGATCTCGACCCGAGGCCGCTCGCCACGCGCGTGCCGTTCCGCGAGTTCACCCCTGAGGACGTGAAGGCCTTTCAGCTGATCGGGCGGCAACTCCCGGTAGACCGCGTAGCGGCTCGCCGGCTCGGCATTCAACGGCGAGGCGGCATTGCGCCAGATGAGCTCTCCCGCCGTGATCGCGACCATGATCGCGGCCGCCGTCGCGCGGAGCTTCGGCGAGGCCGTTGCCCGGAGAAGCAGCCAGATGACCGCGGCGGCGGCTGCGATCGTAAGCGCGATTTCGGTGCTCGCGGCTACGGTCTGGCGGGCCGGGAGCGCGAAAGTCAGCCCGACGAGCAGAGCGCCCACCACGAGCGAGATCGCGACCGCCACCCGGACGGCCGCCACGGGCGAGCCGCGAAAGGCGGACATGCGGGGCACGCCGTCCTGGCGGTAGCGATGCACCAGATATCCCGCCCCGAACGCAAGGACGATGTTCATCAGGAAGGTCGCGTCGGCCGGGCGGCGATACAGGGACACACCCGGAAGGCTGTCGAAGATGAACGAGAACGCGGGTGTGTAGCGACCCAGCGCGTAGACGGTCGTCACCATCCCAAGGACGAGGAAGAACCTGAACTCCCGCGCGAAGAGCCTCCCTCCCGCGATCCCGTGCCACAAGATCAGCACCGCCGGAATTGTGCCCACGAAAAGGTAGTTGGTCGCCCGGTCGGTCCAGGTTCCTTCGGCCAAAGAATGCCAGTCCGGGCCCCAGTAGTCGTAGGTCGACCGGAGCGAGCCGAACACGTTTGCGAACAACACTGTCGCCAGGCTCTCGGGAGGAAGCGAGCCCATCGCGGCCACTCCGAAACCGAAGGCCGGGCGGGTCGAGGTCGTCAGAAATTGGGCCGTGAGAAGCACCGGCGCGGCGAGCAGCACGCCCCCGATCGCGGCCATCAGCGTGATCAGCCCCGCCCGTTCGCGCAAAAAGGCGAGCGGCCGGTAAGAGATGGCCGCGTGATAGGCGAGGAGCCCGACAAGGGACATGCCCGCCAGAAACGCCACCTGATCCCGCCCGATCACCATGACGGTCGCGACAGCCGCGAAGAGTGCGCCCAAGCGATAGGAGCGTCGATCGAGCGCTTCCTCGAGCAGCAAGAACGCAAGCGGATAGAGGCCGTAGCCGAGAATGATCCCGGTATGCTGAAGGCGGGCCGACGCCGAGCCGCCGAGAACGAAGATCACGGCCGCGACCACCGCTCCCTCCGGACGCCAGCCGCGGCGTCGGAAGAGCGGAAGAAAAGCCAGCGCGCCCGGCAGGAGATGCGCGAACACGACGAGATCGAACAACTTCATCGACGGGGCCGGCACGAGCCACACAAACAGCAGCATCGTGGGCGTGAAGAGAAGCGATTGGGGGTCGGCAGCGGCCGGGTGGCCGCTGAAATGATACGGATTCCAGAGCGGCAGTTCGCCCTGCGCGAGAGAGTCTCCGAGGAAGCGGAGCATGGGATAGAAGTGGTTCTTCGAATCCCAAGGCACTACGGCATCGGTAAGGGGCCAAACGAGCGCCGCCGCGAGCCAGACCCCCAGAATGGCCAATGCCCCCTTGAGCGATTCCTGGCTCGTCCAGGACGCCGCGGATACGGGCGGGCTAACCAGGCGATGGAGAAGGGGCACGACCTGTAAGGCCCCGCCGAACGGCGCCCTGACGAGTTCCGCGCTCATGATGCGTCAGGTCGCGTTCGGGTAGCCGACCGGCCGCTCGGCCGCTCGTCTCGACACCCTCCCATCGGGTACGATACAGGCCAGACACATTGAACTCATCGACGCTGTCCGATCCTTGCGCAATATCAGCAAACCACGACTGTCGGCGCCGGCGATCCAGCGTCTCGCAACCGCATGCTGGCGAGCTCAGGGTGATGTTCGACCGATCGGCCGTGCGCTGAGCGCCTATAAGCGGTCACGCGTCTGAAAGTAAGATGAACGATACTCTGAAGCTCCTCAGCTCGCGACGATCCGTGCCGCCGCGTCTGCTCGTCGAGCCGGCCCCGAGCTCGGACCAGGTCGAGACGCTTCTCACGATCGCGTCCCGGGTTCCCGACCACGGCCGGCTTGCCCCGTGGCGCTTCCTGGTCATCGCGGGAGAGGCCCGGCGACGGGTCGGCGATACGATCGCGGCCGCCTTCTCCGACGACGAGCTGGATGCCGGGGCGACAAGGTCGAGAGCGAGCGCGGTCGTCTCGCTCGCGCGCCGCTCGTGATCGCGGTCGTGTCCCGGGCCCGGCCGCACGCCAAGATCCCGGAATGGGAGCAGGCGATGTCGGCCGGGGCTGTCTGCATGAACCTGGTCGTCGCAGCGAACGCGATGGGCTTTGCGACTGCTTGGCTGACCGAGTGGATCGGCTACGACAGACGGGTGCTCGACAAGCTCGGTCTCCAGCCGGACGAGAGAATCGCGGGTTTCATCCATATCGGGACGCCGTCCGAGACACAGCCCGACCGCGCTCGCCCTGCGCTCGCCGACATCGTCACCTACCTCTGAAGCCAAGCCATGTTCTTCGACGCCGCGAAGAATGATCATGGTCTACCCTTCAACCCTCTCAAGGCGTTGATCGGACCCCGGCCGATCGGCTGGATCTCCGCCCTGAGCGCCAGAGGCGAGCTGAACCTTTCACCTTACTCGTTTTTCAACGCCGTCGGTGAGAACCCCTTCGTCGTGGCGTTCTCATCGAGCGGCTATAAGGACGCCGTCGCGTTCATCGACGAAACACGCGAGTTCGTCTGCAACCTCGCCACGTACGACCTGCGGGAGGAGATGAACAGGACCTCCGCCCCGTTGCCGCGCGGGGAGAGCGAGGTCCATTATGCCGGCCTCACCACCGCGCCCTCGCGCCTCGTCAAGCCGCCGCGCGTCGCGGAGGCGTCCGCCGCGCTGGAATGCAAGTGGCTGAGGACGATCCAGCTCGAAACAGCCGATGGGGTCTCGATGGATCAGTTCCTGGTGCTCGGTCAGGTGGTCGGGGTTCACATCGAGGATCGCTTCATCGTCGACGGGCTGGTCGATACGGCCGCGATGCGGCCGATCCTGCGGGGCGGATATCACGACTACTTCGTGGCGACGCCCGAGACGAAGTTCACCCTCAAGCGTCCGACAAGGGCCTGATCAGCGCTGGCCGAAGACACCGTTGGCGGTTGCAACGGCCGCCGGGTCGGAGAGGATGACGGCCGAGAAGCCCTGGCGCCGGATATCTCGAAAATTCACGGTGAGGCTGTCGCCCGCGCCTCCTGCGGAGAGCATATAGATCGCCGGCACTGCCGAGGCCGCAGCCGCCAGGACGGTGAGCGACGCGACATGGGCGACGGCCGGTGCGTCCGGCGCGCAGCGGATCTCCCGGGCGAGCCGATCGAGATCGCAGGCGATGCCCACCAGGCGCGGAGGGGTGTCGCTCGGAAAGGCGGGGAGCCACAGCGCTCCTCGCGCGCTATCGCCCACAACCGCGACGATCGCTGTCGCCTCGTCCCGGAGATCGTGGCGGGCCTCCTGGACGGCGAGCTTGGCTCCGAGGTGGTCCACGTCCCGGAGCCCGACCGCCCCGGGCAGGATGATGCCGTCCGGGCCGTAAGGCATGATGGTGTCGAGTTCCGCATCCCCGCGCCCGAGCGACAGCGCGCTGATGCGGACATAGAGGGGAGGGCATTGCGGGTGCCTACGCATCTCCGGGATGAGGCGGGCGGCCAGCGCCGGCCCACTCTCGTCGGCCGAGGCATCGACCACAACGACATCGGGTCCGGTCGCCGCTTCGAGAGAACCCGGTGCATCCTGACCCTGGACCAGGAACGTCCGGAGCGGCGGCTGACGCGGGGACGCCCGCCCGCCCGCCTGGATCACGTGCGAGCGCGCTGTGCGGGAAGGTCAATCCCGACGCTCCAAAAGGGGCGACGTTGATCCGGCAAGCGTGTCAGGTCGTCGGCCGCTTGCGCATGAAGGCTTGGCGACGGCACTCGGCCACGAGCGTCCCGTCCTGCTTGTAGGCGCGGTGGAGGAAGTCGACGATTCCCGCGTCCGGGCGGGACTTCGAGGCCCTCGTCGCGGCGATCTCCGTCGTTACCCTGATGCTGTCTCCCTCGAAGACGGGGGCGGGAAACCGCACGTCCGTCATGCCGAGATTGCCGATGGTCGTCCCGACCGTCGTGTCGTTCACCGAGATGCCGATCATCAGGCCGAGCGTGAAGAGGGAGTTGACGATCGGGCGTCCCCACTCCGTCTCCGTCGCGCAGAAATGGGCGTCGATGTGGAGCGGCTGCGGATTCAGCGTCATGTTGGAGAACAGCATGTTGTCCATCTGGGTGACGGTTCGGGTCAGCCCGTGCCGGATCTCGGTCCCGACGACGAAATCGTCGAAGTAGATGCCACCCCGGGGATGGCGCTCGGCCTTGGCCATCGACATCGCGCATCTCCTCTCGCCGGCTCCCCGGCTTCAGGTTTCGTTTACCATGCTTCGGCACGGTGCAGGCTGCATCTCGGGCGCGTTCACGCATGTTCCTGTTCACGACGCCCAGCCCGTCGACACCTCGTCCGTCGTCGCAGACGCCCGTTCTCGACGCGATCCGGCAAGGCGCGAACGCGACCGGAACGGACTTCGATTACCTCATGCGCACGGCTAGACGCGAGTCGGCGCTCGACCCGTCCGCCAACGCTCCCACCTCGTCCGCGACCGGGCTCTTCCAGTTCATCGAGCAGACCTGGCTTGGATTGGTCAGGAGCGATGGCGAGCGCCTCGGCCTTTCCGAGGAGGCCAAGGCTGTGACCTCGGCACCCGGCGGCGGGTTCACCGTCGCCGACCCGGAAGCGCGGCAAGCGATCCTCGACCTGCGCAAAGACCCCCACCTCGCCTCGGTGATGGCCGGGGCGCTGACGCGGCAGAACCGGGATGCGCTCGCATCGGCGACGGGGCGCGAGCCCTCCGCCGGCGAACTCTACATGGCCCATGTCCTCGGCGCCCGCGGGGCCCCGGACCTGATCGCGACCGCGCGGGCCGATCCCGCTCGCCCCGCCGCTGCGGATTTCCCTGACGCGGCGCGGGCCAACCGCAGCACCTTCTACAAGGCGGCAGGACAACCCCGAGGCGCGGGCGAAGTCTACGACGTGCTGGCCTCTGCCCAATTGGGAGCCCAGCCGGGAACTCAGGGGGCGGCCGGCCCCGTGGTTGCTGCGGCGGATGCGAATGGATCGGCACCCATGCCGGTCGGCGCTCGGCCGCCTGGGTTGCAGGGCCTCTTCCAGACGGGGATCCGCACCGGACCCCTGTCGGATGCCGTCGCCCGCCTCTGGCGCGCCAACAACGACGGCTCCCGAGCCCCGGGCCCAGCCGTGGCCTTCTTCCCGCGCTCGAACCCGATCGTCTTGCCGGATAAGCCCTCGGAGGCTCCGGTTGCCTTGTCGCCGCAAGGCGGTCCCGATCAGATCCCACGGCCCGCTCCCGCTCCTGCTCCCGCCACGGCCGCGGCCGCGGCCAGTCCCGCGATGGAGACCGTCGTCCAGCCGCCGGCTCGGCCGATGCGCCTGCCGCCAATCCGTCCCTCGTTCGGGCCGGCTGGAGCGAGGAGCGTCCCGGGCCCAGACGTTCTGCGGGCGTCGAACGTCGACCTGCTTGCAAAGGGACGTCGCCCGTGATCGTCAGCCGTTTCCTTTTGTGGGCTCGAGGCGCCGCGCCCGGCGATCGGGCCGAAGCGGTCTCCGCGCTCGGGAGGGCCTACCTCTATTCCGACCTGTCTCCCGAAGACCGCCAGCAGGCCGCGATCGCCCTCACGGCGATGCTCGACGACACCTCCCCCGTGGTCAGGCGAGCGCTCGCCGAAAGCCTGGGGTCTTCGCCGGACGCGCCGCGTCACATCATCGTGGCCCTGTCCGGCGATCAGATCGACGTGGCCGAGCTCGTGCTTGCCCGCTCACCCGTTCTCGCCGATTGCGATCTCGTCGACAGCGCGGCGATGGGGGATGAGCGGCTCCAGCGCGCGATTGCCAGCCGGCCCTGGCTGTCCAGCGTCGTCTCGGCCGCCATCGCGGAGATCGGAACGGCGCCGGCTCTCGTCACCCTGGCCCGCAACGAAGCGGCCGAGATCGCGGATTTCAGCCTTGCCCGCATGGTCGAACGTCACGGGTCGCACGGTCCGCTCCGGGAAGCGTTGCTCGCCCGTCCCGACCTGCCGATCGAAACGGCGCAGTCGATCGCGGTCGCGCTCGCCGGCTCGCTTGGAAGCTTCGCGACGGGCTGCGGCTGGATGAGCGCCGAGCGGTCGGAGCGCATCGTCCGAGATGCGCGCGAGCGCATCACCATCACGTTGTCCGCGGGCGCGGATGTCGACAACGTCTCTCGACTCGCCGCTCACCTCCGTCGATCCGGCCAGCTGACGCCGGGACTGATCCTGCGGGCCATCCTGTCCCGCTCGCTACCTCTCGCAGAGGCCGCCTTGTCGGAGCTGTCCGGCGTTCCGAAGCGGCGTGTGTCCGCGACCTTCCGCGATGGGCGCGGTGGCGCATTCCGAGCTCTCTTCTCGCGCGCGGGCCTTCCCGAAACGCTGCGGCCCGCTTTCGAGGCCGCGCTCACGGCGTATCGCGAAGCTCCCTCGGGAGAAGGCGCCGGAGGGGCTCTGTCTCGCCGTATGATCGCCCGGGCGCTCTCGGCATGTGAGACGCTGCCGCCGGACGAAGCGGGCCGCCTGATGGCGCTCCTGCACCGCTTCGAGGCGGAGGCGGCACGCGACGAGGCGAGGCTTGTCGCGGACGGCCTCGCGGATCGGGCGGCGTTGGCGTTCGTGCTGACCCATGCGCCGGAAGCCCTGGAGCATATGCCGGCCACGCCCAAAAAACGCCTCGCGGCCTGATCCCGGCTCCGGGAAGGGTTCGTCGGAGCAGCTGAAGGCCTAATACCCGAATTGTTCGCGCAGGATCCGCTCGTCGAGGCTGTGTCCGGGATCGTGCAGCATGACGAGGTCGATGCTGCCGTCCATGGACGCGCTGACGCGGCGGACGTTCCGGAACTCGGCGTGGTCGGCGACGGCGCTCACGGGCCGGTGCTCGGGCTCGATCACCGTGACCGTGATGGTGGCCTTGTTGGGCAGGAGAGCCCCACGCCAGCGTCGAGGCCGAAACGCTGAGATGGGGGTCAGCGCGAGGAGAGGGGCGTTCAACGGCAGAATAGGCCCGTCGACCGAGAGGTTGTAGGCGGTCGAGCCGGCTGGCGTCGCGACGAGCAGGCCGTCCGCGATGAGTTCCGCCAGGCGCACGTGGCCGTCGATCTCGACCCTCAGTTTTGCGGTCTGGTGCGATTGCCGCAGCATATGGACCTCGTTGATGGCGTAGGCCCGATGCTCGGCCCCTCCTGTGTCCGAGACCTCCATGAGCAGCGGGTGGGCGACGCTGCGGTGCGCCTTACCGAGCCTCTCCAGCAGCTTATCGGCCCTGAACTCGTTCATCAGGAACCCAATGGAGCCCTTGTTCATGCCGTAGATGGGCTTTCCCGTGCCCATGAAGCGATGAAGAGTCCGAAGCATCAATCCGTCGCCGCCGAGCGCGACGATGACGTCCGCCGCTTCCGGGTCGACGTTGCAGTACTGCGCGGTCAGCGAGGCTGCGGCTGCTTCCGCCTCCGGAGTCGGGCTCGCCACGAAGGCGATCGTCGAGAAGCGCCGCGCCATTCGCACTCACCCCGGTCCGGGACCGTGCAGGGCCTTTATCGCGTCGAAGGGCGGGGAGCCAGGGCTTGCGGGGCCGACGCCTCGCTGCGGATGAGCCCTCGATCGCTCGCCCTTTCACGGGACCCCCGCGAGCTCGCGTTAAGGGCCCCGCCATAGCCGGGCCCTGAACGAGATTAGGATCACTCTCGGCGGACCTGCGATGCCGCCGCGGCTCTACGCCTAGGTCCGAAGACGAAGGCTCAGACGGCCGGCGTCCATTGCACCGGCACGAAGCGGAAACCCGCGCCCTCTTTCGCGATGTGGCCCGTGGCCGGGAACGGCGCATGATAGAACGTGACTTGCGCCCGCTCGGTCGCCGCAATGTCCAGCATCTTGATCCGCGTATCCCGCGCCATGTCCGGGATCTGGTCGAAGACGGCCGCCCAGGTCGGATTTTTCACGAATAGGGCCGGATGGTTCGCGGTGTCGGCGACGAGCATCAGGCTCTTGCCGCCAGACGACAGCATGTGCGCCGTGTGGCCAGGCGTATGCCCGTAGGCCGCGACCGAGGTTACGCCAGGCGCGAGCTCCTTGCCCGCGTCGTAGCGCTTCACGTCCTTGACCATGGGGCCGAACACGCGCCGCACGTTCATGAAGCCCGGCTTTGCCGCGTCAGGCGCGGCCGCCATCTTCGTGTCGTCCATCCAGAACGCCCATTCCACCTCCGGCACCATGACTTCGGCGTTCGGGAACTGGACGGTGCCGTCCTTCAGCCGGAGACCGCTGATGTGATCGGGATGGAAATGGCTGAAGATCACGGTGTCGACCTTGGCCGGGTCAAAGCCCGCGGCCTTGAAGTTCGCCATCCACTTGCCGGCGGTCGGCGGGCCGTTATCGCCGAAGCCCGCGTCGATGAGGATCGTCTTGCCGCCCGTCCGCAGCACGGAGGTCGTGAACGGGATCGGAAGCGCCGTATCCGGCAGGAAGGCGTCCGTCGCCGCTTTCTTGACGTCCGCCAGCTCAGCGTTGCGCACGAAACCGTCGAGGGGCCGGGTGAAGAACCCCTCATTCACGGCCGTGACCTCGATGTCGCCGACCTTGTAGCGGTAGAAGCCCGGCGCTTGAGGCACGCCGGCGGCGGCGGGCGGGCTTGCCGCCGGCGCGGGCGCCGTCTGGGCCTGAGCCAATCCTGTCATTCCCGCGGCCAGCGGCGCCGCGGCCATCATCGTCCGTCTCGTCAGCATGGCGATCTCCTGAAAACCGGTCTAATGCGGGCGGCGGGTGCATCCCGCCTTGCGCATTTGACGATCAGACTCCCCCGTCTATTCCCCTCTTTCACGACGGTCGAGCGACAATCCGCGAGTGCGCGGCCGCACGGTCGCGGCGCTTGCGAGCATCGAAGGTTCCGCGAGTCGCACTCGGCTTCGATGCCTCGGCTGAGGATCCGATCGGGGCGCTGAAGGTTACAGCCGACGGTTTCGCGGGGCGGCCGAGATGGTCGCGCACCTCGATCAGCCGACGGTTCTCGTCCAGGAGGGCGGGTACCTGTGCGACGCGCTGCCGCGAAACCTCGTCGCGTTCCTGGCTGCCTTTGAAGGCGCGAGCCGGTTCAGGAGCTGACCGGCGCCAGCCTTTGCCACGGCCGCGCCTCCTCAAAGGCGCGCGACGCCCGAAGCACCAGTCCGTCGCGGTGCATCGGGCCGACGATTTGCAGGCCGACCGGCAGGCCCGCGGCGGTAAGCCCGCACGGCACGGTGGCGGCCGGCTGACCGGTCAAGTTGAAAGGATAGCTGTAGGGCGTCCAGCCTAGCCAATCACTGCCGAAGCGCCCGTCGGGAGGCGTATCGTGCCCGGCCTCGAAGGCCGGGGTCGCGACCGTGGGCGTGAGCAAGAGGTCGAAGCGCTCATGGTAGCGGGCGGTCGCGGCATAGATCGTACCCCGAGCGTTCGCTGCCGCGACGAAATCCGCTCCCGAGAGGTCGCGACCGCTTTCGGCTTGCGCCACGAACCCTGGATCGATCTCGGCCCAGCGGGTTTCGGGGATGGCAGACAGCGCCGACCAGGCGCCGACCCGCCAGAGCGTTCGGAGGATCTTAGTCGGATCATCGAACCCCGGATCGGCCTCCTCGACCGCAGCGCCGAACTCCTCGAACGCCGCGGCCGCCTTCGCGCACAACGCCTCGACCTCGGCGTCGAGAGTCTCGACATAGCCAAGGCGAGGGCTCCAGCCGATCCGCATTCCGCGCAGCCCGACCTCGAGCCCCGCCAGGAAGTTCTGCGGCGGGGTGACGAGAGCGGACATGTCGCGCGGATCGGGCGCCGCGATCACGGTGAGCATGGCGGCCGCATCCGCGACCGTCCTGGTGATCGGGCCGACATGCGAGACAATCGCGAACGGGGAAGGTGGATGGGCCGGCACTCGCCCGAAGCTCGGCTTGATGCCGAACACGCCGCAGAACGAGGCCGGGATGCGGATCGAGCCCGCGCCGTCCGTGCCGAGATGGATCGGCCCGAGGCCGAGCGCCGCCGCGGCCGACGCCCCCGCCGACGAGCCTCCGGGTGTCGTCCGGGTGTCCCAAGGATTGCGGGCCACGCCGTAGAGCGGGCTGTCGCCGAGCCCCTTCCAGCCGAATTCCGGCAACGTCGTCTTGGCGAACGGCACCGCGCCCGCCTCCAAGAGACGGTCGACCGCGGGCGCGTTCTCGACGGCTGGCTCGGCGCTGGTCGTCCGCGAACCGCGGCGGACGGGATGGCCCTTCCAGAGAATGTTGTCCTTCACGGTGAACGGGACGCCGTCGAGCGGGCTCTTCGGGGCGCCGGCCCGCCACCTCGCCTCGGACTCGCGCGCAGCCGCGAGCGCTCCATCCCGATCGATCAGGCAGAAGGCGTTGACGGACGGGTTCGCCCGTTCTGCCGCGTCCAGGACGGCGCGCGAGACCTCGACCGGGGAGAACCGCCTCTCCCGAAAACCGTCCACGAGCGAGTTCAGGTCGAGCGATTGCATGTCGGTCATGGTCGGTCGCGCCCCGCTATCCGCGAGCGAGCATAGGCACGATCCGTGGCCGGGAGGTACCCGTCCCGTGCGTGTACGTCCGCCCTACCGCTATCGCGCGGAGCGATCCCCTGACCTGTTGGCGACGGAGTATGTCGCCGCGGCGGCCTGCGCGTCCGAGGGGGACGTCGTGACGGCCTGTTCGCGAGAGTTGCGGCGCGAGCGTCGCTCGCTCCGAGACGCGGTCTGGATCAGCCCTTGGCGTCGGGCTTCGTAGTAATATCCGCGTGCGTAGTGGCCGACCGCCCGGTCGTGGTTGCCGCCCGCTGTCCGGTAGGCTCCAGCCAGGTATTTGACGGCGTAGGTGATGTTCGTCTCGGCGTCGAGGAGACCGGCCGGTCCGCCCTGGTAGCCCAGCGCTCTCGCGGTCCCGGTCTTAATCTGCATGAGCCCCATGGCTCCGCCCTGGCCGACGGCGCGGGGGTTGTACTTGCTCTCGCGGACGACGATCCGGTGCACGAGTTCCTCGGGGACGCCGTTCAGTCGTGCGTGCTGGGTGATCAGGGCATCGATCTCTGCCCGCCCCGCGAGCCGTGGAAGGAGAGAGCCGCGCGGCTGGGCGGCTGGCGCGCCAAAGAGGGTTCCGAACCAGTTCGTGGACGTCTCGGGCCTGCCGAGCTCGGCGACGGGGCCGGGGGGCGGGGCCTCGATCCCCCCGGTCGCGACCGGGTCCGCCGCGGAGCCCCTTGCGGCTCCTCCGCCGAGTTCCTCTGGCCGAACCGGGGGAAGCGACGTTCGCCGTCGTCCGCCATACGCGGCGCGAACCGGCTTCTCGCGAACGGCTGCAGCGCCTTCGGGCTGGTTCACCTCGGTTGATCGCCCGCCGGGGGCGACCAGTGCGGCTGCTTCGGCCGAAGTGGCAGGCTGGCTGCCTCTCAGCTTGGGCGGCGGCGCGGCACCCTGGTCGCCCGAGGGCACGCTCGACACCTCGACGGCCTCAGCGGGGCCGACCAGACTTGCGACCGCGAGGCCAACCAGCACGACGCGAAAAAGCATTCTTCACCGAGGTTGAGCCGCTCCGTCACTCCGGGTCAATTAGGGCTGGAGCGAGGCGCCGGCCCCGGCCGGGGCCCGGTATCGGGCAGTCCCACCCTGAATGAACGAACTCGGACGGTTATGGGGCGAACAGGTCAGGTCGACGCAACCTGAGCGTTTGGACGAGGAGCATCGTCTTCGCGTCCTGCAATCGACCCTCGTCCGCCATCGAGGCAAGGGCGGAGAGCGGCATCTCGGACACCGTGATGTTCTCGTTCTCCGCCGCCAGACCACCGCCGGAGCCTCGTCGATCCGGCGCCGAGTAGGATCCCAGGAAAAGGTGGATGCGCTCGGTCGAGATGCCCGGCATCGACCAGATCACCGCGACCGGATCGAGCACCGAGAGCGCAAGCCCTGCCTCCTCGTCGGCTTCCCGTCTCGCGCAATCAGCCGGCTCATCCCCGTCCAGCAACCCGGCGATCGCCTCCAGGCCGTCGGGCTCCCCCGCGGTCAGAAGCATGGGGACGCGCAGCTGCCGCACGAGGAGCGCCGTCTTTCGACCGGGATCGTAGGCCAGCACCGCCACGGCGTCGCCGTGATCCTCGACCTCACGCGTGAAACGACGCCCGTCCTGCGGGGATGCGACATCGACCTTCAGCAATCGTCCCCAGCCTTCGTAAACGGTCGTCACGCTTTCGATCTTCGGTGCCGACACGGCCGAGCCCTCACACGTTAGCGGCGAAGGACGCGTCGTGGAGGAGCCTCTCGATGGTGACAAGGCCGTTCCCCAAAATTGCGGCGCTCGCACCCGGACGCGAAATCTCGGTCTCGGCTGACCTGGCGGCCCGGTCGGACGTCCCGGGAAACGTCGGAGGGCGGGGTCGTTCTGAAAGACTCGGGCGTAAGTCGCTGGACTAGGGCCTTTCCCCATTGCGGGGTCCGGGGTGTTCTGATTCAGCGTTCTGAGGAGGACGCGGATCATGGGCGAACGGTTTTGGCTGAGCGACGCGCAATGGGCGACGATCGAGCCGTTGCTGCCG
>JAABUN010003731.1_pt1 | contig 22692 bp, 22 predicted proteins | sample 5559311 | NCBI WGS metagenome assembly JAABUN01 (sample SAMN10711877, study PRJNA513370) | rock metagenome | isolation source: Antarctica rocks | place: Antarctica: Victoria Land, Siegfried Peak sud
TCTGTTGCGCCCCCGGCAGGATTCGAACCTGCGCTCCCGCCTCCGGAGGGCGGTGCTCTATCCCCTGAGCTACGGGGGCAACAGCGCTCGATGTTAGCAGTCAGGGGGCGGGCACCACGACATACTGAGCGGCTGTGCCCCTCTAGACTGCGCGGGTGACTCCCGAGCAGCTCGCCGACGCCATCCTGTCCTGCCTGAAGGAGTCCGTCGCCGCCGGTGACCTGGCGGCGCCGGTTCCCGACGAGGTACGGGTGCAGCGTCCACGCAGCCGGGAGCACGGCGACTGGTCGACCAACGTGGCCATGCAGCTGGCCAAGCCCGCCGGTATGCCGCCGCGCCAGGTGGCCGAGCTGCTCGCCGACCGGTTGGGTGCGGTGCCGGGGGTGGCTGCCGTGGCCGTTGCGGGCCCGGGCTTCCTCAACATCACCCTGGACACCGCCAGCGCCGGTCAGCTGGCCCGAGCCGTGGTCGAGAGCGGTGCGGCATACGGGCGGAACGATTCGCTGGTCGGGCAGGTCGTCAACCTGGAGTTCGTCTCTGCCAACCCGACCGGTCCGCTGCATCTGGGGCACACCCGGTGGGCAGCGCTCGGGGATGCGCTGCGGCGGCTGCTGCTGGCCAGCGGCGCCCAGGTGACCGCCGAGCACTACGTCAACGACGCCGGTGCCCAGCTCGACCGTTTCGGAGCCTCGATCCTGGCCGCGGCCAAGGGTGAGCCGGCTCCCGAGGGTGGTTACTCAGGGGACTATGTCGACGATCTGGTCCGCAAGATCCTGGTTGAGCGTCCGGACCTGCTGCAACTGCCCGAGCCAGAGGCCGTCCAGGTGGCCAGAGAGCGCGGCTGCGCTGTGCAGCTGCAGCAGATCAAGGACACGCTGGAGCAGTTCAACGTCCACTTCGACGTGTGGTTCTCCGAGAAGTCGCTGCACGACTCCGGCGCCGTCGAGCAGGCGGTGCAGCGGCTTCGCGAACAGGGTCACGTGTTCGACGCCGACGGCGCGGTCTGGTTGCGGACGACCGACTTCGGCGACGACCGTGACCGGGTGCTGGTGCGCGCCAACGGGGCGCCGACCTACTTCGCCGCCGACGCGGCCTACTACCTGAGCAAGAAGGACCGCGGCTTTCCCGCCAAGATCTACATGCTCGGCGCGGACCACCACGGCTACGTCGGCCGGCTCAAGGCGATCGCCGCCTGCGCCGGCGATGACCCGGAGCGCAACATCGAGGTGCTCATCGGCCAGCTCATCAACATCCGCGGGTCGCGGATGGGCAAGCGCCTGGGCAACGCGGTGTTCCTCGGTGAGCTGCTGCAGTGGATCGGCTCGGATCCCATCCGTTACTCCTTGGCCCGCTTCCCGGCAGACTCCCCGCTGGACCTGGACGGAGAAGACCTGCGGCGCCGCAGCAACGACAACCCGGTGTACTACGTGCAGTACGCGCACGCCCGAACGTCCAACGTAGCGCGGCTCGCGCAGGAGGACGGCGTGCGCCTGGAGGACGGCTTCGACCCCGCGCTGCTGGGGCACGAGACCGAGTCCGCACTGCTCGCTGTGATCGGCGACTTCCCGCGGGTGGTCGCGCAGGCCGCCACCCTGCGCGAGCCGCACCGGGTGGCCCGCTACCTGGAGGACCTAGCCGGCCGATACCACAAGTGGTATGACGAGTGCCGGGTCCGCCCGACCGACCCGGCGGAGGAGATCACCGATCTGCACCGCACCCGACGCTGGCTCAACGACGCCACCCGACAGGTGTTGGCCAACGGGCTGGACCTGCTGGGCGTCGGCGCACCGGAGCGGATGTGAGCGCGATGAGCCGTCGTGACGCTGGAGTACGGCAATGACCCCGCCGCTGCGGGTGGCCCTGCTGGGCTGCGGCACCGTGGGGGCTGCCGTGGCGCGGCTGATGGCCCAGCGAGCCGAGCTGCTGGCGCAGCGGGCCGGCCGCCCGCTGCAGCTGACCGGGATCGCGGTGCGCAACGTCTCCCAGCCGCGGGACCTGCCGGCGGAGCAGGCCGGACTGCTCACCGAGGCAGCGGACGCCCTGGTCGATGGCGCCGACGTCGTGGTCGAGCTGATGGGCGGCATTGAGCCTGCGCGGAGTCTGTTGCTGCGCGCGATGCGCCAAGGTGTCGACGTGATCAGCGCCAACAAGCAGCTGATCGCCCGGCACGGCGAAGAGCTGCACGCGGTGGCTGCGGAGCACGGGGTGGGTCTGGACTACGAGGCGGCGGTGGTTGCCGCGGTGCCGGTGCTGCGAGTGGTGCGCGAGTCCCTCGCCGGCGATGAGATCACCTCGATCTCGGGGATCGTCAACGGCTCCACCAACTACGTACTCGACCTCGTCGCGCGAACCGGGGCAACCTTCGCTGAGGCACTGGCCAAGGCGGATGCGCTCGGCTACCTGGAGTCGGACCCGAGTGAGGACCTCGACGGCATCGACGCGGCAGCCAAGATCGTGATCCTGGCTCGCACCGCGTGGGGGGTCAGCCTCAGCTTCGACGATGTGCAGTGCACCGGGATCAACGGGTTGACCGAAGCCGACTTCGAGCAGGCCCGGGGCACGGGTCAGGTGATCAAGCTGATCGCGTCAGCGTGGACGTCCGGTCCCGCCCGTCAGCCACGGGTCGAGCTCGCGGTGCGCCCGGTCCTGCTGGCCCAGGACCACCCCTTCGCCCAGATCCGGGAGGGCGGCAACGCTGTGGTCATCGAGGCCGCTTCGGCCGGTCGGGTTCGGTTGCACGGTGCGGGTGCCGGGGGTGAGGCGACCGCCTCGGCAGTGCTCGGTGATCTCATCGCCGTCGCCCGCAGACGCTCCCGAGGGGCCTGAGACGGCGCGCCGGTGCCGCCGATGTGGTCGGGCGGCGGCACGGTGATAGAGTCTGGCTCATCACGCGGGGGCCCCACATCGGTGGTGTCCCACCCCCACCAGAGTCGGGTCCGCGGATACACCCTGGTTCAGCCGTCGTCAGCGGGCACGACATACCGTGCGCACCATCGCTCGCGATTACGGACCAAGGCATCCAACCAGCGCCACCAATGAGCGCTGTTCCAGTTCAGACCCCATGACCCGGCAGCAAGCCGGGAGTGCAGCGGGAGAAGGAAAACTTAGTGACTGAGACCACCACAGCCGAGTCCACGACCAAGACCGGTGCGCTGAGCGCCATGCGCCTGGGAGAGCTGCAGGACCTTGCCGGCATAATGGGCATTTCTGTGTCGCGGGGCATGCGCAAGGCCGACCTCGTGTCAGCGATCAGGGATGCGCGAGGGGGCGCCGCCATCACGCGTGCACCCCAAGCCGCCGAGGCCCCACGGTCATCGGCGCCCACGTCGGCCAACGGTTCGGCGGTGGGGGAGCAGCGGGAGCGTCGTTCGCGCCGGGCCTCTGCCGACACGGGTGCGCCGAGGGCCAACGATGCTCAAGGCCAACAGGTCCACGGCAACCCGACCAACGGCGTGCCGCAGGCCGCCGAGTCCGACCGGCGCGAGGACGCGAGCCGCCGCGGGGACGCGAGCCGCCGCGAGGACGACGGGCAGCGTGGCGGGCAGGAGCAGGCCAGGCACGGCAGCAACCGGGGCCGGGCCGAGCAGGGCGAGGGCCAGCAGGGGCGCGAGCAGCGCAGCGGTGGCCAGCGTGACCAGCAGTCCCGTGACCAGCAATCCGCTGACAAGGCCGGAGCGCAGGGTAGCCAACAGCCTTCGGACAAGGCCGCGTCGCAGGGCAACCAGTCCGGTGGCCAGCAGGGCGGTCGCCCATATGACGATGACGACGACGAGCGCGGTGGGCGCGGTCGCCGCCGCAACCGGCAGCGCGGGCGCGACCGCAAGCGTGGTCGCACCCAGGGTCATGACCGTGGCAACGACTCCTATGCCGAGGACCCGCAGGAGGGCTACTCCGAGGAGGACGTGCTGGTGCCGGTAGGTGGGGTGCTCGACGTGCTCGACAGCTATGCCTTCATCCGCACCACCGGCTACCTGCCGGGCGCGACCGACGTCTACGTCCCGCTGGGGATGGTGCGCAAGAACGGCCTGCGCAAGGGCGACGCCGTCATCGGGGCCATCAAGGCTCCCGGCGACGCTGAGCCGGAGTCTCTCCCGCAGCACGGTGGCGGCAAGAACAACCGTGGCAAGTTCAACGCACTCGTCCGGCTCGACACCATCAACGGGCAGAGCCCGGAGCAGGCCAAGCAGCGCCCCGAGTTCAGCAAGCTGACCCCGCTCTACCCGCAGGATCGGCTGCGTCTGGAGACTGCTGACCACAAGAACCTGACTAACCGGATCATCGACCTGGTCGCACCCATCGGCAAGGGCCAGCGGGGGCTGATCGTGTCTCCGCCCAAGGCCGGCAAGACGCTGGTGCTGCAGTCGATCGCCAACGCGATCACCACCAACAACCCCGAGGCCCACCTGATGGTCGTCCTGGTGGACGAGCGTCCGGAGGAGGTCACCGATATGCAGCGCACGGTCAAGGGCGAGGTGGTCGCCTCGACGTTCGACCGCCCGGCAGAAGACCACACCACGGTTGCGGAGCTGGCCATCGAGCGGGCCAAGCGTCTGGTCGAGCTGGGCGGCGACGTGGTCGTGCTGCTCGACTCGATCACGCGGCTTGGTCGGGCCTACAACAACGCGGCCCCCTCCAGCGGTCGGATCTTGTCCGGTGGTGTGGACTCCAACGCGCTCTACCCGCCCAAGCGCTTCTTCGGCGCGGCTCGCAACATCGAGAACGGCGGCTCGCTGACCATCCTGGCCACCGCGCTGGTCGAGACCGGATCCAAGATGGACGAGGTCATTTTCGAGGAGTTCAAGGGCACCGGCAACATGGAGCTGCGGCTGTCCCGGCAGCTGGCCGACCGCAGGATCTTCCCGGCCGTCGACGTCAACCCCTCGGGCACCCGTCGCGAGGAGATCCTGATGGGCGGCGACGAGCTCAAGGTGATGTGGAAGCTGCGCCGCGTGCTCTCGGCGCTGGACTCTCAGCAGAGCATCGAGCTGCTGCTGGACCGGTTGCGCAAGACTCGCAACAACTATGAGTTCCTTACTCAGGTGCAGCAGACGTCCTCGATCAAGCTGGACGACGAGGACTGAGCACCTCAGGTATGTCGTGTCGCTGCGTGGTTCGCCGATGACCACGGACCCGGTCCGGGTCACCCACTGGATCGGGGGGGCACCCTGGAGCGCACCGGCCGAGCGCACGGCGCCGGTGACCAACCCGGCCACGGGGCAGGTCACCGCAGAGGTGGACCTGGCCTCCGCCGCCGTGGTCGACGCGGCGGTGGCGTCGGCCCGGGCGGCCTGGCAGGACGGGTGGGCGCAGTCGTCGTTGTCGCGCCGCACCTCGGTGCTGTTCGCGTTCCGCGAGCTGCTGCATCGGCATACCGACCGGATCGCCGCCCTGGTGACCGCCGAGCACGGCAAGGTGCTCAACGACGCCAGGGGCGAGGTCGCCCGGGGGTTGGAGGTCGCCGAGTTCGCCTGCGGCGTGCCGTCCTTGCTCCGGGGGGCGGCCAGCGACACCGTCGCCACCGACCTCGATGTGCGCTCGCTGCGCCAGCCGCTCGGGGTGGTGGCGGTCATCAGCCCGTTCAACTTCCCGGTCATGGTGCCGCTGTGGTTCGTGCCGGTCGCCCTGGCCTGCGGCAACGCCGTCGTTCTCAAGCCCAGTGAGAAGGACCCGTCCGCGGCGTTGGCCGTTGCCCAGGTGTGGAGTGAGGCCGGACTTCCCGATGGCGTCCTCAACGTGGTCCACGGCGACGGTGCGGCCGTCGACATGCTTCTCGCCCACGAGCACGTCGAGGCGGTGTCCTTCGTCGGGTCCACTCCCGTGGCCCGGCACGTCTACGCGAGCGGCACGGCATACGGCAAGCGGGTGCAAGCCCTCGGTGGGGCCAAGAACCACATGCTGGTGCTGCCCGACGCCGATCTGGACCAGGCGGCCGACGCGGCCGTCAGCGCCGGCTTCGGCTCGGCGGGTGAGCGGTGCATGGCGATCTCGGCCGTCGTGGTGCTGGACGACGTGGCCGATGACCTGGTCGACCGGATCGCGGAGCGCACGCGCCGGCTGCGCACCGGCGACGGCACCCGGGGTGTCGACATGGGGCCCCTGGTCACGGCCGCTCACCGGGATCGGGTGCGCACCTTCGTGGACAACGCGCAGAGCGAGGGAGCCACCCTGGTCGTCGACGGCCGCGAGGGGCCCGTCGAGGGTGCGCAGAGCGGCTTCTACCTGGCTCCCACACTGGTGGACCACGTCGGGCCCGATATGTCGGTCTATGTCGAGGAGGTGTTCGGCCCCGTGCTCTCGGTGCTGCGGGTCGCCACCTTCGAGCAGGGCCTGGAGCTGGTCAACGCCAACCGGCACGGCAACGGCGCTGCGATCTTCACCCGGGACGGCGCCACGGCCCGGCGCTTCGAACGGCAGGTAGAAGTGGGCATGGTCGGCGTCAACGTGCCGATCCCGGTGCCCGCCGCGCACTTCTCCTTCGGCGGCTGGAAGGACAGCCTGTGGGGGGACACGCACGCCTACGGTCCGGACGGGGTCCACTTCTTCACCCGCGGCAAGGTGGTAACCACCCGGTGGCCCGCGACCGCCGCCGGGGTGGACCTGGGCTTCCCTGCGCACCGCTGAGCCCAACGGAGCGGAGACGCATGGACTGCGCAAACGACACAGACTTTGGAATACCCCGCCCCGCCCTGGCATTATGCATGGTTGGCCCACCGGTTCACGGCCGGCATCCTGCCGGCCGACCCGGGGAACACCGCCACCTGAGGGAGACCCACGTGAAGAGCAACATCCACCCCGCCTACGCCGAGACCCAGGTCACCTGCAGCTGTGGTGCTACGTTCACCACCCGCAGCACGTCCGCGGACGGGCGGATCAGCGCTGACGTCTGCTCCCAGTGTCACCCGTTCTACACCGGCAAGCAGAAGATCCTGGACACCGGCGGGCGCATCGCTCGCTTCCAGGAGCGCTACGGCAAGAAGGCCGCGAAGTAGTCGGAGCGTGCCGACCCCGGCACCGCACCCGGTGCCAGGGTCTCGTCGCCGCTGTCCGGACCGCCACCGCTCACTGCACCTGAGGCGGGTCAAGAGGAGATGCCATGGAGGAGTCGGCCGCCGCGGCGCTCGCGGAGCTCGATGACCTCGAGCGCCGGCTCGCTGACCCCGGAGTGCACGCAGACCCAGCGGTCTACCGCCGACTGACCAAGCGGTATGCGGCCCTGTCGCCGACGGTGCACGCCTACCGCGAGTGGCAGCGGGTCCAGGACGACCTGGCCACGGCTCGCGAGCTGGCCGAGCAGGACGAGTCCTTTGCCGCCGAGGTTCCCGGCCTGGCCGAGCAGGAGACCCTTGCCGCCGACCGGCTCCGACGGCTGCTGCTGCCTCGCGACCCCGACGACGACCGGGACGCCATCGTCGAGGTCAAGGCCGGGGAGGGTGGTGCCGAGTCCGCACTGTTCGCTGCCGACCTGGTGCGGATGTACCTTCGCTACGCCGAACGACGCGGCTGGCGGGTCGAGGTGCTGGACGCCACGGAGTCAGACCTCGGCGGCTACAAGGACATCCGGCTGGGAGTGCAGGCCCCCGGCGCAGCCCAGCCGGGCCAAGCGCCGTGGGCGCGGCTGAAGTACGAGGGCGGGGTGCACCGGGTGCAACGGGTGCCGGTCACGGAGAGCCAGGGGCGAATCCACACCTCCGCGGCCGGGGTGCTGGTGATGCCCGAGGTCGAGGACCCTGAAGAGGTCGACCTGGCCCCGGCCGACCTGAAGGTGGATGTCTTCCGCTCCAGCGGTCCGGGGGGACAGTCGGTCAACACGACGGACTCCGCTGTGCGGATCACCCACCTGCCGACCGGCCTGGTGGTCTCCTGCCAGAACGAGAAGTCACAGCTGCAGAACAAGGAGTCGGCTCTGCGCGTGCTGCGCGCCCGGCTGCACCAGCAGGCGGTGGATGAGCTGGATGCCCAGGCATCGGCGCAGCGGCGCAGCCAGATCCGCACCGTCGACCGCAGCGAACGGATCCGCACCTACAACTTCCCGGAGAACCGCATTGCCGACCATCGCACGGGGTTCAAGGCCTACAACCTGGACCAGGTGCTCGATGGCGACCTGGACCCGGTCGTGCAGTCGGCGATGGAGGCCGACGAGGCAGCTCGTCTCGCGGGACTCGCCGGGGAGCGGTCCTGAGCCAGGCAGGGCAGTGGCGCGGCTACGACCAGGTGCTGCGCGAGGCAACGCGTGCGTTGACCGAGGCGCGGGTGGCCAGCCCGCGCGTGGACGCGGAGCTCCTGCTCGCGCACGTCACCGGTCTGCCTCGCGGCGAGGTGGTGAAGCGTGCCCTGCTGGGCGAGGCGGTCACCGAGAAGGAGCTCACGGCATACCTAGGGCTGGTGGGTGACCGCGGCGACCGGGTGCCGCTGCAGCACCTCACCGGCACGGCGAGCTTTGCCGGGCTGGAGCTCGCCGTCGGTCCGGGGGTGTTCGTGCCGCGTCCGGAGACCGAGACCCTGGTCGAGCGGGCGGTAGCGGCGGTGGCAGACATCGAGGAGGCGCTGGTCATGGATCTGTGCTCCGGCAGCGGCGCCATCGCGCTTGCGGTGAAGCGGCGCGTGCCGACGAGCCGCGTGGTCGGTGTCGAGCTCTCGGCCCAGGCACATGCGTGGGCCCTGCGCAACGTCGAGCGCACGGGGTTGGACGTGGACCTGCGGCTCGGTGACGCTCGGGCAGCGGGGGAGGAGCTGCTCGGTCTGGTCGACGTGGTCACCTGCAACCCCCCCTATATCCCGGCTGGGGCCGTGCCGGTCGACCCTGAGGTCCGCGACCATGACCCCGACCTGGCGCTCTACGGCGGCAGCGGGGACGGCTTGGACCTGCCGCTGGCGATGGCCGCGCGAGCTGCGGACCTGTTAGGACCGGGTGGTGTGCTCCTGTTGGAGCATGCCGATACGCAGGGAGTGACGTTGCCCGCACGACTACACGGGCAACGGGTATGGCGGGACGTGAGCGATCACGCGGACCTCACCGGGCGCCCACGGGTCACCCGGGCGGTACGGCGGACTCGCTGAGCCCACCCCTTCAGCCGCCTTGCGCCCGGGCGGCTCCGGCTCGTCCGGTGCCGCCCGGGCGGTGGGTCACTAGCGACCGAGAATGAAAATCACCAGAGCGATGATGAGCAGCACCCCGACGATGGTCCAAATCATTCCACTACCGCGCACGGTCGTCTCCTTCGTCTCGTTCCGGCTCAGGCGGACGCCTGTGCCTCTGGGGTGAGAGTAGCCACATCTGCCGGCGTCGCATCCTGAAATCCTCACGATCGGAGTGTGGAATGTCAGAATGAGCGGGTGATCGTGGACTGTGGCGACCCAGCGACCTGGGACGAAGCCATCGCGCAGGCAGCCGAGGTCGTGCGGGGTGGCCGCCTCGTAGTGCTGCCCACCGACACGATCTACGGAGTAGGGGCCGACGCCTTCGACGAGGTGGCGGTGGCCATGGTGCTAGCGGCCAAGCACCGCGGTCGTGAGATGCCGCCACCGGTGCTGGTGCCCAACCCGCGCACGGTCGATGGCTTGGCCACGACGGTGCCGATGTACGCCAAGATCTTGATGCGGCAGTTCTGGCCCGGGCCGCTCACCCTGGTGCTGCGGGCCCAGACCTCGCTGGCCTGGGATCTCGGGGAGACCAACGGCACCGTCGCGCTGCGGATGCCCGATGACGAGATCGCCCTTGCTCTGCTGACCGAGGTCGGACCGATGGCTGTGACCAGCGCCAACGTCACCGGCCGCCCCGCGGCGACGACGGCCGCCGGCGCACAGGAGCAGCTCGGCGGTGCGGTCACGACCTACCTGGACGGCGGTCCCCGCGAGGGGGGCGCAGCCTCGACCATCGTCGACTGCACGGGGGAGGAGCCCGTGGTGCTGCGACACGGTGTACTGCCCGCTGACCGGCTTCGTGAGGTGCTGGGCGAGACCGTCCTACACGACGCACCGCCTGCCGAGACCTCTGCCAGTGCGATCGGGGGCGACCCGCCGGCTGCGGACCCGACGGGCGAGGACGCGCCTGCCGGCTCCGGTGTGCTGTCGGAGGTCTCGGCACGGCTGGTCGGCAGTGTGCGGCCCACCTCCCTGTCGCTGCCTGAAGGGGCGTTGCGCGACCTTCCGCCGACCCGCTGAGCCGAGAGCCGCGAACCCCTACAGTGGTCGTGCACAGCCGGGCGTCGCACCGGCCCCGTCGAGGAGGAGAGTCGCGTTGAGCACCGAAGTCACCCCCCAGTCCTACTACGGCCCGAGCTTCGGCTCCTTGCTCGAGCACGACCCTGCGATCGCGGAGCTGCTGGTGGGGGAGCTCGACCGGCAACGGTCCGGCATTCAGCTGATCGCCAGTGAGAACCAGACCAGCCCGGCGGTGCTGGCCGCCCTGGGCTCGACGCTGTCCAACAAGTATGCCGAGGGTTACCCGGACCGCCGCTACTACGGCGGGTGCGCCGAGGTCGACAAGGTGGAGAAGCTGGCCATCGAGCGGGCCATCGCACTGTTCGGCGCCGACCACGCCAACGTCCAGCCGCACTCGGGTGCCAGCGCCAACCAGGCCGTCTACGGTGCCTTTGCCGCTCCCGGCGACACGGTGCTGGGGATGTCGCTGGACCACGGCGGCCACCTGACCCACGGCTTCAAGGTGTCCTTCTCGGGCAAGTGGTTCAACGCCGTGCACTACGGGGTAGCCAAGGAGACCGAGGACATCGACTACGACCAGGTCCGGGACCTGGCCAAGGAGCATCGCCCCAAGCTCATCATCGCGGGCGGCTCGGCCATCCCGAGGAAGATCGACTTCGCCGCCTTCCGAGCGATCGCCGACGAGGTGGGCGCGATCTTCTGGGTCGACGCCGCTCACTTCATCGGTCTGGTCGCCGGGCAGGCGATCCCCTCGCCGGTGCCGCACGCCGACGTCGTCAGTTTCACCACGCACAAGGTGCTGCGAGGCCCCCGCGGGGGCGCGATCGTGTGCAAGAGCGAGCATGCGGCCAAGATCGACCGCGCCGTCTTCCCGATGATGCAAGGCGGTCCGTTGATGCACGCTGTCGCCGGCAAGGCGGTCAACTTCGCCGAGTGTGCGACCCCCGCCTACAAGGACTATGCCCGCCAGGTGATCGACAACGCCCAGGCGCTGGCGGCCGGGCTCGGCGAGCGCGGCATCCGACCGATCACCGGCGGCACGGACACGCACCTGTCGCTGCATGACCTGCGCGAGGTCGGGGTCTCGGGAGCCGACGCAGAGAAGCGCTGCGACGCGGCCGGCATCGTGCTCAACAAGAACGCCATCCCGTTCGACCCGGAGAAGCCCAACATCGCCTCCGGGATCCGCGTCGGGACCCCGTCGGTGACCACCCAGGGCATGGGCACCGCCGAGATGGAGCGCATCGCCGACCTGATCCACCGAGCGGTCACCACCACCGACGGCGACGCCGAGCACGAGAGCGCCAAGGATCTGCGCGCCGAGGTGACCGAGCTGCTCGGTGCGCACCCGGCATACCCGAGTCCCTGACCTGCAGGCGAGCGGTCAACGCGATGCGGGTGGGCGGAGGTGAGCGATGCGCGAGTACCTGCTGATCCTGTTGACGGCGGCGATCTTCACGTATGCAGCCACCACTCTGGTGCGCCGGCTCGCCTTCGTCGTCGGCGCGGTGACCCCGGTGCGGGCTCGCGACGTGCACGCGGTGCCCACCCCGCGGCTCGGTGGGGTAGCCATGCTCGTTGGCTTCGCCGCGGCCGTGCTCGTGGGCAGTCGGCTGCCCTTCCTCGGTCAGCTCTTCGACACCCCGGAACTGGTCGGCGTGCTGCTCGGCGCCACCATCGTCACCCTGATGGGTGCGCTCGACGACGTGCGCGACCTGGACTGGCTGACCAAGCTCGCCGGTCAGGTGATCGCCGGTGGGGTGATGGCCTTCTTCGGCGTCCAGCTGCTCAGCCTGCCGATCTTTGGGGTGACTGTGCTGCCCGAGCCGGTATTGGTGACGCTGACCATCATCATCGTCGTCATCTCCACCAACGCGGTCAACTTCTTGGACGGTCTCGACGGGCTGGCCGCCGGGGTCGTGTTCATCTCCGCAGCGGCCTTCTTCGCCTGGACCTACCTGGTCGCGCGGGCCTTCGACCCGCCCAACGTGTTCTCCACCGCCACCTTCATCACCGCAGCGATCATGGGGTGCTGTCTGGGCTTCCTGCCGCACAACATCCACCCGGCCCGGCTGTTCATGGGGGATGCGGGGGCACTGCTGCTCGGCCTGCTGCTAGCTGCTTCCACGATCTCGATGACGGGGAGTGTCGACCCCAACTCCAGCGTGGCCGCCACCTCGACCCTGGCCGCCATCATGCTGCCGCTGCTGCTGCCGGTCGCGATCCTGGCCGTGCCGATCCTGGACATGGCCCTGGCCGTCGTGCGCCGGACGCGCCGCGGGGTGCTGCCCTGGAAGCCCGACGCGCACCACTTGCACCACCAGCTGCTGCGGATCGGGCACAGCCACCGTCGAGCCGTATGGCTGCTCTACCTGTGGTCGGGGCTGCTAGCCGTCGGTGCCGTCTCGTTCGCCTACGTGCCACCATGGGTGTCCGTCGCCGGGATGGTGCTGGCGATCGCGGTGGCTGCTCTGCTGACCTGGCGCCCGCGGCAGCGATCCGCCTCCTGACCAGCATGTTCGCCCTCGACGATCGCTTGTGATAGCTTTCACAAGCACAGATCCCGCCCCCGATGACCCGCACCGGAATGGACGAGATGGCCACCCCGCAGCCGACCGCTGGCGACGACGGACGTCCTCGGGCCCCTCGAGCCGACAGCGTCTTCACCGTGATGCTGCGCAAGTCACTGCCACCGGCGCTCCTGGCTGGAGTGTTGACCGCAGGAGCGCAGTGGGTGGTGCAGGGGCCTGGGGTAGCGGGGTCAGGCTTGTTCGGGGCACTGCTCGCCGTCGCTTTCTTCGCCTCGGCGCTGGTCATGATGGCTCGCTTCGTGACCGACGGCAATCCCATGCTCTTCATGGCCGTAGGGATGAGCGTCTACCTCGCCCAGGTGATCGTGCTCCTGGGAGTACTGGTCCTGGCGCGGCAGGTCGAGGCACTCGACCTGCCGGCGGCCGGCATCGCCATGCTCGTCGTTGTGCTCGTGTGGCAGGTGGCGCAACTGCGCGCGTGGCGCAGCGCCCGTGTCCCCGTCTATGACAGCCGGTCCAGCTCGAACGAGGAGTCAGCGTGATGGCTAGGCGAAGCGTCACACCCGCATGGCGATGTCCGGTAACGTACGGGCAAGGTCCTGCTGGCCCAGGCCTGTATGCAGCAACTTGCTGCGTGTGGCCGGCCGCTGCAGGTTCCCTGTCGATCTCGTCGCCAACCGCCACAGCCAAGGAGGGCCCGTGAGCCTTAATGCGTTGTCCGCGAGCCTGGTCGGCTATGCGGCGGCCGCTGAGGAGGAGGGCTTCGAGACGCCCGGGACCTCCGACTTCTGGTGGCCGTTGATCGGCGGCGACAGCGACTGGGCGGTGACCCGGCCGGCAGTGGTCATGCTCCTCTCGGTAGCCCTGCTGGGCTTCATGTTCGTCGCTGTCGCGCGCAACCTCAGCGTGGTGCCGGGGAAAGCACAGTTCCGGACCGAGCTGGTCTACGGCTTCGTCCGCAACACCATCGGCCGCGACGTCATCGGCAGCAAGGACTTCCGGCCGTTCCTACCCCTGCTGTTCACCGTCTTCACCCTGATCCTGTTCAACAACGTGGCCGGCATCATCCCGGGCATCCAGTTCCCCTCGACCAGCCGGATCGCCTTCCCGATCGTGATCACGCTGGTGGTCTACGTCGTCTACCACGCCGTCGCGCTGAAGCGGAAGCACGGTGTGGTGGGCTACCTGAAGTCGCTGGTCCCCCCCGGGCTGCCGATGTGGCTGATCCCGTTGATGTTCTTCCTGGAGTTCTTGACCTACTTCGTCATCCGCCCGGTGACGTTGGCGCTGCGACTGTTCGGCAATATGCTCGCCGGGCACCTGATGCTGCTGCTGTTCATCCTGGGCGGGGAGTACCTCCTGCTGCACGGCGACAGCCTGTTCCTCAACGCCTCAGGTGTCATCTCGCTGCTCTTCGCCATCGCGATGACCTTCTTCGAGCTGCTGATCCAGTTCCTGCAGGCCTTCATCTTCACCATCCTGACCGCCCTGTACATCTCGGACGCCGTGTCCGAGGAGCACTGACCACGCAACCCCGACACCGGGAACCGTTCCCGGTGGCACCGAAAGGAACCCGCCATGACTGGTGACATCGCCTACCTCGGCTACGGCCTGGCCGCCATCGGCCCGGGCATCGGCGTCGGCCTCATCTTCGCCGCCTACATCAACGGCGTGGCCCGTCAGCCCGAAGCCCGCGGCATGCTGCAGACCATCGCCTTCACCGGCTTCGCGCTGACCGAGGCGCTGGCCATTCTCGGTCTGGTCTTCGCCTTCGTCTTCCGCGGCTGACACCCTCCATCGCACTGCCTGACAGAGAGGACGGGACGTGATGACCCCATCACTACCCATGGCCGAGGGCGCCGGCTGGCCCGAGGCGATCCCACTGCTGCCGCACCCGGCGGAGCTGGTCATCGGCGCCATCGCCTTTGGCCTGCTGTACTGGGTTTACAGCAAGTATGTGGTGCCCCCGCTGGAGCGGATGTATGCCGAGCGCACCGCCGCGATCGAGGGCGGCATGGAGAAGGCCGAGAAGGCGCAGGCCGAAGCCGAGGAGGCTCGGCAGAAGTACCTCGCTCAGCTGGCCGACAGCCGAGCAGAGGCAGGCCGAATCCGCGAGGAGGCCAAGGAGCAGGGTGCGCAGATCGTCGCCGAGGCGCGGGAGCAGGCCCAGTCCGAGGCCAACCGCATCAAGGAGGGCGGGCAGCGGCAGATCGAGGCCGAGCGACAGCAGGCGATGGTCTCGCTGCGCGGTGAGGTCGGCCGGCTGTCCACCGACCTGGCCGGCCGCATCGTCGGGGAGTCCTTGCAGGACCCGGCTCGGCAGAGCAACGTGGTGGACCGGTTCATTGCCGAGCTGGAGACGGGCTCTGCACCGCGGCGCACTGTGCCGGCTGGTCAGGAGTCCTGATGCAAGGGCCTTCGCGCGCCGCCCTCCACGCCTCGCGAGAGTCTCTCGACGAGGTGCTGGGAGGCGATGTCGACGCGGAGCAGCTGGCCGAGGACCTGCTCGCCGTGGCGGGGATGGTCGCCGGGTCAGCTCCGCTGCGTCGGGCGATGACCGACCCCTCTCGCGAGGGGAAGGACCGGGTGGGCCTGGCTGACCGGCTGCTCACCGGGCGCATCGGCGAGTCCGCCCACACCGTCACTCGCACCGCGGTGTCGCAGCGTTGGTCCGAGCCGATCGACCTGTCGGTCGCGCTCGAGGAGCTCGGTGTCGAGGCACTACTGGCCCACGCCGAGCGCCGCGACCGGCTAGGCCGGGTCGAGGACGAGCTCTTCCGCTTCCACCGCATCGTCACCGGCGACCCCCGACTGCAGGCTGCGCTGACCGACCGTCGCGCCCCGACCAAGGCCAAGATCGGCCTGGTCAACTCGCTGCTTGCCGACCAGGGCGCACCGGAGACCGTGCGGCTGGTGACCCACGCTGTCGGCTCGTCGACCACCCGGTTCGGTCAGGCCCTTGAGTCCTACCTCGACATCGCCGCCCGCCGTCAGAACCAGGTGACCGCGGTGATCACGACCGCGAGCGCCCTGACCGAGGAGCAGATCTCCCGGATCCTGCAGGCGCTGTCCACGCAGTACCAGCGCAACGTCCACGCCAACGTCGTCATCGACCCCTCCGTCCTCGGCGGGGTCAGGATCGACATCGGCGACGAGATCATCGAGGGGACGGTGCGCAGTCGCCTCGAAGACGCCCGCCGCCACCTGAGCCGTTGAGCACCGCACCCACGCACCGACCGACCGGCCTCACCGCATACCGGGGCCAGCGAAGGAGTAGACCATGACGGAGCTGACCATCCGTCCGGAGGAGATCCGGGACGCCCTGGACAAGTTCGTCCAGTCCTACGAGCCCAATGCCAGCTCTCGGGAGGAGGTCGGGCGGGTCGCCGACGCCGGTGACGGCATCGCGCACGTCGAGGGTCTGCCCTCGGCGATGACCAACGAGCTGCTGAAGTTCGAGGACGGCACCCTGGGCCTGGCCCTCAACATGGATGTGCACCAGATCGGTGTCGTCATCCTGGGCCCCTTCGCCGGGATCGACGAGGGTCAGGAGGTGCGCCGCACCGGGGAGGTCCTATCCGTCCCCGTCGGCGACGGCTACCTCGGTCGTGTCGTCGACCCGCTGGGCAACCCAATTGACGGCCTCGGCGACGTGGAGTCCGACGAACGGCGCGCGCTGGAGCTGCAGGCCCCCTCGGTCATGCAGCGCAAGTCGGTGCACGAGCCGCTGCAGACCGGCATCAAGGCCGTGGACTCGATGATCCCGATCGGGCGCGGCCAGCGCCAGCTGATCATCGGGGACCGGCAGACCGGCAAGACCACGGTCGCCATCGACGCCATCTTGAACCAGAAGGCCAACTGGGAGTCCGGCGACCCGGACAAGCAGGTGCGCTGCATCTACGTCGCCATCGGCCAGAAAGGCTCGACCATCGCCGGGGTGCGTGGCACCCTGGAGGACGGCGGCGCCCTGGACTACACCACCATCGTGGCCGCCCCCGCCTCGGACTCGGCCGGCTTCAAGTACCTCGCGCCCTACACCGGCTCGGCCATCGGCCAGCACTGGATGTACCAGAGCAAGCACGTCCTGATCGTCTTCGACGACCTGTCCAAGCAGGCCGAGGCCTACCGCGCCGTCTCGCTACTGCTGCGCCGCCCGCCGGGTCGCGAGGCCTACCCGGGTGACGTCTTCTACCTGCACTCCCGGCTGCTGGAGCGCTGCGCCAAGCTGTCCGACGACCTGGGCGCCGGGTCGATGACCGGGCTGCCGATCATCGAGACCAAGGCCGGTGACGTTTCGGCATACATCCCGACCAACGTCATCTCGATCACCGACGGCCAGATCTACCTGCAGGCCGACCTGTTCAACTCCAACGTCCGCCCGGCTATCGACGTCGGCATCTCGGTGTCCCGCGTCGGCGGCGCTGCGCAGATCAAGGCGATGAAGGAGGTCTCCGGGCGGCTCAAGGTCGACCTCGCGCAGTTCCGCGAGATGGAGGCCTTCGCCATGTTCGCCTCCGACCTTGATGCAGCGTCGCGGGCCCAGCTGGAGCGCGGTGCCCGGATGGTGGAGCTGCTCAAGCAGCCGCAGTCCTCGCCGATCGCCGTGGAGGACCAGGTGGCGCTCATCTGGGCCGGCACCCAGGGTCACCTGGACTCCGTGCCCACCAGCGATGTCCGCCGCTTCGAGGGCGAGTTCGTGGAGTACCTGCACCGCGAGCAGTCCGGTCTGCTTGACGGCATCCGCGAGACCAGCAAGCTGGGCGACGACACGCGCGGCGCGCTCGAGGACGCCATGGAGTCGTTCAAGCAGCAGTTCCGCACCGGTGAGGACGAGTCGGTGGAGCCGGTCGAGGAGGATGTCGAGGCGTTGGACGCCGAGGACGTCGACCAGGAGCAGATCAAGCGCCGGAAGCGCTGAGAGGGGCGAGGTCGGATGGGAGCCCAACAGCGGGAGTACCGTCAGCGCAGCAAGTCGATCCAGTCGATGAAGAAGATCTTCCGGGCGATGGAGCTGATCGCCGCATCCCGGGTGGTCAAGGCCAGGCAGCGGGTCACCGAGACGACGCCGTATGCCGCCGCCATCACCCGGGCGGTCTCGGCCGTGGCCACGTTCGCCGACGTCGACCACCCGCTGACCACAGAGCGCGAAAGCCCCAAGCGCGCCGGCACGCTGGTCATCACCAGTGACCGTGGGATGGCCGGGGCCTACTCGGCCAACGTGCTCAAACAGGCCGAGCAGCTGCGGGAGTACCTCGACGGCGAGGGTCGCGAGGCGGTTCCGTACCTGAGCGGGCGCAAGGCGCTGCAGTTCTACAACTTCCGCCGACGCGAGTATGCCGAGAGCTGGACCGGGTTCTCTGACGCACCGACGTTCGAGATCGCCCAGCAGATCGGCGCGCGGGTCACCAACGACTTCATCTCCGGTGCCGCAGGCGGTGGGGTCGATGAGATTCACGTGGTCTTCACCAAGTTCGTCAGCATGGTGACCCAGGAGGTGCAGACTGTCCGGCTGTTGCCGCTGGAGGTCGTCGACGAGGAGAGCGAGGAGACGGCGCAGCAAGCCGAGCTGCTCCCGCTCTATGACTTCGAGCCCTCCGGCACCGATGTGCTGGACGCGTTGCTGCCCAAGTACGTCGTCTCCCGTATCTACAACATGCTGCTCCAGTCGGCGGCCTCGGAGCTGGCCGCCCGCCAGCGCGCGATGAAGTCCGCAACGGACAACGCGCAGGAGCTCATCACGACATACACCCGGTTGGCCAACCAGGCCCGCCAGGCCGAGATCACCCAAGAGATCAGCGAGATCGTGGGCGGCGCCGACGCCCTCGCCGACGCCTAGTGAGAAGGACACACAGACCATGAGCAGTGCTATGACCCAGGCCCCCACACCGGAGCCCGAGGCCCCCGCACCGGTCTCCGAAGACTCCGCACCGGTGTCCGAGGACTCCGCACCGGTGTCCGAGGACTCTGCACTGGAGCAGACCGAGGGTGGGGTCGGCCGGCTCGCGCGCATCATCGGGCCGGTCGTCGACATCGAGTTCCCCCCCGGGCAGATCCCGCAGATGTACAACCTGCTCACCACCCACGTCACCCTGGGTGGAGAGACCAGGAAGCTCAACCTCGAGGTCGCCCAGGACATCGGTGACAGCATGGTGCGTGCTATCTCGCTGCAGCCCACTGACGGGTTGGTGCGCGGCGCCGAGGTGCAGGACACCGGCGGGCCCATCTCCGTCCCCGTCGGCGACGCGACCCTAGGCAGGGTCTTCAACGCCACCGGTGACTGCCTCAACCTCGAGGGTGACGAAAAGCTGGAGGTCGACGAGCGTTGGGGCATCCACCGCCCTTCGCCGGCATTCGACCAGCTGGAGTCCAAGACCCAGATGTTCCAGACGGGCATCAAGGTCATCGACCTGATGACGCCGTATGTCGAGGGCGGCAAGATCGGCCTGTTCGGCGGGGCGGGGGTCGGCAAGACCGTGCTGATCCAGGAGATGATCGCCCGGGTCGCCCGTGACCACGGTGGCGTGTCGGTCTTCGCTGGGGTGGGGGAGCGCACCCGCGAGGGCAACGACCTCATCGTGGAGATGGAGGAGGCCGGGGTGCTCGGCCAGACCGCGCTGGTCTTCGGGCAGATGGACGAGCCGCCGGGCACCCGGCTGCGGGTCGCGCTGTCGGCGCTGACGATGGCCGAGTACTTCCGCGACGTGCAGCAGCAGGACGTGCTTCTGTTCATCGACAACATCTTCCGGTTCACCCAGGCCGGCTCGGAGGTCTCCACGCTGCTGGGCCGGATGCCGTCCGCGGTCGGCTACCAGCCCACCCTGGCCGACGAGATGGGTGTGCTGCAGGAGCGGATCACCTCCACGCGCGGTCACTCGATCACCTCGATGCAGGCGATCTACGTGCCGGCCGACGACTACACCGACCCGGCGCCGGCGACGACGTTCGCCCACCTGGACGCCACCACCGAGCTGTCTCGGTCGATCGCCTCGCAGGGCATCTACCCCGCCGTGGACCCGCTGACCTCGACCAGCCGGATCCTGGACCCGCGCTACATCACCCAGGAGCATTACGACACCGCCGTCCGGGTGCGCTCGATCCTGCAGCGCTACAAGGAGCTGCAGGACATCATCGCCATCCTGGGCATCGACGAGCTGGCCGAAGAGGACAAGGTGCTGGTCGGGCGAGCCCGCAGAATCGCGCGCTTCCTGTCCCAGAACACCTACGTCGCCAAGCAGTTCACCGGTCTCGAGGGCTCCACCGTGCCGTTGGAGGACACCATCGAGGCGTTCACCAAGGTGGCGGACGGCGACTTCGACCATCTGCCTGAGCAGGCATTCTTCATGTGTGGTGGACTCGACGACGTGGAGCGGCAGGCCTCCGAGCTGGAGAAGGACAACTGAGTCTGGCGCGGCGGTAGACTGACGGCAGTTGGTTACCGATTCAACCATTCGAGAGGACACCGTGAGCCCCCTGACCGTTGAGATCGTGGCTGCCGACCGTAAGGTCTGGGACGGCGAGGCCACGATGGTTGCGGCCCGCAGCATCGAGGGCGACCTCGGCATCCTGCCCGGCCACACTCCGGTGCTGGGCGTCCTGGTCGCCGGCGACGTGCGGATCACGACCGGCAGTGGCTCGGCGACGGCGTCCATCGACAGCGGATTCTTGTCGGTCGACCATGACCGCGTCACGATCGTGGCCGACCGCGTTGACGCGGAGGAGCTGTCCGGGTTGAGCGGTAGCTGAGACCGTGCCGTCCGCGTCCGCGACCCTCATGCTGCTGTTGTGGGTGGCAGCGGCTGCGCTGCTGCTTGCCGTGTGCTGGTTCGCCTTCTCTCGGTATGCCGGTGCGCCCGGTGGCGCGGGTCCGCGCATCCCCTGTGGTTTCCGCGGCCACTCAGACGTGCCCTGGAGTGTGGGGTCGCTGCACTACGAGGAGGACCTGTTGGTGCACAAGGGTCGGGACGCCTCCTCGACCCTCACCCGGCACCGCTGGCAGCGGTGTCAGCTGGACCTCGGCTACACCGAGCCACTACGCGACGAGCACGGCATACGGGGGCTTCCCGAAGGCATGTCCCTAGCGGTGCAGGGGCGCTACGGTGACACGACCTTTGACCTCGCCATGACCGAGGAGCACTACACCGCTCTGCGCTCGTGGCTCGAGGCTGCACCGCCGGGGTGGAACAGCAACGTCGCCTGATCAGGCGGTTGGCTCGACCCGACCGCCACCAGGCTCCCACAGCACATCGCCCCCGGCGCCGACGTTGGCCGCTCGGGACAGGATGAACAGCAGGTCCGAGAGCCGGTTCAGGTAGGCCGCGGTCAGCGGGCTGACGCCTCCGTGTCCTTTGGGCGCAGTGGCTGACGCCGGCTGCGAGCCGTGCTCGGACACCGCGGCCCAGGCGGCCCGCTCGGCGCGACGGCATACGGTGCGGGCGACGTGCAGATGGGCTGCACCCGCTGACCCGCCCGGCAGCACGAAGGAGCGCAGCGCAGGCAGGGCTTCGTTGTAGGCGTCGCAGTCGACCTCGAGCTCGTCGATCCACTGCTGCTGCACCCGCAGCGGGGGGTGCTCATAGGACTCGCGAAGGGGTGTGCACAGGTCGGCGCCCACGTCGAACAGGTCATTCTGGATCCGCAGCAACGTGGCCCGCATCTCCTCGGGCAGGCCTCCGACGGTGACGGCCACCCCCAGGGCGGCGTTGGTCTCGTCTGTGTCCGCGTAGGCGATAAGGCGCGGGTCGTTCTTCGTGGTCCGGCTGAAGTCGCCCAGTGACGTCGTGCCGTCATCGCCGGTGCGGGTGTAGATCTTCGACAAAGTCACCATGTGCGTCATCCTCGCAGACCGCCCGATACCTCGTGCATAGTGATCGTGACCAGATCGTAATCGAATCGTTTGCATCTTTGGGGTGACTCACAGCGTCAAGGGCAGTACAACATTCTCAGGGACGCTGACGACAGGCTGGAGTGGGGCAATGACAGCAGCGGTGGGATATCTCGACGTGGTGGTCGAGAAGCCGGGGCGAGAGCTTCGGCTGCGGGGTGCGTTGAATGTGCGGACGGTGCCTAACCTGCGCGCCGACCTGCAACGAGCGATCGAGATCGGCGAGGGCGACCTGCTGCTGCACCTGGGGGAGGCGGAGGTGCACGACGCCACCGGGCTCGGGGTGTTGGTGGGCGCGCACCACCGCGCGATGCGCCGCGGTCGCAGGCTCGTCATCGCCGAGGCCTCGGACCGGCTCGAGCGGCTGCTGCGGGTGACCAAGCTGCACCTGGTGCTCGCCCGGGAGGAGGTCGCGCCCCCCAGTGGAGGCCTGCGGCCGATCCCGATGATCGTGCCGCTGCGCTCTCCGCGCTGACGCTGCGCTCGATCACCCGACCGCTGTGGCGGCGGCGCGCCGTGGATCCGCGCCCGCGCTGAGTGCGCCGTCCTCGTGCCTCATGGCTGCGCCGACCCCGCCGAAGAACATAGCGTGTGGCTCGTGCTCGTGTAGCGGTAGGTCGCTGCCGGCCAGTGACGCGCCCAGCGACTCGTCCCGTTCGTGGTCGATCCGCACGGTGCCGTCGTCCAGGTGGCGCACGTGCAGCCGGGGCCGGTCGATCGCCTCCTGCAGACTCTCGCCGTGCAGGCAGATGTGCACCAGCACCTGGGCCAGGGCCGTGGTGATGCGGTCGGCCCCGGGGGTGCCGATGGCCAGCCGGGCGCCGCCGCGGCTGCGCCCCGTCGTTGGCGCCATGTTGGAGGCCATCCGGGTGCCGGGCTCCAGTGCATGCAGACCGCGCCGGTTCAGCTCCGGCTCACCCAGCGCGTTGTTGGCCAGCACCCCGGTGCCCGAGATCGTCATCCCGGACCCGTAGCCCGAGGATGCGGTGAGTGCACACGCCATACCGTCCTCGTCCACGACCGAGACGTGCGCCGTCGAGGCTGAGGTGGGCAGTCCCAGCCCCCTGGCTCCCGCGATGTCGCGAAGCAGCGCCATGCCAGCCGCCTCGAGGTCCGGGG
>JAABUN010003733.1_pt1 | contig 22678 bp, 23 predicted proteins | sample 5559311 | NCBI WGS metagenome assembly JAABUN01 (sample SAMN10711877, study PRJNA513370) | rock metagenome | isolation source: Antarctica rocks | place: Antarctica: Victoria Land, Siegfried Peak sud
TATTGAATTAGGCAACGATTACGTGATCACCGTCAAAGGGAATCAACCTCGACTACTGGCACAACTTAAAACGATTGCCGAAGCTCACTGGCCTTGCGAACGGTTTGTTGACATTGAGAAAAACCGGGGTCGAACCACCTGTAGACTTGTAAGTGTTTTTGCTCACCTCTATGACATCGACTTCGATTGGCTTGGAGCAAAAAGCTTGATTCAAGTTGAACGCATTGGTATTCGCTCTGGAAAACAATATCTGCAAACTAACTATTACATTAGCTCTCTACTCTCAAAAGCAAGGACGTTTGCTGAGGGTATTCGACAGCATTGGGGAATTGAAAATCGTTTGCACTGGGTCAAAGATGTGATTTTTGGTGAAGACAATGCTCCATTTAGTAACTCCAATGCTGCCACTAATTGGTCTATCATCCGCAATATTGCCATCAATCTTGCTCGTCTGGGCGGTTATGATTCTCTCACCAAGGCGGAACGATTCCTTGCCCATGACATCAACAAGCTATTTTTACTTCTAGAATGAATTATCCCTGATCCAATTACCCAAGCGACCCTAGTGGCAAAATTATTTTTTATGTTGCTAATTCTTCTTTAAACAAAAAGTGTATTGCCATCTCTAATACTTTGGGACTAACTAGAGTAGGTAACTATACAGGCAAGATTAAAAACAAGTCTCAGCCTGACAAGAAAGGAGTTTGTGCCGCAGCTTAGAACAATAAATACTTTGTATTGAATCCAGGTTTATTAAATAATTTTTAACTACCTATGCAAAATAAACTATTTAAGTTTTTAAAAAAGATGACCAATTGGCAAAAATCTAATCGTGGTTTTACCCTGATCGAATTATTAGTAGCCCTGGTAATTAGTACGATTGTGATTGGGATTGCTGGCTTTGGTATGGTGGCAATTTTAACTATGGATAATAGAGCAGAAGCTAGCATTGAGAGGCAAGTAGACCTCAACCGTGCCTTTGATTTTTTAACTAATGAAATCCACATGGCACAAAGAATAAATTTTACAGCTACGACCGCAGCAAATGGGACAACAGTGACTGTCAATGATGTTGTTGCAAGTTCCGGGGTTAAACTTTCAGATCTGGGCAATTATGGAACTATTGTCTTGTACTTAGAAATCCCTATCAACGATCCTCCTGGAGTTTGTCCTGCCAATAGTCCAAGTAATGCAGGGTTTGCGCCTCCTTCACCTAGCAACTACGATCGCATTATTTACGATATCCGTGCTAATACAGGAGTATGGCTAGATCCAAGAGTGATCAACCGCTACGGACGTATCCCCAACAGCAACGGCACTATTGACCCCTGTAGCGATCCTGTAGCCAGCGATATTTTTGTTGATGCTATTTCTGATATTAATATCAACCCAAGCAATTGCAAATCCCCCGCCGTGCTTTCTGGGAGTGGAGGATTTTATGCCTGTACGGAGAGACTAAAAGTAGATCTTTATTTACGAGGCAAAGGTACGCAGGCAACGGCTTACAATATTGCTAGCAAAGCTGTTTCTAGGCTAAGTAACGGTACAACTACACCACCTTTGACTTTATCGGGGACGCGATCGCCTAGTACCGATACAATGAATCTATCTTGGACGTGGACTGGTGCTGCTAAAGGGGTAACTTTTAAGCTCGTTCAGCGTGTAAGTGGGGTTGATACAGAAATATACAATGGCTCCGATCTGACTTTCTCTAGCACCCTTAAAGGTAATCTTAAAGACTCGAATTGTTATACAGTTACAGCAATAGTTGACTCAAATCCCCCAGTTGATAGCAATCAAGTGTGCGAACCTAAATAATCATTTGGGTAAAAACACTGGTTCGCATAACTCAAATAAAGGGAAGACTAGATAAGACTATCCTGCCTTAGCGACGAATGAAGCTACCTAACTTACACAAGTCATCGGTAAAAACCCGTTTAGCGATCGCAATGGGAGCTATGTTTGTGCCTTTATTGCTGCTAGCAGGAGGTGTACTTTTTTACATGGAACAAGGCGTTAGAGCTTTTGAAAGGACAGAAAATCAAGCTTTAGAGGAGTTATTTCCGGTCACTAATCTAGAACATTTAATTGTTGAAACTTCTTCCCCAGTTAAAAATTACTTAGCGAAGGGCAACTCTAGCGAGCGACTCCGCTTCGCCCGTACCAGTCAAGAAATAGATCGCATCTTTGCAGAACTTCTAACCATCCCCTCTGATTTACCAGAAAAACAAATATTGCTCCAAGCCAGCCGTAAAGAATGGCAGCAAGCTTTGGCAATCGGTCAGAGTATTTTTACTTATCCTAATCCTGCTAGCAATCCCCGTGCTATTCAAGCAGCAGAGAACTTTTACGAGCGCAATTTTCAAGCTGTTAGCAGACTCAATCAGTTGTACGCCTTGCTCGCTCATCTCCAAACGGCGGAGAATTTATATCAGGCTCAAAAGGCTAAACAACAAGTGAGGTTAATAGTTGCGATCGCATTTTTGTTGGGTGGAGGTATGGCTATAACAATTAGCGCAAGCCTCGTTAGCTCAATTTTACGTCCGTTAAAAATCCTAGAAAAAGGAGTGGCGAACTTAGGAAATGGTGATTTTTCTTATCGCATCTCTCTAGAAAACCAAGCGATCACTGAGCCTTGTCGAAGTGATGAACTAGGACAATTGGCAATAGCGTTTAATCTCATGACTGAGAAGCTAGAACAAAGTCAAAAAGAACTCAAAAATCTAGCAATCATCGATGAGCTAACTGGAATATACAATCGCCGCGAATTTAATTTACAACTAAAAAATGAGTTAGAACGTTCCGGGCGTTACAGTCATTGCTTTACTTTGCTGCTGTTAGATATCGATCACTTCAAAAAACTAAACGATACCTATGGTCATCAAGCGGGAGATGAAGCTTTACAGACAATTGCGGCTTTACTCAAGCAAGAGTTTCGAGACTTAGATCGAGTAGCACGATACGGGGGAGAGGAATTTATAGTAATTTTACCAGAAACTTCAAGCTCTATTGCTTACACGGTGGCCGAACGAATCCGCCAACTGATTTCTGCTTATGCTCTACCTATTAATAACGGAGAACAAACAATCAATGTGACAGTTAGCGGCGGACTTGCAACTTTTCCAAATGACGGAGAATCTGAGGAAGCTCTAATTCATAATGCAGATCGAGCGCTTTACGCAGCTAAAGGCTCTGGTCGAAATAAAATTATTATTTATAGTAGATTGAGCGTTGAAACAATATCTTAAACGATGAAACTTAGCCTGTGCGCGATCGCTCTTAATGAAGAATCAGCTTTACCTCAATGCTTAAGTAGTGTAATAGGGGTTGTAGATGAGATAGTTTTGCTAGACACAGGTTCAAGCGATCGCACTAAAGAAATTGCTCAAAGTTTTGGCGCTAAAGTCTATGACTATAAATGGTGTAATGACTTTTCTGCTGCCCGAAATGAAGCGCTAAAGTACGTTAAAGGTGATTGGGTATTAGTATTAGATGCGGATGAGCTTTTAATTCCAGAAATTGTCCCTAGTTTGAAACAAGCAATAGAAAACGAAGCATATTTACTCATTAATTTACTGCGTTTTGAATTTGGGGCGGCAAGTTCTCCCTACTCTTTAGTTTCTCGTTTGTTTCGCCGTCACCCGAATATTTATTTTTCTCGTCCTTATCACGCCTTGGTAGACGATAGCGTAACTCTAATTTTAGAACGAGAACCCCATTGGAAAGTCGGCAATTTACCAGGAGTTGCGATTAATCACGCTGGTTATCAAAAAAATGCGATCGCCTCTTTAAATAAGTTTAATAAAGCTAGAACAGCAATGGAAGGCTTTTTAGCCGCTAATCCTCAAGATCCCTACGTTTGTAATAAGTTGGGTGCTTTATATATTGAACAGGATCTATTACCTGAAGGTATGGAATTATTAGAACGCGGTTTGCAAGCAAAAGATGTAAGTTCTGATATTCGTTGCGAGCTTCACTATCATTTAGGAATTGCGTGTAACCGCCGTAAACAAGCACAAACAGCGCAGTTTCATTACGAAAGTGCGATCGCGTCTTCTGTCTATCCAATGCTCAAACTAGGCGCTTACAACAATTTGGGGGCTTTAAAACGAGCTATGGGAGACTTAATTGCTGCTAAAACTGCTTTCCAAACGGCGATAGAAATCGATCCTAATTTTGCTACTGGCTACTACAACTTAGGCTTAACGCTGAAAGCAATGGGGAATTTGACCGCAGCTATAGCAGCTTATCAAAAAGCGATCGCCATTAATCCTGATTACGCCGAAGCTTACCAAAATTTGGGCGTAGTCTTATTAAAAGCTGGTTTAGTAACCGATAGTTTAGCCGCCTTTAATAGAGCGATTGCTTTACATGAGAGCCAAAACCCCGTTGCGGCGCAACAGTTACGTCAAGGCTTGCAAGACATGGGTTTAATCAAATAATCGTGACTTCGCCTGTATCCAAATCGTACCGCCCACCGACAATTTGTAGTTTGCCTTGGGTAACTAAATCTGTCAACAGTTTTGACTTGTTTAATACTTCTAGTTGATACTGGACGTTGGCAATTACTGCATTGTTAATGCGATCGCCCTCAAGATCCTTGACTCTAGCTACCGCAGGCTTGATATCTGCAACAAAAGTACCGATTTCGCCCTCTTCTAACGTATCTTCAACGGCGGCGGTTACGGCTCCGCACCTTTCATGACCTAAAATGACAATTAGTTGAGAGCCGAGTATTTTTGTAGAATACTCCAAACTGCCCATAACTCTAGAACTAACAACGTTTCCGGCAATTCTGACGACAAATAAATCGCCTAAACCAGCATCAAAAATCATTTCCGCCGGAACCCGCGAATCAGCGCAGCTAAGAATTGATGCAAAAGGATGTTGTACCAGGGCAATTTCTGCCAAACGTAACCGCGATTGATGGGGATTTTGCCGATGATCTTGAACGAACCTTCTATTGCCTTCTACAAGCTCTTGGAGCGCCAAAGTTGGACTAATGGTTGAAGTAGATTCTTGAGCTAAGGCGGCGCTCCCTAGCAATAATGGACTGCTAAGAGCCACTATGCCTGTTAACTTGATAAAATCTCGACGACCAATATACCCATTAGTCCGACTCATAGTTTTACCTTAACGGCGTACTTGTTGCAGTTTATCAGCCTGAGCTTGAGTAGTAATTAGGGCATTATCTGGAACAGAAACGCGATCGCGCAAAGTTACCCCTACAACTACCGCTCCTGTACCAATAGTTACATTATTTCCGACTTTAGATTGGAACAACACCGCATCGTCGCCGATAGTTAAGTTGTTGCCAACTTCCAAGGGGCCGTGAAAAACAATATTATCGTCGGTGTCGAGATTATTACCAATTTTAATACTTGTGCCTTTAAGAGCGTGAAAAGTTACCCGATCTTCAATTTCGGCATTGTTACCGATAATAATCGGCGCACCTTCATCGGCTCTAATCGAGGTTCTTTCCCCAACTTCACTATTAGCACCTAGCCGCACATCGCCCACAATTCGAGCAAATTCTTCTAATTGTACATTTTTGCCCAAAGTTGGTGCTACAGGGTTGGGATTCCAAGAAGTTTTTGGTGCAGCACTTACACCTGTTACCCCATCGTAGCCTTTTTCTTGATATAGCTCGTTATAATGCTCGGCAAATTCTTCGTTAACTTCCAATACTTCATTTTGAAACTCGGAATTGGCTTCGGCTTTGGGTTTTAGAGCATCAGCTTGAGCTTGAGTTGTAATTTTAGCGCCGATTGGCACAATGCGATCTTTGGGAATTCTTACGCCTGTAACTGTTGCGCCGTGTAATACAAACACGCCATCTTCAAGAGTGCTATTAGTAATGCGCGCTCTAAAACCAATAAAATTGAAGTTGCCTAACTTAGAATTTTTGATTACGGCTTGGTGAGCAATACTAACTTTGTTTTGGGCGCTGCTTGATTTTGCTCCGCAATCAGCCGCCGGAGCGGGAGCCTTGCGCGTTGCTATAAAGTGAATATTGTCTTGCAAGTTAGTTTCATTACCGATACAAATTCTAGTGCCGGGTTCAGCGCTTAAAATAGTATTTGAGGCAACAAAACTTTTTTCACCGACCGCAACATCCCCAAATAGTTCTACTAGCGGACTGACGAAGCTGGAACTTGCTACAACCAATTTAGGAACGTTACCAGACTGAGCGAGTACGTCTACTCCTATAACCATAGCCCATGTGGACAGTCCAATAACAGCGATCGCTAACTGACGAAATTTGAACATAAAATATTGTCCTAAACGAATTTTTTGAGTAATTACAAGCAAAGTTACGATCCAGCAGTTAAATCTACAACTAAGTAGTTGACATTCAAACCGAGTTTTTACCGGAACATCGACACACTTACATTTTTGTAAAGGCTTAAGTAAATATACGGTGAATTAGCCTGTTTTATAGAAACTTTATATTTCTGGTCGAACTTCAAGAGCGATCGCGCCCAATGCCCCTTTACGAAAATCTGTCAACATCTGTCTAGCGGTGCGTTCTATATCTCCTTGGTGGCGTTTTTGCGCCAAGGCAATTAAGTAATCTTCCGCCGTCATAGCTACAGCATCTAAGTCGTACCGAGTCCCCAAAGGATTGTTTGGTAACAAACCTGGAGAATCAATCGCTAATTTTTGCAGTAACTCAATTAAAACCGTTGCTACTCGTTGATTGTCGTAGGAAGCATCGCCAATATCATCGCAAATAGCTAATTTATTCGCATTTAGTTGATTATTTAGCTTACTGGGAATAATCCCCGGAGCATCTAATAGTTCTAGTTGGTCAGAAATTCTTACCCAGCGCAACTGACGAGTAACCCCTGCCCGCGCCGCACTTTCTACAACTCGCCGATTTAATAAGCGATTAATTAAAGCCGATTTGCCAACGTTAGGAAACCCAATTACTACCGCCCGGACAGGACGGGGCAACATTCCGCGCTGTTGTCGCCTTTCGTTAAGTTCGATTCCTGCTTTTTGGGCGGCTTTGGCGATCGCGGTTATTCCTTTACCAGCTTGCGCGTCGGTAAAATAAGGTTCTTCGCCTTGCTCTCTAAACCATCGCATCCACGCTTGTTGAGCGGAGGGCAAAATCATATCTACGCGATTGAGAATTAATAAACGCTCCTTGTTACCTATCCATTCTTGGACTTGGGGATGATGGGTTGCTAAAGGGATGCGCGTATCTCGTACCTCTAAAACTACATCAACAAGTTTTAGCTGTTCTTTGAGGGCTTTTTCCGCCTTGGCGATGTGACCTGGATACCATTGGATAGCGGGAGTTTTCATGAGTTTTATTATCTAGAAATGTAGAGACGTTGCAATGCGAAATGTAGAGACGTTACATTGCAACGTCTCTACAAGGATTTGCGCGATCGCTCTAACTTTTATCATGGCACTACTAGCACAGGACAAGGAGAAAGGTTAATTACTCGATTGGTAACGCTTTCAGAAGCGCCATCTTCGGTTAATCCTAGTCCGCGACAGCCCATCACAATTAAGTCTGCCCCAATTTCATCGGCGACATCACAAATTGTAAAAGCTGGTTTGCCCTCTCTTTCTAAAACTTCTGCCTGTATACCTTGCTGACTAAATGAAGCTTGGGCTTTTTGCAATAACTGAGCTACGGCTTCGGGGGAAGTCATAACTTGTTCGGCATCACTGGGCGATTCAACGACCGATAGCAACACTAAGCGGCTACTGCAAAGCTGAACAACGTTAACAACTACCTCTGCCGCTTCTTGGGTTTCTCGGCTGCGATCAATGGGAAATAAAACAGTCTTAAACATCAATAGATACCTGTGATACCTTGCTCCGGTAAAATGTGGACGGTGCTAAACATTTGAATACCGAAAATACAACCAACCTTAGGAGATTAAACCTGTGTCCAAAAAAACTTTAGCAAATTTGTCTTCTGCCGATTTATCTGGCAAACGCGCCCTTGTAAGAGTAGATTTTAACGTGCCTTTAGATGACCAAGGCAACATTACTGATGATACCCGGATTCGGGCAGCCCTACCTACCATTCAAGACTTAATGCAGAAAGGCGCTAAAACAATCTTAGCCAGCCACTTCGGTCGTCCCAAAGGTGTAGATGATAAATTGCGCTTGACTCCTGTAGCTAAACGTTTATCAGAATTACTTGGTCAAGAAGTGATTAAATGCAATGACTGTATTGGCGAGGAAGTTACAACTAAAGTGGGAGCAATGCAAAATGGTCAAGTGCTGCTGCTAGAAAATGTCCGCTTCCATCCTGAAGAAGAAAAAAACGATCCCGAATTTGCGAAACAATTAGCTGCTAATGCTGATGTGTATGTAAATGACGCTTTTGGGACAGCACACCGCGCCCATGCTTCCACTGAAGGCGTAACTCACTACCTCAGCCCGTCGGTTGCTGGTTATTTGATCGAAAAAGAGTTGAAATACTTGCAAAACGCGATTGAAAATCCTCAGCGTCCTTTAGCGGCAATTATTGGCGGCTCTAAAGTTTCTAGTAAAATTGGCGTAATTGAAACTTTGATCGATAAGTGTGACAAATTGCTCTTGGGTGGAGGGATGATTTTTACCTTTTACAAGGCGCGGGGAATTAGTGTCGGTAAGTCTTTGGTAGAAGAAGATAAGCTAGAACTAGCCAAATCATTAGAAGCTAAGGCAAAAGAGCGCGGTGTGGCGCTACTATTACCAACAGATGTAGTTGTCGCCGATAAGTTTGCTGCTGATGCTAATGCTCAAACAGTTAGTATTGACAACATTCCTGATGATGCCATGGGTTTAGATATTGGCCCCGACTCAATTAAGATGTTTCAAGAGGCTTTAGCAGATTGCAAGAGCGTGATTTGGAATGGCCCAATGGGTGTATTTGAGTTTGATAAGTTTGCAAAAGGGACAGAAGCAATCGCTTATTCTTTAGCCGATCTTACCAAAACGGGCGCTGCTACTATTATTGGTGGTGGTGATTCCGTAGCAGCCGTAGAAAAAGTAGGTCTTGCTGATCAAATGAGTCATATTTCTACGGGTGGTGGTGCTAGTTTGGAGCTATTAGAAGGTAAAGAACTTCCTGGAATTGCCGCTTTAGATGATGCTTAAGGGCGAATAATTAGCAGTTGTAGTTAAAGCATCGCCTCGCTACAACTGCTTAATAATTGAATGTACCTTTGGATAGTAGGCATAGGTAACATTTGTTGCGTAGTTTGAATTTAGTAACTGGAATACATTGCCTATTCGCACTGTATCCTTACACGTCAAATAACAAGGAGCGTTTTATGCAGCAAGTTTTAGCTACTTTTTTGCGGAAAGTATTGGTAATTTTGTTAGTTTGTTTTATTAGTATCTCTAGCTTTGCTATTAGCAGTCAGCCAAGTTTTGCCGCAACTTCGACTATGCAGGAAATGGACAGCCAAAGTCAATCGGTAAGCGATCGCGAACAAGCTTATGAGGAGCAATTAGAAGCGGAAAAAAACCTAAATAAAGTCTTTGCTAAAAATGTGAAGGAATACAAAAAAGAAAATCCTGACGAAAACATCATCGAAAAAGCTGTTGAAGGCGTAGAAAAATTAGCTGATAAAGTTACTGGTAAAAAATAGTTATTTTTTAACACTTCATTCTAGAGACGTTGCCTAAACGTCTCTAAGTATTCTAAATGATACCTTTTGATTATTCCCTAGATTTTAAAACTATTGATTTTCGCGATCGCCCGGATCTTTATCGAGTCGGTAAAGGCGAACAGGGCGTACTTTTAGTAGAACCTTACAAGTCTGAGATTCTCCCCTATTGGCGATTTAAAAATCCCGAAATTGCCCAGCAATCAAGTGAAAAAATCTATGAGATGTTTTTAGAATATCTTGACAAAGATGACTTTGTGGGGGCAGATATGGCGCGTAAATTTATCCAAATGGGTTATACGCGATCGCGCAGGTATGCAAATCATAAAAGCGGTAGAAAATATAAGCAAAATCCTCAAAAAGAACTAACAAAAGCCGCCGAAATGGCAGCAAGACAAGAGATTTTACCCAATGAAGTAGATCCAATTAAAGCCGAATCGGCGGCAATATTTAAACTAAAGTGGACAGAGGCAAAAACTAATCCTAAATACCTCCAGTTGCTTGCCAAACATAAGCAAATGTACGAAAAAGAGTAAGTAAAACTAGAAATATTTATTTGTGGCTTTAAACTCAATGATTTGGTTACATCCGATAAGTGGATTAATAAAAGAAGCTAGTTTCTATGAGCAGCATACCAGGCGATAGTTTGTGCTAATCCATCTTCAAGAGACGTTTGAGGATGCCAACCTAAGCGATCGCTGGCTCTTGTAATATCGGCAATGCGGACTTGTTCCATGGGGCGATCGGGTAAAGCTCCAAACAATGGTTTAATGTTGGGATTAATTAACTGATTGAGGTAATCAACGGTCGTTGAAATTGGAGTCAATGTGCTGGAACCAAACTCAAAGGTTTCGCCTTCGATTCCTACAGTTTGGGTCACCGCAATTAGACCATCTATTAAATCGCTGACATAGATCCAATCGACTTGACGTTGACCACTGCTCAGTTTCGGCGCTTCACCCTGTAATAGAGAACGTATCACATAGGGAATCAGCTTAGTCACATTTTGGGCGGGCCGTACACCATAAACGGTCGTGTCACTACCACTGGAACTTGATAGAGCCGATGAAACATTTGTGCATACACACTGCTAGACCACTTAGCTGCTGCATAAGGCGAAGACGCAATCGGATTCCCCAGTTCTGGCTCTTCTAAAGAGCCGATTAGTACCAGCCGCCGACAACCCATCTGGGCGACAAGCGTTAGCAAATTGACCGTACTAATCAAAGTGCCATGCAATGTTGGCATCACGGCTTCAAGACTGCGATCGCCAGAGGCATAACTTGCCAAGTGAAAAATCACATCAGGCTTGATCGCCGCTAAGATTCGCTGCATATCTGCTAAATTTGCCCCGTCTCCCTGCCACCAACGCAAGGTATTGCTATCAGGCTGTTCGCTACGAGAAGTTCCGTGAACCTCAGCCCCAGTGCTATGCAGCCGAGCGCATAAATGCTCCCCAATGAAGCCACTGGCTCCCGTCACTAAAACTGTTTGACCTGCTAATGACTCAGAAGAATATTGCATACAAAATACACCGAGGTAGAAAAACAAAGGGAAAATGAAAGTGCTACTGTAACTGACTTAGTAAATACGTTAGCTGGGTTTATTGTTAAAACCTACAACTTTAGAGGTAATTGTACGGGTGGATTAGAGTAAAAACTAGCAATTAAAGCCACCATTAACCACCAAACTGTATTAATCTCAGGACGATACCAAACTGTGTCTACGGCTCCATGAGCCAGCATACCGACAATAACTGCCGTCGCCCCAATTAACCAAAAACCTTCACGACTTCTTGTTTCCCGCAGCTTCCTTAGTTGCACCCAGCCTTGATTTAAGGTGACAACTAATAACCATAAGAAACACGCCAAACCAACAAACCCTGTTTCTACAGCAATTTCTAGCAGCACAGAGTAGGCACTTAAAGCCGTAAACCGGGGGCGTTGGTAGAGAGGATAAATTTTATTAAAAGCATTATTACCAGGGCCGATACCCAAAAACGGGCGATCGCGGATCATCTCAATTACCGCCGCCCAAACATTTTGGCGGAAATTATTACTACTGTCGCCTCTACCCGCAAAAATACTAAAAACGCGATCGCGCAACGATTCGCTTAAGACTATTGCAGCGATTAATAAAATAGCCAAACTACCAATAAAAATTGCGATCGCCCATTTTCGCCAAAAACTCGGCAAGTATTGCGCCCACCACTGGCGCAGCAAAAATACCACCGCTACCATTGCCACTACCACAGCAATCCAACCGCCACGACTACCAGTAAAAGCCAAACAAGCAGCATTGACTAAAAACATAGTTAGCGCTAAAACTTTTGCCGTCCACCTCTGCCATGCAAATATCGCCACAAAACTTAAAATTAAGGCAGGTAACAAGTACCCCGCCAGTAAATTAGGATTGCCTAAATAACTATAAACTCGCGTTGCAGTGGCTTGGGTTGAAGTTGGATCGTTCCAAGTTGCCAGAGGTTTTACCTTATCGAACCATTGCTGTACCCCATAGACGCTGACAATTAGAGCAACATGGAGGTATACGCCAATTACGAGACTTCGCAGCCGAGGAAATCGCAGCACCCGCGCTGACAACGCAAATAGCAATAAATAAGAAGTTAGCTTCATTAGCCCCGTAAAAGCATCAGCCTTGACAGGCGATAAAGCCGTTGCAACCGTAGCAATTGCCCAATATAGCAATACTAACCAATGAATTGGGGTAACTTTGGTTTTGGCATCGTCTGCCACCGTTAGCAGTATCCAAAAACTACCACAGGCAAGCAGCAACACTTTGACTAAATCGTTAGATACAAAAGGCGCTAGTCCTATTGCCAAGCTAACTAATAAAGCCCCCAAGGGTTCTGACCATTGCATCAACCAGCTACTTTGTCGCCAGTTGCGTAGTAGCCCGACGAAACGGTGCAGGTAGCTGGCGTTTTGCCACTGTTGCAGGGGTAGGTTGCGGAGGGTAAATTGTTGCCAAATTAAATTCATAAGGTAAGAAGCTGGGATTAAACCAAAAGGGCAGGGTATTTAATTTATGCCCAACCAAAGAGGATAGTGCTGAAGCTTATTATCCATAATTTCTAGCTAGGAATTATTTTTTAGTTTCTCCAAGTTCGGCAGACTCAATAAATAACGATAGCCAGAGTCTGGGATCAATTCAATCGATATTTCCCCACCATGCAATTGCGCCAAATAACAACTAAGAGAAAGGCGCAGTTCGCCAAGAGAGTACAATTGTTTGAAAATTTGTCGATTACTTTGGGCTATAACCTCCGGTTCTATACTATCCTCATTGCCTATTGAGTTATAGGCATCGTTCGGTACAGCCACTTCATCCTCTGACGGTGGCAATAAGCTTGTGTTACTTTGATCGCCATCTACTTCAGCCTCCTCGCCCTGCAAAAGTTGAGACTTGTTAAGGGCTGGCAACCTAGTAAACAAAGGTTCAATATCCGTCAAACCATCTCCTAGCCAGGGATGGGAAACTGAGACGGCAATTTTTCTACTATCGGTCAAACTAAAAATATGAACGCGAATATTGCTGCCAGTGCTGGTAGATTGAATGATGCTAAAAAGTAAGTGATACAACAGTTGCCGGACTTTTTCTTTATCTATAACCCAACTACGAGGGCGATCGCGTTCTACAGATAAACGAATTTGTTGTTCTTTGCGTTTTGCCCCCTCTTCTAAGCTATGGGCTACTTGCTGACACAGCATTTCAATATCTACTGTGGCTAAATCGAGGTCTTCAATTTTGCTCGTTATCTCTCCTAGTTCGGAAATTTCGTTAACTAACGATAGTAAGTAGCGTCCGCTTTTTTGAATAATCTCTAGATATTCCTTTTGTTTGCTCATCAGGGGGCCATAAATTTCCCGACTCAATACTGTCGCCATTCCGAGTATGGATGTTAGAGGCGTGCGGAGTTCTTGAATTAGCTGCTCTAATAGTTCAAGTTTGACGTTTAGAGTTTCGGTAACTACTTCTTCCGGACAAAATTGTTTTTCTGGCGTAGCTAAAGAATCCTGGGGTATGTCAGCTTTAGCTTTTACCTTGTCTAAAATTGATTTTGTTAGGGTTTGATCGCAAGCTTGAGATGAATTACTCGGATACTTTTTTAAGGTTTCTGGCCCAGAGTTGCGATCGCACAACCATTGACGCTCAAACTCGCTCATACTCCAACGGGCAATAATTTCCAAACTTTGAATGTCTTTAGAGGTGAAGGTGCGCGGCGACTGCTCCATAATCGAAATCGCCCCTAAGCAGTTGCCTTGAGCATCAATTAGGGGTACTCCTAAGTAAGCACGAATGCCGTATTGCTGAACCAACATCTTACTGGCATAATCTGGAGATAAAAGCGTGTCGTTAATTGCTAAAACTTGATGACTCTCTACTACAATGTTGCAGAAATCTTCGGCTCTTGGTAGCTGGCGCTCTTGGGCAATTTTGTTCATCAATCCCAGCCGCGATAAACCTACGGCAGATTTGAATAAGTGACGGCGGCGATCCACAAATCCTAGTATACAAATCGGTGCATCCAACAACTCCGCCGCCGTTTGAGTGGCTTCTTCAAAAACTGGGATAGTTTGAGCTTCGAGCAATCCAAGCTCTGACAAGGCTTTGAGCCTTTGCTTTTCCTGATCCACCATCGCACTTACCGATTTGACTAATCGACCAACTAGCCTATTTCCAGATTTTACCATCACTTATTCCTACCTCGACCCCTGCCGAACAATGTGTATTCGAGCTTGACTCATCTTTGCAGCCAATCTATTGTTCTTAGGATTCCCTAAATACAGTCAAGATCAACATTGCTTAGATAAATTCTGAGAAATTTATTGCTCTTGAGCCAAATTCTTACTTTTTGCAGGCTGAAAAACGCTACTTGTATCATCTTTCGTTAGCCTTGTTGCGGGTAGTAGCTCCATAGATCAAAGGCAAATGTAAACTACTTAAGAAGTCTATTGATAGTCAAAGGCAAATATTCCCTCTGGAGACCGATGAAATTTAGGTATGAAAAAGCAAGACTTGTAATGTTAGCAAAAATACTTGTCCAACTTCTGTATCTGTGCTAACTCTGTTCACATCGCAACACGGAGGAAAAAAATGGTTTTAGGTTTAAACAAACGGGCAGTAGGTGTATTTAACACTCGCTCTGAAGCAGAACACGCGCTTCACGAATTAAATAATTCGGGTTTTCCGATGAACAAAATCTCGGTTATTGCCAAAGACAATAACCAAGACGATATTGAAGGAGTCGATGTTCAAGACAAAGTAGGCAACAAAGCCGATGAAGGAGCTAGTACTGGAGCGCTGACAGGTGGAGTGTTAGGGGGTGCTACAGGCTTACTTGTCGGGTTAGGAGCTTTAGCAATTCCTGGTGTGGGCCCGATTGTATTAGCTGGTGAAGTAGCAACAGCGCTCGCTACAACCTTAGCTGGTGGAGCTATTGGCGCGGCGGCGGGTGGTTTAATTGGGGCTTTAGTTGGCTTAGGAATTCCTGAAGAAAGAGCCAAGACCTATAACGATCGCGTGTCTAGAGGTCATTACTTAGTAATGGTAGACGGTAACGAGGCGGAAATTGCTAGAGCCGAAGCAGTTTTGACAGGTAGAGGAATTGAAGACTTTGGCATCTACGATATCCCAGGCAGCACAACGGCGGTTCCTACAGCAACGGCAGGCAATTACGCACCAGATACATTAAATACCACTGCTTCTCCTACGGGGGTAGTTAGCGATCGCAACGCTACGACAGGCGATCCTAGAGTAGTAATTGTTGATCGTCGCGAAGAAATTTAGTTACAACAATGTGTTTGCCCTCTTTTAAGGGCTTCAAGGGGCGATCGTCTTGCTAAAACAATTATCCTAAGCGATCGCTCACCGACCAAATAAAAAAAAGTTACGAGGTAAAAATGAAAAAATTTATTCCTTTGATAATTGGCAGCTTTTTAGTTGTCGGCACAGTTGGTTGTCAAGACACTGCTAAAACCAGCACTGACGCACCTAATAATGCTGGAGAAACTGTTGCTGCGCCAGAAACAGGCAGCGCCGCCCAAGTTCAAAATGATGCCACTAGCGAAGTTCGTAGAGAGCAGCTAAATTCTGATATCAGAGCGCGCGAACAGCGCAACAATGCTACTGGTGGCGATGCTGATAGAACTGAAGGAGACTTGCAAAGCGAAGTGCGTAGCAAGTTAGAGGCAAACCTTCCCGCAAGTCAGTTAGGGGTTGAAGCAGAAGACGGTGTAGTAACTGTAAGTGGTACGGTTCCCACCGAGGAACAGTTGCAAAGAGTTGAACCTTTGGCAAAAGAAATTAAAGGAGTAACTAGCGTCAAAGTTGACGTTCAAGTTAAGCCTGCAAATCCTACCAATTAATTAGGCAAAGGCTGCACACAAAGGGGTAGGGGTATTCCCTGCCCTTTTTTTATTGTTTAATTTTTTCAATTATCAATCGCCTAAGTCCAAGATTGTTAAAATTTTAAAGGAGGAGAAAATATTTTCTCCTCCTTTACTTGAGCGCTTATTTCAAAACAAATCTAGTTAGAGTGTGCTTCTACAGGAACTTTGTTCGCACCAGGCTTGTTACCATCGGAAGTAAGACTTTCACCCTCAATGAATGAGCGCAGCATCCAAGCCATTTCTTCATGCTGTTCCATCAACCCAGTTAGAAAGTCGGCTGTACCTTGGTCGCCCAATTCTTCACCAGCTTGATCTACGTGTTCGCGCAAGTTGCGGATAATTTCCTCATGGTCGTCTACCAACTGCGCTACCATCTCTGTAGCTAGAGGAATATTGTCTGATTGCTCTTTGATAGAACCATATTCTAGAAATCCTGCGGCTGTACCTACAGGGAAAAACCCTAAAGTGCGGACGCGCTCAGCTAGGGAATCTATGTTAATTGTCAATGCTTTGTAGTGTTCTTCCCATAACTGGTGCAAAGAACGAAATTGAGGGCCAACTACATCCCAATGAAATTTTTTTGTTTTGATTAATAGTAGATAAGCGTTTGCCAAGTCACTGTTTAACAGTTTGCTTACGCCCGATCTTTGGTCTTCAGATAGACCGATGTTGATTTTACGCATGATTTATTTTACATTTTGCTTCAATTTTTAGTGTAACAAATCTACACATCAAAGAACATCAGCCAAAGGGCTGATCGTATCATTCAATCAAGCCAACTTTGGCGCGGTACAAGAGCTTTTCGCCTTGAATGTAACCAGTATAGCGGACTGTAACTAAGTCTCCTGGTTGAGCATTTCCTTTGAGAAGTTGGTGCAGTTGCTCGTTGTAAGGTAATTTTGACCCTACAGGCGCGATTTGTTCTATTCCCCATTGCTGCAATAATTGCTCTAACGGGCGCATTAAGGGCAGTAATTTTGTGGCGCTGATTTCTGGGTTTTGCTGGACTTTAAATGCAAAAGTCGGCAATTGCAATAAGCAAGATTCCAACACTTGTAAGCTTGATAGTTGAAACTCTTGCAATAATGTTTGTCTTTGTTGTGCCAATTGGTTTTGTAGTCTTTGATACTCTTGCTTTAAAGTATCAATAGTTTTATCCTCAGTCTGTGGTAGTGCTGGATCGAGATTTGAAAATGTTTTCACAAGAACATTTATCGGTACTTGCAGCACTTGAGCCAGCTTAACTACGTTCTCTACACGCATTTGGGCTATTTCCCCCTGTCGCAACCGCCTAATTTGCCGTTGGGAAACTCCCGCCGCACTAGCTAAAGCTTTAAAACTAACGATGCCTACCCGTTGCATTAATGATCGCAACGAGTTGGTATAATTTGACTCAAACAACTGAGACATTGTTAACGCCGATTCTATTCTTCTAGTAGGCTTCTTAGCATCCAAGCATTTTTTTCATGAATTTGCATTCTTTGAGTCAATAAATCGGCGGTAGGTTCGTCGCTTACTTGGTCTACAACGGGAAATATAGAGCGAGCGGTTCTAACTACAGCTTCTTGACCTTCTACCAATAAACGAATCATTTCTGTAGCTTTGGGAACTCCTGGAGTTTCAGCAATAGAACTTAGTTTTGCATATTCGCTGTAAGTTCCGGGTGCTGGATAGCCAAGCGCTCTAATTCTTTCGGCAATTAAATCTACCGCCAAGGCTAATTCTGTATACTGGGTTTCAAACATCAAATGTAAGGTTTGAAACATTGGCCCAGTGACATTCCAATGAAAGTTGTGAGTTTTGAGATACAGCGAATAGCTATCGGCTAGCATCCGTGATAAACCTTCCGCAATCAGCTTGCGGTTTTCGTTATCTATACCGATGTTGACTGGAAAAACCGAACCTTGAGCTTGCATAAATTCTCCAATTTAGGTGAAATATAAATGTAATTCGCTGTTTTATGCCTCTAATGATTGCCTAAAACACGCTAACTGTAAATCTCTCTATGCTAGGTGCATTTTTAAAACGGCGCGGGGGGCTTTACGCACTCTCGCTAAAATTGTTTCTTTGCCCAACTTCTGACAAGCTTCATAACGATGACAACCGGAAAAACCGTAGTATTGCCCGTCTACTTCTAATACATCAATGGGTTCAATTTGCCCGATTTCGGCGATAGATTCCATCAATGCGGTAACTTTAGTTTGCTCGTTGGCTCTCGGTAAAGGTCTATATATCTGCTGTAGCGGAATCTCTTGTACCTTTATCATAGTGATGCTAGTTTTTTATCTTCTTCTATATCGTACTCATTATGACTTCAGTTTGCAACTTTTTGGACAAGATTTAGTCAAAGAATTAAGGAAAATTGGTAATATATCTGCTTTAAGTAATATTTATATGAAGTTTCAGCACCGGAATTTAGTAATTAGCGCTTTTTCAGCCTTTTGCGTACTGGGATTGACGGCAATCTCTGTAAAAGCTGCATCTACCGAGCAAGAGTTGAAAGTAGGCATAGTACAGCGTTTTGGCGATGAAGCAACCGAGCAATTGCTACTGGAGGCTGTACCGGGAGACAGCTTAACTCTAAATTTTCATACTGGTACAAAGCCGCAAACTATCCAAGCAAAAAGTGTCAAGCTAGAAATAGCTATGCAACCATTGCCAAAGCCAGATTTGGCGGAGCGGGTGGTTTTGGGAGTATTTCGCAGCTTTGAAACGGCAGAAGAAAGCGCCCAAAGGTGGAAGGCGCAAGGTATAGAAGTAGAAGTTGCTCAACCGGAGCGTTGGGAGGTTTGGGCAAAAAGAGATGTATACAATACGCCGTTATTGCGGCGGTTGTTGATAGGAAGCTTGCAAACAAAAGGTAATAAGATCGCCTATTTGGATAGTAAAGTTGTTCAAGAGTTGCCCAAACTTAGCTGGATTGTCAATGGCAATCGTTACAGTCGGGAAAAGTTAAGTATTTCGGCAACTAAAAATGTAATTCAAGTTAGTCAAGCTAAAAATAAAACCGATGCGATCGCCTATCCTGGGCGTTTGCGGTTGCAGGGGAACGCCTACGGTAGTTATACGCTAATTAATGATGTTCCGATCGAAAGCTATTTGCGGGGCGTAGTACCCAACGAAATCGGCGCTAAAGCACCTTACAATGCTGTAGAAGCACAGACAATTATTGCTCGAACTTACGCTTTACGAAATGTACGCCGCTTTGCCATTGATGGCTACGAACTATGCGCCGATGTTCATTGTCAAGTTTATAAGGGACTAAGCGGCATAGATCCAAATAGCGATCGCGCGATTCGGGCCACTAAGGGACAAGTTCTTACCTATCAAAATCAATTAGTAGACGCTCTGTATTCTTCAACAACAGGCGGCGTAACGGCTAAGTTTAGCGATGTTTGGAATGGAGAAGATCGTCCCTATTTAAAGCCTGTAGTCGATGCGGCGGGGAGTGTGTGGAATTTATCGCGCCAGAGTTTGGCTAATGAGCAAAACTTTCAGCAGTTTATTAATATCAATCGTGGATTTAACGAGGTTGGCTGGAAAACCTTTCGTTGGCGCAGAGAAAGCAGTATAGAGCAACTGACAAAAGATTTGCAGAAATACCTAGAAGTAAATAGAAGTCCTTTTGCTAGTTTTCAAAAACTTCAAAGCTTAGAGGTAGTAGAGCGAAGTCCTGGGGGGAGAATTTTAAAGCTATCGGTGCAAACAGATATCGGGACGTTTAATTTGCTTAAAGACGAAGTTCGCAGCGCCTTTTCTGCACCCCGAAGCACGTTGTTTTATTTGGAAACTGTTAAAAAAGATAATAATCCCTTATGGGGTTATGCTTTTGTGGGTGGCGGTTTTGGGCATGGAGTCGGATTGAGTCAAACCGGGTCTTATCGTTTGGCCCAGTTAGGCTGGACAAGCAAACGGATTTTAAACTTTTACTATCCAGGGACAACAATTCAGGTTTTGGATGCCGTAGTCAAGCGTTAATAATGGAAAAAGGCAGGAACATTCCTGCCTTAAAACTTTTGTTATTAATTAGTGCGATCGCATTAATTAGTAAAGTTCTTCTTCCTTATGAGTTTCAATGGTACAGTCAGAGCTTGGGTAAGCTACGCAAGTCAAGACATAACCAGCTTCAATTTGATCGTCATCTAAGAAAGACTGATCGGATTGGTCAACCGTACCCGACTTGATTTTACCCGCGCAAGTCGAGCAAGCACCCGCACGGCAAGAGTAAGGCAAGTCAAGCCCAGCTTCTTCCGCCGCATCCAAAATGTATGTATCGTCATCAACTTCAATCGTTTGATTTAAGCCTTCAGCTTCGCTGATTAAAGTGACTTTGTAAGTTGCCATTGCGTATTTCCTCTCTTGATCGGGGCATTAATAAGTTTTTCTAAAGCAAAATTCCGATTCGCTAATCAAAACGAATGCTTAGTTTCTTTTGCTTCATCTTAGATACTACGAGAAAAATTACCGATTTCAACCGTGCTATTGAACGCAATTAGTAATGGAATTTAGGGATTTAATCCTGATTACTTATACTTATTTGACAAAATAGGCTGTAAATGGTAATCTTTGGGGCAGTATTTCTCAACAGCACTTCATCCAACTCCATTCCCCGTCGTTATACCATTCTTTTTTCCAGATAGGAGCATTGTCTTTGAGCTTGTCGATCGCATAACGGCAAGCCTCAAACGCCTCTAAGCGGTGAGGACAACCCACGGCAATTAAAACGCTGATTTCACCAACTTGCAAGCGTCCGACGCGGTGATGGATAATTACACGGTTAATATCATGCCATTGCTGGCGAATATCGGCGGCGATAGAGCGAAATACTTGTATTGCCATCGGTTCGTAAGCTTGATACTCTAAAGCAATTACCGCTCTACCCCCGGTTTGATTGCGAACCATCCCACTCATAACTACTACTGCGCCATTAGCGCGATCGTCTGCTAAGTCGTAAACTTCAGTCAAAGATAAGGGGGCAAAAAATATCGCAAAATTATCTTCAGTGTTGGCGATAATTGGATAATTTAAAGACGTTGGGACTCTAGAAGTCATAAGAAATTAAAGATAATGATTAATTCTATTGTGCAAGAGGAGAGACATTGCAGTGCAACGTCTTTCCTCTATTATGTAAGGGTAGAGACGTTGCAGTGCAACGTCTCTACAGTAATTAATGATTTTATCCTCTATTGAGCAACGCCTAAAGTTGGCAAAGAATTAGCCAATACCTGCAATTACTGGATGGTAATAGAAAGCCAAGCCCAAAACTACATAAGCCGCTAATAACATTGTGCCTTCTAGCCAGTTAGAGCGCCCATCGGAACTAATAGAATTGGCAATCAATACAGACACCGCCACAGCAACTAATTCAAAGGGATTAAAATTCAAGTCCATTGGTTTACCCATAAACCAACCCGCTAAGACCAATACCGGAGCGACGAATAGAGCAATCTGCAAGCTCGATCCTACCGCGACCGAGACTGAAAGATCCATTTTGTTTTTCATTGCTACTGTAACCGCCGTAGTGTGTTCGGCAGCATTACCAATAATGGGGACAACGATAACTCCGGTAAATAGGGCAGTTAAACCAAGTTGTGCTGTAGCGACTTCCAGCGATTCTACTAATAACTCCGATTCTACTGCTACAAGCAAAGTTGCTCCTAGCAATACCCCAACCCACAGCCATAAATTGACACCAGGAACGCCACCAATCAAATTTGCCTCAGCTAACTCGATTTGTTCGTTTTCCGCTAAACCCACATCGTAAAGGTAAGAGTGAGTTTTCATTGAAAATAGTAGCGTCAAGCCATAAACCAAAATTAAAACGATCGCCACTGCAATAGATAAGTTCTGTAAAATAGCTTCAGGAATGCCCGAAGATGTAAAATTGACGGCGGTAGGCATCAAAATTGCAATTACAGCTAAGTTCATCAAAGAAGCATTTACCCGCGCCACAAAGGAAGGAAACTCTTGTTCTTTGTAGCGCAAACCGCCTAGGAGCATCGAAAAACCCATCACCAAAAGTAAGTTACTAATAATTGAGCCTGTAATACTAGCTTTGACTACATCGACAAGCCCCGCATTGAGAGCGATTAAGGCAATAATTAGCTCGGTAGCATTGCCAAAAGTAGCGTTCAAAAAGCCGCCTAAAGTTGGGCCCACTACTACAGCTATTTCTTCTGTAGCGCTCCCCATCCAAGCCGCCAAAGGCAATATTGCCAACCCCGCCGTAATAAATACTGCTAGTTCTCCCCAGTGTAAAAAGTGCGCCGCCGCCGAAATTGGTACAAATACTAATAAAACTAAAAACAAACCATTTTTGAAAGACATTGCAAATTTTGTTCCTAATTCCTTGGAAAAACAGCTTTTCTTCCCAGCTTGGCGGAAAGTCTGGATTAAGCTAACAGCCTGTAATTAAAAGTGTAGCTTTGTAAAGTAATCGCCCAAGTGTTGTCAAAATATTAGGTTGACTTAATTTAAGGCGTTACTTAAGATTTAATAGTGAAAGTTGCGTGTACTAAGCTACTAGACTTCTAAAAAGTATAAAATAGAGACTTGAAAGACACGAAGTGGAGTCGGCGATGCCTGCTAAAGGATATCTAAGTTTTGAACAAAAGGAGAGATTGCAAAGCCTAGTACGCTTTA
>JAABUN010003734.1_pt1 | contig 22672 bp, 17 predicted proteins | sample 5559311 | NCBI WGS metagenome assembly JAABUN01 (sample SAMN10711877, study PRJNA513370) | rock metagenome | isolation source: Antarctica rocks | place: Antarctica: Victoria Land, Siegfried Peak sud
AATATTTTTAGAAAACACAATTATTCAAACCTTGCCCAAGCAATGCGGCTGGTAGCAAACGATATCGACTGCTTATACAACATGATAATTTAGAACACAACAGCCCTGCTCCGTTGGAGGGGACGTTACGTCCGTAGGACATAACGGGGGTGGGTACACCGGGCGTGTTGCTATTCTGGTCTTCATCGTTGTGCATAGTGCCGACCTCTCTGGTGTTGGTCATTGAGTAGTCATAGTCAGCTATCCACCACCCCCGTTTGGCCTTCGGCTCAAACGTCCCCTCCGAGGAGGGGAGTTGGTACCAGCCTAACTTTTGACACTTATTCACAAAAACTGTACGAAAACTTCTATGGACTTTAAACAGCCTACCTTATAGGTTTGCAAAACACTGACAGCTATAGCTATTCACTACTTTCTAGGCTGTATCATCTTTGCAATTAAACCTGTCCAGCCGGTTTGATGAGAGGCGCCTAAGCCGCTGCCATTATCACCATTAAAGTATTCATAGAACAACAGATAATCTTTGAAGTGTGGATCATTCTGCAATTTTTTATTATCTCCCAGGTAAGCACGATTACCATTTTCATCCCTAATAAATATGCGGGTCAGGCGTTTTGAAATTTCTTCAGATATCTGCTGTAAGGTTAAAAATATACCGCTTCCTGTAGGACATTCTACTTTAAAATCATCACCATAATAATTATGAAATCTTTGAAGGCTTTCTATCAGAAGAAAATTTACCGGCGCCCAGATAGGACCCCGCCAGTTGCTATTACCTCCAAACATTCCGGATGTTGATTCTGCAGGAGTGTACTGAACATTTAAGCGATTACCATTTAACCAGAATTCATAAGGATGTTTATCATAAGATTTTGATAAGGAACGGATTCCATAATCACTGAAGAATTCGCTTTCATCCAGCATGCGCTGTAAAATTTTTTTCATCCGGTGACCCCGTAATAAACTCAGCAAATGTTTTTCACCTGTATTTTTTTCTTCCCATCTTGATACCAGTCTGGCAAGGTCCGGACGATAATTCAGGAACCATCTTAGCCTTTCAGCAAATTTTGGAAAAGCCTCCAACAACTCATGGTCAATCACTTCAACAGCAAACATTGGTATTAATCCAACTACACTGCGCACTTTTATTTTAGTAGCTTCTTCTTTAGGCAATTTCAAAACATCATAAAAGAACTGGTCCTCTTCATCCCATAAACCAATACCCTGCTGTCCCATATCTGTCATGGCTCCGGCAATATATAAAAAGTGTTCAAAAAATTTGGAGGCCATGTCCTGGTAAACCGGGTTGTGTTTTGAAAGTTCCAGCGAGATCCGCATCAGGTTAAGCGAATACATTGCCATCCAGCTGGTTCCATCTGCCTGTTCAAGATGGCCACCCGCTGCAAAAATAGCATTCCTGTCAAACACGCCGATATTATCCAATCCTAAAAAACCGCCTTCGAAGATATTATTGCCGGTAGCATCTTTTCGGTTAACCCACCACGTGAAGTTTATAATAAGTTTGTGAAATACAGATTCTAAGAATGGAATATCTCCTTTTCCATTATTATTCTTCTCGTCAATCTTGAATACCCTCCAGCTTGCCCATGCATGTACCGGTGGATTTACATCACTGAAAGACCATTCATACGCAGGAAGCTGACCGTTAGGATGCATATACCATTCCCTGGTAAGTAACAAGAGTTGTGTTTTTGCAAATCCTGCATCTATCATGGCAAAAGGAATACAATGGAAAGCAAGATCCCAGGAAGCATACCAGGGATATTCCCATTTATCGGGCATTGATATGATGTCATAATTATTTAAATGCTTCCAACTATAGTTTCGGCTATTCTTTTTGCGTTGCTCTGGTGGTGCAGGTTGACCAGGGTCACCTTTCAGCCATTGGTTCACATCGTAATAATAAAATTGTTTGTTCCATAGCATGCCTGCAAAAGCCTGGCGTTGCACTGCCTTCTCATCTTTCGAAATCAATTCATTCTGCAGCTCGTTATAAAATTCATCGGCTTCATTTATACGGTCATTAAAAATGGCATCAAAATCAGCAAAAGGATTTGTTGAAGCATTTGCTTCCAGTCTTAATTTAATAGTTTCCGACTGGCCTGCTTTTATTACAAGATCATAATGAGCTGCTGCCTTTGTTCCCTGTTCGTAACCAACCGCTTTTGTGTTTCCATTTACAATAAATTCATTGATGCCATCTTTACAATAAGCATGTGAGTTATCTGTGTTATATAATTTTTTATTGTCCGACTCATTATCACAAAACAACAAGCTGGTTTTTTTGTCGAGGTGTAATTGTAATGTTCCTAATTTTTTATGGTCAATGCTGATGGCACCATTGGGTGAAGCGTTCATCAGTGGCTTATAATCATCATAACCCCAGGCCCAGGTATTGCGGAACCAGGTTGTTGGCATCACGCTAATGGGAGCGTCTTCACTACCCCGGTTATGTACACTTATTTTAATCAGAATGTCATCTGCACCTGCTTTGGCATACTCAACAAAAACATCAAAATATTTATCATCATTAAAGATGCCGGTATCAATTAATTCAAATTCACCTTCCAGCCTGTTGCGCTTCCGGTTCTCCTCTAACAGCAATGAATAGGGGAACTGCTGTTGCGGATACTTGTAAAGCATCTTCATATAAGAATGCGTTGGAGTTGAGTCGAGATAGTAGTACAATTCTTTTACATCTTCTCCATGATTACCTTCAGGGTTTGTAACACCGAAGTACCTTTCTTTTATAATAGGATCTTTTTTATTCCATAGTGCTAGTGCAAAACAAAGCAATTGATGTTTATCGCATATTCCTGCAATTCCTTCTTCACCCCATCTGTAAGCTTTGCTTCGGGCCATATCATGTGTGATATATTGCCATGGTTGTCCATTTCCGCTGTAGTCTTCCCTTACAGTTCCCCATTGACGATCTGTTACATAAGGCCCCCATTTTTTCCAGTGGGAAATACCATTTTTATTTTCCTTTAATCTGTCTTTCTCCATGTAATTATTAATGATTAATTATTAACGAATAAGTGCTTAATTGTTTTAGTATAAATATTTAAATCTTAAGAGAGCAATCGCTATCCGTTAATCATTAACCATTAATAATTAATCATTAACCATTATCTCCAAAGCCTGGGTATAAAGTCATGCCTCCATCAATAAATAGAGAAGCGCCGGTAACATAATCACTATCATCGCTGGCAAGCCATACCGCAGCCTTACCAATATCTTCAGGCTGACCAATTCTTTGATAAGGTATCAGCGTTAATAATTTATCGAGCGCTTCAGGTGTTTCCCATGCCTGCTTGTTTATGGGTGTTTGTATAGCTCCCGGGCAGATGCTGTTAATGCGTATTTTTTTTCCTGCAAACTCCTGTGCAAGGGTTTTCATAAGCATCATTACACCACCTTTTGATGCAGCATAGTTAGCATGGCCACCCCATGGTATCACTTCATGCACACTGCTCATCTGGATAATTTTTCCAGCCGCTATGGATCGTGTAGTATCAATTCCTCTTCTTAAAAATTCGCGGATAGCCTCCCTTGAACAAAGAAACTGACCCGTAAGATTTACACCTATTACCTGGTTCCATTGTTCCAGTGTCATATCCTGAAAAGCAGCATCCTTTTGCCAGCCGGCATTATTTACCAGGATATCAATGGTGGTATACTGTGTTATTACATCAGCAAACATTTTTTGTACTTCATCTTCTTTGCTAACATCACATTGATAACGGATGGCAGAACCGCCTTCAGCAACAATTTCACTCACTTCTTTTTCCGCTTTTTCTATGCTGTGGGCTGAAGAGTGATTCACTATTATATGTGCTCCGGCGGCTGCTAATGCTTTTGATACGCCGGCGCCAATACCGCTGTCTCCACCAGTAACAATGGCAACCTGTCCTTGTAGTTTTTTTTCCATTCTTTTTTTAGGTATGAGGTATGAGCTATGAGGTATGAGCTGATAGCCTTAATATTATTTACGCTGAAAATTTATTTAGTTATCCAAACGAACACTGTGTTCACTGTGTCGCCCTGCCTTCATGGTTCTTTTGATTTTATAACATTACACCTGTAAGTTATAGTTGTTCACTATAACTTACAGGTGTACATAAAAGAAATGTTATTCATCCGGATTTAATGCTGATAGTTGAAGGCTGACAGCTAACAACCATATTAAGCCAAATCCTCAATTAACATAGTAGTGTTATCCTTTATTTCTTTTTCAGGATGAATAGATTCATGTTGTTTTCTGAAATTATCCAGTGATTTTTTTGAGAAGTTCTTGGTTAGCTGTTTAGCTGCTTTCTTTATGCCCTGTTCAAATTCCTTTTTGCTAACCAGCGATTTCAGATCTGATAACGCTTCTCCAACTTTTTGTTCAATTAATAAACGGTTCAATTTTTTGTCAGGAACTTTTTCATCTGTTTTTGTTTTATCCTTTGCCATAAAATATTATTTTATTAAAATTAACAAAAAGGTAATAAGGGTAATGTTAAGTTTCAAAGTAATGTGTGTATTAATTTTTAGCCACGAAGGCTCAAAGGCACAAAGGAATAGGAAGAAAACCTTTGTGCTCTTTCGTGCCTTTGAGCCTTCGTGGCTAAAATGTCTTTGTCATTAAGCATCCATCCAAGATATTTGTATGGAAATTAAATTATTTTCCATGCACAAACTATCACAGCTATCATGCCTGCTACTTAGCTTTTTTTGTAATCAATTATCTTTTTCACAGGAGACCTATTATTTTACTAACGGATTAGGAGCAAGTGTGCCAGCCAGATATGGAAGAGAAGCATTGTACACAGATCAACTCGCTTACCAGCTTTATACCAATACTTTAAAGACACCGGTACAAGGCGCCAGTTTTGGAATTAATGATCAGGGTGAGAATATTACCTGGCAGCTTGTTAAAACCGATAGCCTTCATAGGTTCAGGCCCACACGCATTTTCGGCGTACAAGGAGGTTTTACTGGAAGAGGTAGCGCCGGTTATTTATATTTAACGTACAGTTCCCCAACAGAAAAAATAGCTTTATTAAATATCAAAGGTAACAGCGGAGTTTATTTCAATGGCGAATTACATATGGGTGATGCTTATAGTTCGGGCTGGATGTATATACCTGTAAAACTTAAAAAGGGCATTAATGAATTGTACGTTCGCGGACAATTTGTAACTGCAAGTCTTGAGTTTCCAACTAAGCAGGTTTTATTAAACACCGAAGATGCTACGCTTCCTGCAATAGTATTAAACAGCAAGAACTATAACCTTAAAGGTGCTGTAGTAGTTTATAACCTCTCACCTGCTATTATAAAAAATGCCGAGATTAAAAGTGTGATAGCAGGCAGGGAAGTAATAACTCCATTACCTGAAATACCTGCATATGGCAGTCGTAAAATAATTTTCGATTTCAATGCAGCAGCAATTACTAATAAAGGAAAGTTTCCCTGCGTACTAACGTTGAAGGATAAATCTGAAGTTATCGATGAAGCTACTATTTCAATTGAAGCTGTAGAGCCAGGTGATAAATACAGCGTAACTTTTACCAGTGCCATTGACGGAAGTCTTCAGTATTATGCGGTAACTCCGCAAACCCCGGCTGTAAAAGAAGGAGCCGCGCTTTTTTTATCCGTTCATGGAGCCGGAGTGGAAGCTATCGGCCAGGCAAGAGCGTATCACTCAAAAGACTGGGGAACATTGGTGGCAGCCACTAACCGCCGTCCACGAGGATTTAACTGGGAGGACTGGGGAAGGCTGGATGCATTAGAAGTGCTGGATCTTGCCAAACAAAATTTTAAACCTGATCCGCAACATATTTATTTAACCGGGCATTCAATGGGCGGACATGGAACCTGGTTCCTTGGTGCTACTTACCCGGACAAATGGGCGGCTATTGGTGCCTGTTCGGGTTATCCTACTTTAAAAGGTTATGGCTCCGCTGACGGATTGATTCCTGATAGCGGAAGTACAGGAACAGAACAGATACTGCTTCGTTCCAGTAACCAGAGTGATGTAATTCAACTGGCTGCTAATTACAAACCACTGGGCGTATATGTGCTGCATGGTGACGCGGATAAAACTGTTTCGGTTAACTATGCCCGTCAGATGCGAAAGGTGTTAGCAGGTTTTCATACAGACATGAGCTATTATGAATATCCAAACGGCGAACATTGGTTTGGCGACCAAAGCGTTGACTGGAAGCCGTTATTCGAGTTCTTCAAATGGCATTACCTTGCACCAGACAGTACCATTAATACAATAGATTTTACTACGGCCAGTCCTGGAATATCTTCCAGCTATCGTTGGGCATCCATTCAACAGCAATTGCATCCTTTGCAATACAGTCGCATAAGGCTTAACAGGAACAAGGAAATGAAAATTATTGCAGGCGCTACAGAAAATATCAAATTGCTTAAACTGAAGCTGGAAGATTTTGGTAGCAATGCGTCTGTTAAAATTATGCTTGATAGCCTGGAGCCAGTTCAATACACCACAACCAGCAGTAAAGACAGTATCTTTCTTCAAAAAGAAAATAGCAAATGGATTGTTGCAACCGAACCTGATATACACCAGAAAGGCCCCCGGCGTTATGGCACTTTCAAGGATGCATTCAATAACAGGATGATGTATGTTTACAGTACTAAAGGCACTAAAGAAGAGAATGAATGGAGCATGAACAAAGCAAAGTACGACGCTGAAACCTGGTACTACCGTGGTAATGGCGCGGTAGATATTGTTGCTGATAAAGATTTTATTATAGACAGGTATCGTGGCCGTGGCGTAATACTATTTGGTAATGCAACTACCAACGCAGCATGGAAAATTTTGTTGAGTGATTGTCCCATACAGGTAGAACGTGGAAATATAAAAGCCGGCAACCGGCAATGGAAAGGAGATGACCTGGGGGCTTATTTTATATGGCCCATCCGCAGTTCTGCAATAACTTCTGTTGCAGTTGTTGGTGGTACCGGATTAAAAGGAATGAATGCAGGCAATGCCAACCAGTATTTTGCAGGTGCAAGCGGTTTCCCAGACTTCATGATTTTTAACCTGGATATGCTTAAGTCAGGTAGTGCCGGAATTAAGATGGCAGGTTTCTTTGATAACAACTGGCAGTTAGCTGAAACGGATTTCGTTGAGAACAAATAAGATTTAATGAATAAGCGTTAGTTTTAAGTTTATTTAACGGCTCCATCCGGGTTTACCAAAATTAATATTATATGAAAAATGCTGGCAGGTTTTTTATAGTTGGAATAATTATCATCGCCTTGTTTGCGTTTACCGCTAAACTGGTGGATTTGTCTTCTGTGAAAGATGTAATGCCACCAATGCCTTTGTTGCCGGTTCCTACAGAGCAACAAATGGCCTGGCATGAAATGGAGCTGAATGCCTTTATACATTTTACTACCAATACTTTTACAGGCCTTGAATGGGGAATGGGCAGCGAAAAAGAATCTGTTTTTAATCCAACACAACTTAATACAGAACAATGGGTAAAAGCCTTAAAGGATGCAGGTTTCAGGCAGGTAATCCTTACCTGCAAACATCATGATGGATTTTGTTTATGGCCTTCTAAATTTACAGAGCATTCCGTTAAGAACAGTCCATATAAAGGGGATGTTGTAAAAGAGGTTTCCAATGCCTGCAAAAAATATGATATGCGGTTTGGCGTTTACCTGTCGCCGTGGGATCGTAACAATGCCAATTATGGTTCGCCTGCTTATTTGGAATATTACCGCAACCAGCTAAAAGAGCTTTTCACTAATTATGGCCCTATAAGAGAAATGTGGTTTGATGGCGCTAATGGTGGCAGTGGTTATTATGGTGGAGCAAACGAAATACGCAAAATTAATTCGTCTACCTATTATGATTGGCTAACAACAATTTCGATGGTGCTGGCTATACAACCAAAAGTAATTTTCTTTAGTGATGCCGGCCCGGATTTGCGTTGGGTGGGAAATGAAAGAGGCACAGCAGGACTTACCAATTGGAATACTATTAACAATGATACGCTGTATGCCGGAAAACCCGGTATAGATAACTTATTAAATACCGGATCAGAAGATGGTAATAAATGGATTCCTGCTGAAGTAGATGTGTCCATTCGCCCAGGATGGTTTTATCATAAGAATGAAGACTCTTTAGTAAAATCACCGGAACGTCTCTTTGAAATTTACCTTACTTCAGTAGGTCGGGGTTCAGTTCTTTTGTTGAATGTACCTCCTGATCAACGGGGCCTTTTTCATGAAGATGATATCAGCTCATTACAAGGTTTTAAGAAGCTGCTTGATAATGAGTTTAAAGTTAACCTGGCTAAGAATGCCAAGGGTAGGGCAAGCTCATTTCGTGGTAATGCTGCAATGTATGATGCATCAAAACTTACAGATGGAAAAAAAGATACTTACTGGACTACTGATGATAATACACTAACAGGCAGTGTTGAGATTGACCTTGCAAAAAAGCAACCGGTGAAATATATAATGTTACAGGAATACATCCGCCTGGGACAACGTGTAAAGTCTTTCACTGTTGATGCCTGGCAGCAGGGTAGCTGGAAGGAAGTATCTTCTGGAACAACGATCGGTTATAAAAGAATTTTTAAAATATCGCCGGTTGAAACGGATAAGATACGGGTGAATATTAAAGATGCTAAAGCGTGTCCGGTGCTTTCGTCGGTGGAAGTTTTTTAATCAAGTAGCCGCTTTATTTTTTTAACACAGAGAAGCACAGAGGGCCCTCTGTGTTTCCTCTCTATGTGCTTCTCTGTGTTAAAAAAATCTTTTAATTAAATAAATTATGAGAAGTGCTTGTAAACATTCCAAATGGTTGATAATTGTTTTAGTTATTATGTTTAATGTAAATAACACCATGGCACAAAACCCCTTCAATGGATTAGAACATCTGTTTACTACCCCGGAAAATTATATTGCGTACTATACAGAAAGTTCACCATCAATTGATGGAATCATCAATGAAAAAGCCTGGCAGAAATCAGCATGGAGCAATAACTTTAAAGACATTGAAGGAGAGAAGCAACCACTGCCTGCTTTACAAACAAGGATGAAGATGCTCTGGAATGATACCTGCCTTTTTATTGCTGCTGAATTACTGGAACCTCATATCTGGGCAACACTACTAAATCATGATGAAATAATATTTCATGATAATGATTTTGAAATCTTCATTGATCCCGATAATAACACCCACCAGTATTACGAAATAGAAGTAAATGTGCTTAATACCATTTTTGATCTTTTTATGTCGAAGCCATACCGCAATTTATCGGGCGCCATGATCAACTGGGACCTTACTAAACTTCACTCAGGCGTTCATATAAAAGGAACACTCAATAAGCCTACTGATAAAGACACTTCCTGGTCAGTAGAAATGGCGATACCGTTTCGTTCACTTCAGATAGGTAACGCTAACACGCCGCCTAAGGAAGGAGAGATCTGGCGGATCAATTTTTCGAGAGTGGAATGGGATACAGAAATCCGGGATGGAAAATATGTTAAAAGCAAAGATCAGTCAGGGAAGAACAAGCCGGAACATAACTGGGTTTGGTCACCGCAAGGTGTTATTAATATGCATTATCCTGAGCGTTGGGGATACCTGCAATTTACACGCCGTACTGAAAGCGAGCACACATTTGTATTCGAGATACCTTATGCGGAAAAACAGAAAAATTATTTATGGCTATGTTACTACCGGCAAAAAGAGCATACGGGCCGTAATAAAAAGTATGCTCGCTCTTTGACAGAACTTGGTATTGATACGGCTGGAATTATTATAGGTAGTCATACTAACACTTTACAAATGGAAGCAACCAGCCGCCAGTTTATGGTAACTATTACTGATGAAAACAACAACACTATAAGTATTAACGATGAAGGACTTATCAGGTATTTTTAATTATTAATGGTTAATTGTTAATTGTTAACGGATAGCTGATTGTTGGTTAAGGCAAATTGTTAAGTTGCTTTTTCTACTAACTTAATTAACCACTATCCGTTAACAATTAACAATTAACCATTAATAATTAACTCACCATTTTTTAAAGATTACAAACACTGCCAGTACAATCAGTAGGAATCCCACTAAATGATTCCAGGCTAATTTTTCATTCTTGAAGAAAACGGTTGTAAATACCATAAAAATAAAAATGGTTAAAGCTTCCTGGATTGTTTTTAACTGAACGAGATTAAAGGGTCCGCCGTCATCTTTGAACCCTATCCGGTTAGCAGGAACCTGGAAAAGGTATTCGAAAAATGCCAGTCCCCAACTGATTAGTATTACAACAAAAAGTCCCAGGTTCTTACTCCATTCAAATTCTTTAAACTTCAGATGACCATACCAGGCAAAGGTCATGAATGTATTGGAGATGGTTAGCAGAAGTATAGTCTTAAGTCCTTTCATATTTTGGCTAAAGGCTATCAGCCTTCAGCTTAAAGCCGTAAGAATTTAACCGGCTATGTAATGATAAAGATTTAATATGAAATTATGATTTAATACTTGTAAAGATGTACGTGTTAAAAAAACGGTTGATGGCTGACAACTTTCCTCATTTTCCTTTTAACTGGTTGGTAAGATTTGCATTTGCCTGCTTCAGTTGGTTGACATTATTAGTAAGCGCATGGTTAGAACTAACTTCAGATCTCAGCGCCCATTTCAAAAATTCAAGTTCATCCATTATCTTTTTATTGTCTTTTGATGACTGTGAGCCATTAGCTGCAGTGATGGCCGGCGTAGCTTTTACCTGGCTTTGTAACTTAGCTATCATTGCTGTTTTGGTCTGCAATTCTTTCTGTAATTCCCGTAGTTTCTTGTCATCAACTGCACTGCTGTTCTTAACAGGGGCAGCTTTTAGCTGGCTTTCTAATGTAGTAATCATTTCAGTTTTAGCCTGGACATCATTCTGTAACTGACGAACTTTTTGTTCATTAGCAGCATTACCGGTATTCTTTATAGAAGCAGCACTGATGTCGCTTTGCAATTTTGCAATCATATCATCTTTAGCCGTCAGGTCATGCTGCAATTCATTAAGTTTCTGATCCTGAATCTTCTTATCATCAGTATTTACAATGCTGATTTTACTGTTATTTTTCAATGCAATGTCACTGATGTTATTATTGAGAGCCTGCCTGTTTTGTAGCGTTGCCCTGAAGGAATTTACAGTGCTATCAATTTTTCTAATGATAGGAGAATTTGGATTGTTTGCAGATACACTATCCAATATTTTGGCATATAATACTTCAGCTTCCATAATCTGTTTACCAGCCTGGTTAGTGTTATCGTTTTTTGAACGATCTGATAATAACAACGCATGTTCATCATATAGTTGTTCAAGATGCATCCATTTTATATGCAGCATATTATCAATCATTAATAGTTGCTGAGCTTCAGATTCATTCTGGCTTGTTACTTCCCTTATTTCCTGGGGAGGTGTAGATGGAATGGGTCCCCAAAAGGAACTTAATATAATAACACATAACAAAACTGCCGCACTAAAAAAGCCTATGAATTTTAACTTCGCAAAACTTTTATCGCTTATACCAGGAGATTTCATACAAGTACTTATTTTAAGTTACAATTACGCAATCTATATTATTACAACATCCGGTTAATAAATATCCACTCTTTTAGCCAGGATAGTAGTATTTCTTTTGATGTGTCCATTTCCTTGCAAACTCTTCTTTGGATCCAGAATCCTTTTATATAATCCACCAAATTGCACCGCATAAAACTTCCAGCCAAAAGGTGTATGGTTCTGCCCAATGCAATCAATATCAACATTGCCCTCTTTTATTTCAATATTTAAAAATGAATTAAAGAGTTTTCCCAATTCCAGGTTTAAAGGAGTGTTAATCAAAAATGAAGACTCTTCCTTAACCTTATATTTTTTTGACAACCTGATATTTACCAGTATAGTATTAAGATAAACAACATCAGGATTATCAGTAACAAGTTTGTAACCATTCCAGACCATAGATTCATTTTCTTGTATTAATACAAAATAATTCCATGCCTGCACTATCATATAAGGTAGTAAGAAAGCGCAGCTACTGGCAAGAGCCATGTGCTGCATATCGCTTTTTATAATAAAGTAAAACAGGAGAAGAAGCCCATATATCAGAAGGGTTAAGACAAATGAAAAATAAAATTTCTCTTTTATGGAAAGATGGGTAAAAAGCGGGCGCTTATCCAATAAATCAGCATGTACTATTCCAAGGAAAATAAATATAATCAGTTGAATGAGCCTGATAGCTACAAATGCTGTTTCAGATATATTATGTACTATAGATAAAGAACTGACTGGGAGTGCAATCAAAGTAAAAAGAAAAAGATAGCAGATAACTTTCCAGTTCAGCAGGAGATTAACGCTATTATTTTTAATAAGAAATGGCTGCAACTGAAATTCTTTCATAAAAAATAGGTATTATTATTTATTAGATTCAATCACTAATAGTCAATACATACATTAAATAATTTTTATATAAAAATTCATAGAAGTATTGTTAATTAATATACGGATACTCTTAGATTAAAGATTTTTGAAAGGATATATTTTACGAAGGTATGTAGTGATCAGTAAGATTTAGCTAATTAACTGGTAGTTATAAGATTAATTGATTTAAGCCATTATAACCTTGTGTTAAGTTAAGTATGAAATCACGCATAAAACTGCTTTCGGCTATCAGCAGATCACTGTCTGCCAGGTTTCCTCCTGATAGCTGATAGCTGACGGCTGATAGCAAATATGTCATCTACAGTTAACTTAACACTAGTAGGTTACCGAATGTTTTTCCACATAGCAGCGATTTTTTGCTTCCATTTTAACTGCATATTTTTATTACGCATGTGGTCGGTATCAGTATCATACTCTTTCTGTAAAGTGTCGTAACGGGCATACATCGATTTAAAAACGGAATCTACCTGTTGCTTATAACCAGCCTTATCAAAGCAAATACCCGACAGTGTTTTTTTTAATTCAATGGAAAATATTGCTCCCATATCATAATGTCCCTGCTCATGGCTTAACAGGGCGTTTAACAGTTCGGGAGTTTTTATTTTTGACAATTTCAGCCATGATCTCTCGCTGACCGAAACGCCGGTTTCTACTTTTAATTTAATTTTTCCATTTTCTGCACAGTTTGTCGAACCCGAATATCTCAGGGATATTACCGGGGTAGTCTGAGCGAGATAATCAACAAGTTCATCTGGCTGACCTTTAAAGTCGGTGGTGGTCAGTTTTTTCATTACCGGTAATTCAGCATTGCCCTGACCAAACACCACACTCATTATCAATGATGCCAACAGGGTTACAATCAGGTATAAGGCGTGAGGTAACAGAGAGCTACATGCTACCTGCTGGTGTGAGCTATTAATTTTCAATATAAATTGAGTGGGTTAAACATGAATTATATAAACAGCTATATTATAATCCTGACCATATTTTTCCATCTTTGAATGGGCGAACAACTTTAAACCTTAAACTTTAAACTAACTTCTCTTCACTCCGTTTAGCCTTAGATTTTTTAATAACTCAGTATATCTTTTATTAAAAGTTTCAATGGCTTCAGCAGTGGAATTGAAGTCCTGTTCTTTAGACCTGCTATGGCCGACACTTACATGAAGTTTAATAGCATTATTATCAAAGAAAAGCACTTTTCCCCAGGTAATTTCGTCGTAAGGAGAAAAGAAATCGGATTCATATCGTTCTAAACATATCAGGCTGCCATTATTCAAGTAATATGTTTCAATAAATTCAGTGGAATCAATTAAATAACGGATCTGAAAGATCGGAATTTTTCCTTCGCTTATAGTGTAAAACCAGGTTTCCCTGACGGTTATATCATTTTTAAAAGTTCTATCTACTTTTATAATACGGTCCAGGTGGAAAGTCTGTTGTGATTTAAGCGATAAGCTATCGGCGCGTTCTACCATTATGTCAACCCTGGTTCTCCAGTCATAACCTCTTTGGGCTAACGCAGTATTAAATAAAAAAATAAGGAGGATAGAGCATACAGGTGCAATGCTTAGCCGGTTTAAAAATGGCTGGTAAAGAAAGGAAGGTTTCAATCTTCGCTGGCTCATGCTATAAAATTAAAATAAAATGACAAATTAAAAGCCGGATTGTTTACGTATTTTGGAACCAATAGCTGGTTTAATGAGATTTTGCCAGGGTGCAGGTTCCGGAACCGGGATACATTGCAACATCCAAACCTGCTAATTGCTGATATAAACTCAAACTAATGTTGCTGCGAATTTTATCATGCTGCCTGTTACTTTCTATGGTATACTTAAAAGGTTGTACTTCTCATAAAAACGAATATTCAGGCTGGCAAGTATACCGTGGCGGAGTGGAAAGCAACTGTTATTCTTCCTTAGATCAAATCAACCGGAATAATGTTAAAAAATTGCAGGTTGCCTGGATATATCATACAAACGACAAAGGACCCGCCATACAGTGCAACCCCATAATTGTCAGGGATATAATGTATATAACCTCGCCGGCCTTAAAACTTATTGCCCTGAATGCAGCAACAGGAAAAATGATCTGGACCTTTGACCCATTCAAAGGTGGCAAATCAAACGGGATTAACCGTGGAGTGACATTTTGGGAAAACGGAAAGAACAGCCAGATCTTTTTTACTGCAGGATACAAACTTTATGCTATACAGGCTGAAACAGGATTGATTAATGAAGCATTCGGAGATCAAGGTACAGTAGATCTGCGCCAGGGCCTGGACCGTAAGCCTGAAGAAATTTCAATTGATGTAACCTCTCCGGGAATCATTTATAAAGAACTGTTAATATTGGGTTCGCATGTAAGTGAAGGTGAAGGCGCTGCACCCGGACATGTGAGGGCTTATAATATTCATACCGGCAAACAAGCATGGATATTTCACACTGTTCCGAAACCGGGCGAGTTCGGTTATGATGGATGGAATAAGGATGCCTGGACGAAAATCGGCGGTGCCAATACCTGGTCCGGATTCAGTCTGGATGAAAAGCGCGGCTGGGTGTTTTTTGCAACAGGTTCCTGCGCACCCGATTTTTATGGGGGCGATCGTTTGGGGCAAAATCTTTTTGCTAATTGTGTGATGGCTTTAGATGCATCAAACGGTAAAAGAATCTGGCATTACCAGGTTGTACACCATGACCTTTGGGATTACGACCTGCCAACAACGCCTAACCTTGTGGTAGTAAATCATAATGGTAAAAAAACGGATGCTGTTGCCCAGGCCACTAAAACAGGAAATATTTTTCTACTGGACCGCGGAACCGGTACGTCATTATTTGGAGTGGAAGAAAGAAAAGTGCCCTCATCGCAAATAGCAACTGAAAAAAACTGGCCCACTCAACCTTTTCCTCTTAAGCCGCATGCATTTGTAAGGCAACAATATACAGAAGCGGATATAACGGATATATCACCACAGGCACATGCATACGCCCTTGAACAATTTAAAAAGGTGAGGAACGAAGGCATATTTACACCTTCGGGTCCTGAAGGAACGATGGTGTTTCCCGGGATGCGCGGTGGCGCTGAATGGAACGGAGCTTCAGTTGATATGAAGACAGGAATTTTATATATCAATGCCAATGAGATTCCGAATATTACCAGTCTGAAAAAAGTTGAAATAATAGTTAATGAAGACAAGCTGGTAGCTGCAGGAAGAAATGTATTCCAGGTTAATTGCGCTACCTGTCATGGACTGGACAGAAAAGGCCAGCGTCCTTTTCCTTCGCTTATCCAAGTTGGTGAAAAATTATCGGCACAGGAAATGAAGGATCGTGTTACTAACGGTAAGGGGCAGATGCCGGCTTTCCCAAACCTATCAAAGGAACAGGTGAGTGCTGTAATTGATTACCTGTTTAATGCTGATAAGCCTACGCAATTGAACAATACGAAGGTTGACATAGATACGCTTAATCAAAAACCCCGGTATGCACATTCGGGTTATGCGCAATTTCTTGATGCGGAAGGATATCCGGCAGTAAAACCTCCCTGGGGAACATTAAATGCCATAGACCTTAACAGCGGCGAGATGCTATGGAAGGTACCATTGGGAGAGTATGCTGCTTTAACCAAACGCGGCATCCTAGCTACAGGTACGCAAAATATCGGTGGAACGATAGTTACAGCAGGTGGTTTGATATTTGTTGGCGCTACCAAAGATGAAAAATTTCGCGCGATCAATAAAGATAATGGGAAGATTTTGTGGGAAGCCACACTTCCTGCTGGCGGCTATGCCACTCCATCTACTTATGCTGTTAAGGGCAAACAATACATCGTAATCGCCGCCGGGGGTGCGGGTAAAAATGATACAAAGCCCGGTGACGCTTATGTGGCATTTGCTTTACCTGACTAGATACACTTATTCGATGTTTTTTTTTAACACAGAGGGCACAGAGGAAGGAAACACAGAGGGCACAAAGAAACACCTCCGTGATCTCTGTGTTCCTCCTCTGCGCTCTCTGTGTTAAAAAAAAGTGCAGAGGTTCTCAAACCACAAAACCGCTATCTTTAAATTTTAACTGCTATCCGTTAATCATTAACTTTTAAGATGCTCCGGATCAAAAATGAATTAAAACCTAAAGACCTCCAAACAAAACTCCAGCATTTCTGGGAACTCTCCGCCCATAAAATTCATCTTATAGAAAATAATTACGACACTTCAAAAGGCTCGCCGGTATTTACGGTTCAGGGAAAATATACCACACGCGGCTGGACCGAATGGACACAAGGCTTTCAATACGGATCGGCTATTCTTCAGTTTGATGCCACCGGCGAGAAATCCTTTCTTGAAACAGGCCGGAAGAACACAGTGGAAAGGATGGCACCGCATATCAGTCATATCGGTGTTCATGATCATGGCTTCAACAATATAAGCACTTATGGAAATCTCCTGCGCCTGATGCACGAAGGAAAGACTGACTTCAATGAATGGGAGAAAAATTTTTATGAACTGGCTCTCAAAATATCCGGCGCTGTTCAGGCTACCCGTTGGACAAATATAAAAAATGGCGGATTCATCCATTCCTTCAATGGTGCTCATTCTCTTTTTGTTGATACCATCCGCTCCTGCAGGGCACTCATTATAAGTCATTGTCTGGGCCACACCTTACAGGGTGAAGATGATGTAAGTACCAGTTTGCTTGAAAGAGCTTTACATCACATGAAAGCCACTGCCGATTATTGTGTTTTTTATGGTGAAGGCCGCGATAGCTATGATGTATGGGGACGTACCGCACATGAAAGCATCTTCAATACAAAAGATGGTAATTTTCGATGCCCTAATGCACAACAGGGATATTCAGGCTTTACTACCTGGACGCGCGGACTGGCATGGGCTATGTGCGGTTATGCGGAAGAACTGGAATGGTTACATGCATTCAAAGAAGAAGATTTGCAATCCTTTGGTGGTTTCGAAAAAGTTGAATCGTATTTATTAAAAGCCGCCAAAGCAACCTGTGATTTTTACATTTCAAACACACCTGTTAATGGTATTCCTTACTGGGATACCGGCGCGCCTGATCTTTATAAATTAGGTGACTATCTTAATGTGGATGCTGACCCACATAACAACTTTGAGCCCGTTGATAGTTCTGCTGCAGCTATTGGCTCCCAGGGACTACTCAGGCTTGGTAAATATTTAAAAGATAAAAAAGATGAATCCGGTGATACATACTGGCAGGCCGGACTAACGGTGCTGTATACCTTATTGGATGAACCTTACCTCAGTACTGATCCGCATCACCAGGGTCTGTTGTTACATTCAGTTTATCATAGGCCAAACGGGTGGGATTACATTCCACCTGGAAGCAATATTCCAAATGGTGAATCGTCTATGTGGGGAGATTACCATGTGCGCGAAGTAGCCCTGTACATTCAACGGGTCATCAACAATGAAAAATATTATACATTCTACAACTGTATGCAATGAGCGCCAGTACAATAACAGACCTGTCAAAATGCTGCGTTCATACCATAACTACAAAGCCATGGAAAATAGAAGAAGCTGCGCGGCAGTTTTCAAAAATGGGTGTAAAAGGAATAACTGTTTGGCGTGATACATTGCATGAACGGGATATAATTAAAACAGGCCAAATGCTGCGGGATAATAACCTGCAAATAGTTTCATTGGCCAGGGGCGGTTTTTTTCCTGATGGCCGCCCAGAGGGCAGGCGTTTGGCTATAGAGGAAAACATCCGGGCTATAGATGAAGCAGCAGCCTTAGGTGCGCCGCATGTGGTGCTGGTTTGTGGCGCTGTTCCGGGCCAGTCGTTAATTGAATCGCGCAAGCAGATCCGCGATGGTATTATGGCATTACTTGATCATGCATCAGCTACTGGTGTAAAACTGGCAATAGAACCATTGCACCCGATGTATGCTGACCAACGTTCAGCAATAAATACATTGGAACAAGCCAACGATATGGCGGAAGAGATCAATTCACCTCTGATTGGTGTGGCCATTGACGTGTATCATTTATGGTGGGATCCTCATCTTGAAAAAGAAATTGCCCGTTGCGGAAAGAATAATCATTTATTTGCTTTTCATATCTGTGACTGGAAAACGCCTACTGTTGATTTTTTAAATGATCGTGGATTAATGGGTGAGGGATGTATACCTTTGAAAGAGATCAGGGAATGGGTGGAAAAGGCTGGATTTCGCGGTTTTAATGAAGTAGAAATCTTTTCTGATAAGTACTGGGCCGGGGACCAGTCTCAATTTTTGAAACAAATAAAAAACGCATACCTTAATTACACGTAATTCAATGATTAATGATTAATTATTAATGATAAACGGATAGTGGTTGAATGTTTAAGGTATTGGTTATGTCATTACTCTTAGTTACAAGCTAGATTCCGTTAATAATTAATAATTAATAATTAACCATTAACCATTATTTATGAAAGAAATAAAAATAGGTATTATCATGAACGGCGTCACAGGCCGTATGGGAACTAACCAGCACCTGATGCGATCCATTGTACAGATTATAAAGCAGGGGGGTATACCCGTTAGTGCCGATGAAGTGATAATGCCTGACCCGGTTTTAGTAGGCCGGGATATTCATAAACTGGAAAAGCTTTCTGCCCTTTCAGGAGTTAAAAAAATAACCACCGATGTTGATGAAGCGCTGGCAGACCCTCATAATATTATTTACTTTGATGCACAAACAACCGGCCGCCGGGCTGAAGCGGTTCGCAAAGCAGTGAAAGCAGGTAAGCATGTTTACTGTGAAAAGCCGATTGCATCAAGTACTCAAACGGCTCTGGAATTATACCAACTATGTAAAGATGCAGGCGTAAAAAATGGCGTGGTTCAGGATAAACTCTGGCTGCCCGGAATTATGAAATTAAAACGCCTGATTCAAAATAATTTCTTTGGAAAGATATTATCTGTGAGAGGAGAATTTGGATACTGGGTGTTTGAAGGCCATTCCATTCCTGCTCAAAGGCCTTCCTGGAATTACCGGAAAGAAGATGACGGTGGTATTATCGTTGACATGCTTTGTCACTGGCGTTATGTTCTAGACAATGTTTTTGGAAAAGTAACATCAGTATCCTGTATCGGAGCAACTCATATACCAGAGCGCATTGATGAAAATGGAAAGCCTTATGTATGCACTGCAGATGATGCTGCTTATGCTAGTTTCGAACTGGAAGGAGGTATTATCGCGCAGTTCAATTCATCCTGGACTGTAAGAGTCCGGCGTGATGATCTATTGACATTACAGGTAGATGGAACAAAAGGATCTGCGGTTGCTGGTTTACGTGAGTGTTACATACAGCATTATGGCAATACACCCAAACCCGTTTGGAATCCGGATGTGGAGCAGCCGATAAATTTTTTCGAAGGCTGGTCTAAAATTCCCGAGCAGGAAATTTTTGGTAATGCCTTTAAATTGCAATGGGAATTGTTCATGAAACACGTTGTTAAAGATGAGCCATTCCCCTGGGATCTTCGCGAAGGAGCCAAAGGGGTTCAACTGGCAGAGAAGGGAATAGAAAGCTGGGAGAAACGCTGCTGGGTGGAGGTTCCTAAGTTGTAGGTATGAGGTATGAGGTATGAAAAATTGAAGCATCAAAGATAATGACATTAAGTATAGAACCCCGAAGGGGTGATATGATTATAGAAATGATAAATTATGAAACGCAAACCCTGAAAGGGTGGCATTATTGATTGCATGAATGGCTTTATGCCACACCTTCGGAGTTTTGTTCAATCATCAATTTTTTCTATAATCATGTCACTCTTTCATGGTTGGGCAATTCGGGTTGATGGATTCCGTCAACTATCAAAATCTTATCCTTGATTTATGTTTCACTAACAATTAATAATTAACCATTAATCATTAAATAAATGGATGCTGCTTCACCTCATACCTCAAACCTCAAACCCCATACTTCAAAACGGGTTGTACTCATAACAGGCGGCACAAGAGGAATCGGTTACGGCATTGCAGTGGCACTTGCAAAGCAGGGATTTAACCTGGCTGTTAATGGTATAAGGCCTGGTTCCGCTGATTCGGTTCAGGCAGTGATAAAAGAACTGGAAATATTTGGTACTGATGTAATTTATTGCCAGGCAGATGTATCTTCCAAAGAAGCACGGCAAAGCATGTTGAGCCAGATTGAAAATCATTTTGGTCAGATTCATGTATTGGTGAACAATGCCGGTATTGCACCAAGGCAACGCAATGATATACTTGAAGCAACAGAAGAAAGCTTTACTGAAGTATTGACAACAAACCTTCAGGGGCCATATTTTCTTACCCAGGCAGTCGCAAAAAAAATGATCGGCTACCAGCAGCAATATAACGGCGATGCTTATTGTATAATTAATATTTCGTCTATCTCTGCTACGGTGGCTTCTGTAAACAGGGGTGAGTATTGCATAGCAAAAGCCGGAGTGAGTATGGCCACCAGGTTATTTGCTGCCAGATTAGGAGAATACAATATACCGGTATATGAAATTCGCCCCGGTGTTATACGTACCGATATGACAGCCGGTGTAACCGAAAAGTATGATGCATTGATCGCGGGTGGTTTGTTTGTGCAAAAGCGATGGGGAGAAGCTGATGATGTGGGTAAAGCCGTTGCCGCTTTAGCTGCAGGGTATTTTCCTTATTCAACCGGCCAGGTTTTTATGGTAGATGGAGGAATGACACTACCCAGGTTATAGTGAAATTGCAGTAAAACAAATAATCATGATTGAAAGCCCGTCAGGAACAAAATTTATTCTGCGCCAGCTATTGCAGATACCTGTAATGGTGGCAGCGCTGGGTTACCTGGTTGATATGTACGACCTGTTCCTCTTCAGCGTGGTAAGGGTTCCTAGTTTAAAATCATTAGGAGTAACAGGAGACCATCTTTTGGATGAAGGTATTTACCTGCTGAACATGCAGATGGCAGGCTTAATCATCGGCGGTATATTCTGGGGTATACTGGGTGACAAAAAAGGCAGGTTATCCGTACTGTTCGGATCAATAATTATTTACTCTGTGGCTAATATAGCCAACGGGTTTGTAACTACCCTGCAACAATATGGTTTATTAAGATTTATAGCAGGATTAGGATTAGCCGGTGAACTTGGAGCGGGCATCACATTGGTGGCTGAAATACTTCCTAAACAGATCAGAGGGTATGGAACAACGTTAGTGGCTACAATGGGAGTGCTCGGCGCCATACTCGCTTATTTTGTTGCTGATCTTTTCGACTGGCGTGTCTCTTATTTTATTGGTGGCGGACTGGGATTATTATTGCTTGTTCTCCGGATGAAAGTATTTGAATCGGGAATCTTCGTTCATACAAAAAATACTAAGGTCCAGCGGGGAAATATCTTAATGCTTTTTAATAGCAGGGAGCGACTGATAAAATATCTTAAATGTATTTTAATAGGATTACCCATCTGGTATGTGGTTGGTATCCTGATTACTTTCTCACCTGAGTTTGGTAAGGCTATTGGATTATCGACTCCTGTTGAAGCCGGTAAAGCGGTGATGTTTTCTTTTTCAGGACAGGTATTGGGTGATATTGTAAGCGGCCTGCTTAGTCAGTATTTTAAAAGCAGGAAAAAAGTGATCTTTATCTTCCTCTTGCTGTCATTTATATTCATAGGAATTTATTTGCTTTTTCCTTCACAGCAACTAACTATATTTTATGCGATATGTGCCTGTCTTGGTTTTGCCAATGGTTACTGGACGCTGTTTGTTACCATTGCAGCTGAACTTTTTGGTACCAATCTCCGCGCTACGGTAGCTACTACTATTCCTAATTTTGTAAGAGGCGCTACTATCCCGTTAACCTTTCTTTTTGTAAAAGCTAAAATGCATTTCGGTGTTATGAACGGAGCGCTGGTTGTAGGAGGCGTTACACTTATTTTAGCGCTTGTTGCTCTTAAGTTTTTAGATGAAACTTTTGTAAAAGATCTGGATTACGTGGAGGAGTGATTTTTTGGCAACGTTTCCTGCTAAACTTTTTTTAACACAGAGAAATACAGGAGGAGGAAGCACAGAGATCGTATGTATGAATTGATAGACAAAAAGTTGCAGTAGTATTAAAAGAGTTCTTGTATAAAGGTTAAATTGTTATTGACAAAAAAATCAATTAAACTTTAAAACAAGAACT
>JAABUN010003735.1_pt1 | contig 22672 bp, 23 predicted proteins | sample 5559311 | NCBI WGS metagenome assembly JAABUN01 (sample SAMN10711877, study PRJNA513370) | rock metagenome | isolation source: Antarctica rocks | place: Antarctica: Victoria Land, Siegfried Peak sud
TACGCCCGCATCTACGACGGTCCGGACGAGGTCCACCGCGACACGATCGCGCGGCTGGTCGGCAAGGACATCGGACGGGTGCCCTGGCGCTGAGGGCATGACGGGCGGTCCGGCTCCGGCCGCCCACGGCGGGAGACCGCACACGAGCACGCCGATCGAGGGAGGGACCGACATGGGCTGGGGCGTCTCACTACCGGTGCGCGGCATACCGCTGCGCGACCAGGAGGAGCTGCTCAGGAGCCTGCCGGCGCTCGGGTACACCGACGCGTGGACGGGCGAGACCGCGGGCGTCGACGGGTTCACGCCACTGGTCCTGGCCTCGCAGTGGGCACCGGTGCTCCGGCTCGGCCCGGCGATCGTCCCGGCGGCGACCCGTGGTCCGGCGCTGATCGCCATGCACGGCGCCGCGATGGCCGACCTGGCGCCGGGTCGCTTCGTGCTCGGCATCGGGTCGTCGTCGCCGGTGATCACCCAGGACTGGAACGCCGTGCCGTTCACCAAGCCGTTCCAGCGGACCCGGGACCTGGTGCGCTTCCTGCGCAAGGCCCTGGCCGGCGAGCGGGTCGACGAGGAATTCGAGACGTTCACCGTCCGCGGGTTCCGCCTGGACTCGCCGCCGGACGTGCCGCCCCCGATCATGGTGGCCGCGTTGCGCCCCTCGATGCTGCGCATGGCGGTGACCGAGGGGGACGGCGCCATCACCAACTGGCTGTCGTCGGAAGACGTGCTCAAGGTCCGTGCGGAGGTGGGCGACGAGCCGGAGGTGGTGGGCCGGATCTTCGTGCTCCCCACCGAGGACCCCGAGATCGCCCGGCGCCTGGCCCGGCGCAGCATCGCCGCCTACCTCACCGTGCCGGCCTACGCGGCCTTCCACACCTGGCTCGGGCGAGGGGTCGCGCTGGCGTCGATGCAGCAGCACTGGGCGGCTGGCGACCGTCGGGCAGCCCTCGCGGCGATCCCGGACGAGGTGGTCGACCAGCTGTTCGTGTGGGGCAGCCCGGAGCAGATCCGGGCCGGCGTTCAGCGGTACCTGGACAACGGCCTCTCGACGGCGGTCCTGATGGTGACGCCGGTCCCCTCGGAGGGCGCCGACGCGGAGACCGCGGCCGCCGAGCAGGCAAAGGTCATCCGGTCGCTGGCGCCGGGCGGGGGTTTCACCGCATCCTGAGGGTCACCGCATCATGAGGCGGCCACCGTCGACGGAGAGCACCTGGCCGGTCAGGTAGCTGGTGTCGTCGGACGCGAGGAAGGCGTACACGCCGGCGATCTCCTCCGGCTCGGCCCAGCGGCCCAGCGGGATGGTGTCGAGGTAGGTGCTCCTGAACCGCTCGTCGGTGCGGATGGCCTCCGTCATCGGTGTGGCCGCGGCCGGCGCCACGGCGTTGGAGATGATGTTGGAGGGCGCGAGCTCGCGCGCCGCCGAGCGCATCATGGCCAGCAGGCCGGACTTGGCGACGGCGTAGTTTATCTGCCCGATGGTGCCCTGGACGCCCGCCGACGAGGTGCTGAAGATCAGCCAGCCGCGCTTGGCCTCACGCATCGCCGGAACGACGGCCTGCATCCAGTAGAAGCTGCCGTTCACATGGATGTTGAGCACGTCGTTCCACTGCTCGTCGGTCATCTTCCAGAGCATCGCAGGGCGGGTGATGCCGGCGTTGTTCACCAACACGTCGATCATGCCTAGCTTTTCGGAGACCTCGGCCGCGGCGGCGTCGACGGCCGAGCGCTGCCCGACGTCGCAGGCCACACCGATCGCGGTCCCGCCCGCGGCGGTGATCTCGTCGGCGACCGCCTTCGCCGACTCCCCGTTGATGTCGACGACGCCGACCTTGGCGCCCTCGGCGGCGTACCGGTGCGCGACCGCCCGGCCGATGCCCTGCGCTGCCCCGGTTACAACAGCGACCCGGCTCTCCAACTTGCCCACGATGCTTACCTCCGCTTGTCCTGGTGAGAGTGGTCCTGCGGTCCTGCGGTCCTGCGGTCCTGTTGTGCTGCTGTGCTGCTGTGCTGCTGTGACGGTCTGACGTGACAGTCAGACGTGGCGGTCAGAGCGTCGAGTCGTCCCCGAGAACCGCCGTGACCTGGCTGGCGAACGTGCCGCCGTTGCCGTGCACGAGGCCGAGGTGGGCGTCGGCGACCTGTCGGGCGCCGGCCTCCCCGCGGATCTGCCGGACCGCCTCGATGATCAGGAAGATCCCGTACATGCCGGGGTGGCAGTAGGACAGGCCACCGCCACTGGTGTTGACCGGCAGCCGCCCTCCGGGCGCGATGGCCCCCTGGTCGACGAACGCCCCGCCCTCGCCCTTGGCGCAGAAGCCGAGGTCCTCGAGGAACATGACGGTGCTGATCGTGAAGGCGTCGTAGACCTCGACGACGTCGAAGTCCTCGGGCCGCACACCCGCGATCTCGTAGGCCCGCCGGCTGGACTCGGCAGCGGCCGTGCGGGTCAGGTCAGGCATCTGGGCGACGCCGACGTGCCAGTTCGCCTCGCCGGCGCCCAGCAGGAAGACCGGCGGCTTGCGCAGCCTGCGGGCCCGCTCGGCCGAGGTCACGACGACCGCTCCGCCACCGTCGGTGACCAGGCAGCAGTCGCGCACGGTGAGCGGCGTGCTGACCATGCGCGAGGCGAGGACGTCCTCGACGGTGAGGTCCTCGCGCATGTAGGCGACCGGGTTGAGCTGGGCCCACTTGCGGGCAGCGACCGCGACCTCGGCGAGCTGCTTCCGCGTCGTCCCGTACTCGTGCATGTGTCGGGCCGTGGCCAGGGCGTACCCGGACGCGGGCATCCGGGGACGGAACGGGGTCTCGTAGGACTTCGTCAGGGCCGCGCCGGAGGCCATCAGCCCACCCGACGACGACTTCTGGGTGCTGCCGTAGACAATGAGGACGACCTCGCACAGACCGGTCTCGATGGCCGCCTGGGCGTGCCGCAGGTGAGCCACGAACGAGCTCCCCCCGACGGCGGTACCGTCGGTCATCCGCGGCTGGATACCGAGGTACTCGCAGATGGTCAGAGTGGGAAGGGCGAAAAAGGCCGAGTGGGCGAAGACGGCGTCCACGTCGCCCTTCTGCAGCCCGGCGTCGGCCAGGGCCCGCACCGTGGCCTGGCCGATGAGGTCGAGCGTGGAGATGCCGGGACCGACCTCCCCCAGGGAGGACTCCGCCACCCCGACGACCGCGGTACGGCCGCGCAGCTCCCGCTCCGACCGGGTCATCGCTGCGCTGCCGGGACGAAGCGGGGGCCGGCCGGGGTGACGTCGGCGGAGAAGTCGACGCGGACCGCGTCGCCGATGGCCACGTCGCCGTCGGCCACGACGTTGGTCATCACGCGGAAGCCCTCGGCGAGGTCCACCAGGGCGACGGCGTAGGGGTCCTGGCCGCGTGGGGCCAGCGAGGTGACCGAGTAGACGACGCCCTCGCCGTCGGAGCGCTGCCACTCAAGCCGCGCACCCCCGCAGGCGGGGCACAGGACGCGCGGGGGGAACACCGCCCGCGCGCAGGCGGTGCAGCGCTGGAAGGCGAGCGTGCCGTCGCGCAGGAACGTCTCGAAGACCGTGTCGGGCGCAGTGTCCGGCGACAGCCCTGCGGCCTCGTCGGTGAGGTGGTCGGACAACTCGTTTCCCCTGGTCAGGTGGCTGCGGACATCAGCGGGCGGATTCCCGGCCGACCTGTGGCGGGCGTCGCGGAGAACCGGGCGCTTACATCGGTCGACGGCTTATGCGATTTAGTATACATTCCTCTGAGAGCCAGTCGTCAAGAAGGGAACCCCGGGTGCCTTCGGTAGCAGCGAGCGAGCCAGCACGACAGGACGGTCCCCTCGCGGGAATCCGCGTCCTGGACCTGACCCGCGTGGTGATGGGGCCACTGGCCACGCAGGTGCTCGCCGACCAGGGCGCCGAGGTCATCCTGGTCGAGGCGCCGGGAGGTGACACGAACCGGGTGATGGGTCCGGGGCCCCACCCGGAGCTCTCCGGCATCGCGCTGAACCTGCTGCGCAACAAGCGGTCGATCGACGTGGACCTCAAGTCCGCCGAGGGCACCGAACTGCTCCAGCGGCTGGTGCCGACCGTCGACGTCGTCGTCACGACGATGCGACCCAAGGCGGTCACCAAGCTCGGGATCGACTACGACACGCTGCGGGCGCTGAAGCCCGACCTCGTGTACTGCCAGGCGCAAGGGTTCCCGCTCGCCAGCGAGCGAGCCGACGAGCCCGCCTACGACGACATCATCCAGGCCGCCAGCGGCGTCTCGGACCTGATGGAGCGCATCTGGGGGCAGCCTGCGCTGGTCCCGACGATCTTCGCCGACAAGGTCTGCGGTCTCGTCATGGCGCAGGCGATCTGCGCTGCCCTAGTGCACCGGGAGCGGACAGGCGAGGGGCAGCACGTCGAGGTGCCCATGCAGCAGACGATGGCGGCCTTCATGCTCGCCGAGCACGGCAGCGGGGCCATCTCCGAACCTCCGGTCAACGCGCCCGGGCAGCCCGCCGCCGGGTACCCGCGCATCATCAGCCCGGACCGTCGGCCGCATCCCACCAAGGACGGCCAGGTGCACCTCTTCCCCTACCTGCCGCGGCACTACGCCGCACTGTTCGCGGAGGCCGGTGTCCCGGACGCGGAGAACGACCCCCGGTACGCCGATCAGCGGGCGACGCTGGCCAACTCCCAGTCCCTGTACCAGGACGTCCGCCGGCTCGGGCCTAGCCGCACCACGGAGGAGTGGCTCGCTTACTGCCGGGTGGCGGGCATCCCGGCCACGCGGGTGGCCACGATCCAGGACCTTGTCGACGAGCTGCCGCTGGCCGAGCACCCGGTAGCTGGTACCTACCGGGTCATCCCGCAGATGGCGATGTTCAGCCGGACGCCCGGGGGGGTCCGGCGGCCGGCGCCCATGATCGGCCAGCACACCGCCGAGGTCCTGCGCGAAACCGCCGGCCCGGGTCCCGAGACGACCGACGGGGCTGCCGCCCCCGACCAGGGGAAGTGAGCAGCATGCGCCTGTCGGCGACGGAACTGACGACGGAAGAAAGGGACCTTCAGCAGGAGGTCCGCGCCTTCCTCGCCGAACGCCTACCGGCGGGCAGCTACGCCCCGGGCCTCGGCATGGCCGCGCCCCCCGACCCCGCCTTCTCCCGTGACCTCGGGTCCCGTGGCTGGCTCGGGATGGCGCTGCCGTGCCAGTACGGCGGTGGAGGGCGGACGGCGGTGGAGCGGCTGGTCGTCGTCGAGGAGCTGCTCGCGGTTGGCGCGCCGGTGGGCTACCACTGGATCGCCGACCGGCAGTCCGGCCCCAACATCACTCAGAACGGCACCGAGGAGCAGAAGCGGGCGTACCTGCCTGGGATCGCCCGAGGCGAGAGCTCCTTCTCCATCGGGATGAGCGAGCCGCAGGCGGGGTCCGACCTGGCGTCCGTGCGGACCCGGGCGGTGCCCGACGAAGGCGGCTGGCGTGTGACGGGGAGCAAGATCTGGACGACCGGGGCGTCCTACGCCACCCACATCCTCGCCCTCTTCCGCACCTCCGAGGACCGCTACAAGGGACTCACCCAGTTCATCGTCGACCGCGCAACCGAGGGCCTCACGGTCAGCCCCATCCCGTTCATCGACGGCACCCGCGACTTCTGCGAGCTGACCTTCGACGACGTGTTCATCCAGGACGAGCGGCGGCTCGGCGAGGTGGGGGCCGGTTGGGGGCAGAACACCGCCGAGCTGGCCCTGGAACGCGGCGGCGTGGACCGGTGGATGTCGATGATGCCCGTGCTCGAGCACTGGGTGACCGCTCCGTGGACCCAGGTGCCGCGCTGGGCGCAGGCGGACCTCGGCTCGATCGCCGCCCGGTGCTGGGCGTTCCGCGCCATGTCGCTGTCGATCGCGCGAATGGTGGACGCCGGGAAGTCACCGACCGTCGAGGCAGCGCTGGCCAAGGAGATGGCGACCCGCTTCGAGCAGGAGTGCGTCGACATCGTGGCCCGCCACTTCGGGCGCATGCCGCACCTGGACGCCGACGACCCGTACGAGTCCCTGCTCGCGCGGGCCCTGCTGGTCAACCCGTCCTGGACCATCCGGGGCGGGACGAACGAGATTCTACGCAACGTCATCTCGAAGGGGCTCGCACGAGCATGACTACTCCCTCGCAGGACGTCGACCCCGCCCTGGCTGGCATGGTGGCCGAGTTCTTCACTGATCTCGTACGCCCGGAGGTCCTGGGTTGCGCGGAGCGCGAGGGCCTGCTGCCCGAGCTCTGGGCCGCCACCGAGGAGCTCGGCTTCCCGCTGGTGGGCATCGACGAGGACGCCGGCGGGTCGGGCGGCTCGCTGCGCGACCTCCTGGTGGTCCTCGAGGCCGCCGGCCGGTCAGGGGCTCCGCTGCCGCTGGTGGAGACCGCGCTCGCCGGCTGGTTGCTCGCGTCGTCCGGGGCGCAGGTCCCGGCCGGTCCGATGGCCGTGGTGCTGCCCGTCGCCGGTTCCGAGATCACTCTCAAGGACGACCAACTGTGCGGCGTGGCCGCCGACGTGTCCTGGGCGCGGGGCGCCGAGCGGCTCGTGGTCCTGGTCGACGACGGCTCCGGCGCCCCCCAGGTCGCCGTCGTCGACGCGAGCGCCGTCACCATCGACTGGGGCACCGACCTGGCCGGTCAGCCGCGGAACTGCGTCAGGTTCGACGACGTGCGCGTCATCGTCCGGCCCTCCGGCCAGTCGCGGCAGGCTGCCGCAGCCCGTGGTGCCCTACTGCGGGCGGCCCAGATGGCAGGTGCCGTGCAGGAGATCTCCCGGCTCACCCGCGAGTACGTGGCCGAGCGGGTGCAGTTCGGGCAGCCGGTCGGCCGGTTCCAGTCGGTGCAGCACCACGTGATCACGCTGGCGCAGGCCGCCGTGCTGTCCAGCCTCGCCGTCGACCGGGCAGGCCTGGCAGCAGCCTCGGCACCCGGCACGCTGGACTCCTGCGCCGCCAAGCTCGTGGTCAACCAGAGCGCCGCCCTGGCCGTGCGTGCTGCGCACCAGGCGCACGGCGCGATCGGCATGACCCAGGAATACCGCCTGCAGCACTTCACCCGCCGGCTGCACAGCTGGCGGGCCGACTTCGGTGACGAGCAGTCGCTGACCCTGGGTCTCGGCGCCGCTGTCCTTCGTGAGGGCAGCATCGCCCGGATCATCACCGCCCCGGGCGGATCGAAGGAGAGCACGTGGCTGACGACCTGAGCCTCACCCGGATCGGTCACGTGGCCGTCCTGGAGATCCATCGGCCACCGGACAATTACTTCGACGGCTCGTTGATCGCTCAGATCGCCGATGCGGCCGACGAGCTCGATGCGGACAAGGACGTACGGGCCATCGTGCTCTGCTCGGAGGGAAAGCACTTCTGCGCCGGGGCGAACTTCAGCGGTGACGAGATGGGCGGCGACCGCGTCGCGACCTCCGCACGCGTCTACCGCGGGGCGGTCCGTCTGTTCCGGATCAAGGTGCCCGTGATCGCCGCCGTCCAGGGGTCGGCTGTCGGTGGCGGCCTGGGCCTGGCCTGCGCGGCGGACTTCCGGGTGGCCTCACCATCGACCCGGTTCCACGCCAACTTCTCGTTGCTCGGCTTCCACCAGGGCTTCGGTCTCTCGGTGACCCTGCCGGAGATCGTCGGCCAGCAGCAGGCGATGGACATGCTGTTCGCCAGCCGGCGCGTGTCGGGAGAGCGGGCGTCCGAGATCGGCCTGGCCGACCGCTTGGTGCCGGACGGGGAAGAGCGGGAGGAGGCCCTGCGCTGGGCGTCCGAGATCGCCTCTGCCGCGCCGCTCGCCGTCCGATCGATGAAGGAGACCCTCCGCGGCGACCTGGCCGACCGTGTCAGCGCCGCCCTCGACCGAGAGCTCTCGGAGCAGGCCTTCCTCTGGACCACGAAGGACAGCGCTGCCGGCATCGCCGCGAACCTCAGCCGGAGGAAGGCAGTCTTCAGGGCGGAGTGACCCTGCCGCAGACGATCGGTTGTCACTCGGCGATAATCAACGCCGGGTCTATCGCCCTTAAGTGATCATCCCCGGCACAGACCCGGCGTAGATCACGTGCAGACACCTGTGGGCCGTCACAGCCCCACGACCGTGCAGAACGTCTAGAGCGGTCCAGGTGCCGACAACCAGGTCAGAGCCGGTACGGACCTCAGACACCAACCGCCGCAGGCACGCCGAAGGCGATGTCCGGCATCACGTCTGGCTCAGACAGGTCATCAACGCGCTGTCAGCCGGGCCGCCGCAGTCTCGCGTGCGCCGGGTGCAGGTGTCCGCGAAGGGTGAGGTCACCCGTGTCGAGGTTTCCAGCCGACTGCGGCGGCTCTGCCGACCACGTACCCCCTGCTCAACGGCGACGCGCACGACGTCGATCGGCGCTTCTTCGGTGTGGTGCTCGGCACGGACGCGCGTCGCCACACTGCCGAGGCCGAGTCACCCTTGCTGCTCCTCGAGGACCACGTCGGGCTGCTGGCCGTTCGCTACCAGGGGGTGGCTGCCGCATGGCACGGGGCACGGCGTGCCCCCAGGTACAAGCGCGGCTCTGTGCGGCGCCGTGCCGCAGTTCGTCTGGCTGGGACCCTGCGACGACCCCTCGACCGAGGGCACCGTCCGGCCGTGCCGCCACTGCCTCGTCAGGTCGCGCGCCGACGAGGATCCGCCGACGACCGACACTCCTTACGTCGACACGAAGACCGCACCCTGGGCTCCGCGCGACACCTACATGGATCGAGCGAGCGACGGCGACCCGGTCGATGATCTTGGCGACCATCGGATCGCGTCGGCAACGTCGCTGAGGAGTTCCGCGCTGCTCAGGACCTCGTTGCGGGCCTTCGCGCAGATTGCTGCCCAGCCGGGTCGGGCAGTGACCGCAGGCGTCCAGCAGTGGTCGGCGCGGGCGTCGAAGCGACAGGGGCCCAGCCGCCCTGTTCGAGGAGCAGCCAGACGTCATGCTCGACGTGCTCGAGCATGCTTTCCCAGGCGTAGCTGAACGTCACACCAACGTCAGGGAGCTGCTGAAGCGAGGCGTCGAGGCCCTGCCTCCACGAGATGCCATGCAACTGGCGGTCGACGGCGTTTGGTAGTGCCGGCGGACCCCTGCCCCAACACCACCGGCGACTGAGCACGATCGTCCGTCGCGGCAGATGGCCTCTACGGAATGACAGGGGCTAGGTCCCTACAGCCCAGCCAGAGTTGCTCCGATGCCTTCTGCGTGACATCCCACGACAAGCCGTGTCTGCGGCCATGAAGGCTCTCCAGAATCTCGGACTGGCTCTGCCTCGCTCCTCATCATCGCGGGCATCGCCTGGCTGGGCGTCTATTCGAGCTCGCAGGACGAGTCCTGCAAGCCGAACCCAGACGCTGGTGCGTACACGGTCAACAGCATCCGCACCGACGCGGACGGCAAGACCTACTACGAAGACCGCTAGCGACCGCGGGCATGAGGTGTTGACTACCGCGACCGCAGCGGTCACTGGCCACCTCTGTCATGACCCGACATTCGTGAGGTCGAGCGCCTCGTCGCTCCCGCCGACCACGTCCGTGACGCCCGCTCACGCGGCCTGACCCCACCTACCCGACCCGGTCATCCAAAGTCTGGGCAGTCCCCCTGTCCGGTCAGTACACCTAGTGCCGGGTTCGCCTGCGCCCACGGCTGCCGGTCGTCGAGCTCGCAGCCGTACGGCGCCGACCACTCGAAGATGCCGACCCGCGTCGAGCGGTCAGCGGCACCGTCCAACGCCCGCTCGCGCAGGTCGTGCAGCACGACGCTGGTCCTGTCGCCGGCGTTCGAGAAGCACAAGACCTGCGGCGACGGGCGGGCCAGGGTCGTCTTCGTCGCGCTGCCCCAGGCGTCCCAGTCGCGGTGCTCGCGCAGCTCGTCAAGTAGGACCAGGTCCGAGGACAGCCCACGGCTACCGGAGCGGGTCGCGGCGGCGACCTTGTACCGCTCCCCCGTCGTCAGGCGCATGAACTTGTCGCCGTTCGTCCGACTGACCTGGGCGACCTCGACGGCGAGCTCGGGGACAGCCTCAGCCATCGACAGCGCACCGGACCAGGTCTCCTCAGCCAGTGCCAGGTTCTGCGCCGACCCGAGGACCAGCGGAGCGCCGTCGACGTACATGCGCCACAGGGCGAGCACCTGCAACAGCGTCAACTTTCCGGCCTGTCGGCTGGTGATAACCAGTCCGGTGCGGAAGCGGAAGGTGCCGTCGTCGGCCAATTCGAGCAGGTGCAGCAGCAGCCACCGCTGCCAGGGCATCAACGTGATGCCGACGACGTCCTCAGCGAAGGCGATGCACTCGAAGCCGCGCGTCGTGTCGGGCGTCAGCTCGCGTGCCGGCGGGGTCGACGGTCGCGGGACCTCAGAGCCGACGAGGGTGGCCGTCGTCATGGGAGGCTGACCGGATGCGGGTTCGCCTTGAATACACAACGACCATGCACCTGGCGCGCGACGTCTTCGTTGAAGTCCCACCCTCGGTCGGCGACCTCGTCACGATCGACGACTACAACCACGCGCTCGTGATGGGGCGGCGGTGGAGCGGCAATCTCGACCGCCTGTGGGTGACAATCGGCCCGTCCTTCGAGCACGCCGATGCGTATACCTTCACACCGGCCCTCCAACGCGCCGGATACACGCACCCGGTCGACCTCGGTGGGTAGCGCCCTCACCGTGCCGCCCGTAGCTGCGCCAGCTTGCGGGAGACCTTCTCCTCGACCCCGAGCGCCTTCCGTTCGGAAGGCGTCCCGCCCAGAGCCTTGAGCGCCCCGGACAGGTTCTGCCCGAGCCACCCGACCGTCTTCGGGTCGTTCTTGGCTGCGTCGATCAAGCGGGCGTACTCGAGCGCCAGGGCGACCATGCCGGCATCGGACGGGCCGAGCCAGGGCATGGACTCCACGGCCGCCGTGACGGCCCCTAGGACGCCCGTAGGCGTCCTCAGCTTCCTGACGGTGCTCATGTGGGGTGGGTCCTCTCGGGGACGGAGGGCGGGAGATAGGCGGGTCCCCCGCAGGTGGTGGGGGGAGTGGTCGGGCCCGGGCGTCACCAGGTCAGCGGACTGCTGCGTGCGGGTCGTGGCGCGGCTCGGTCGCCCTTGCTGCCGTTGCACCGGGAGCACGCGCCAGCGAGGTTGGCCCGGTCGTGGGCCAGGTGCGGGAAGCGGGACAGCGGCAGGACGTGTCGACGACGGTGGACACGCGCACACCGCACCAGCGGCACATCGGCTCCTCGCTCAGCACCTGCTCGCGCAGGCGGCGCCACGGCCGACCCTTGCGGCCGTGAGTGGTGGCAGTCATCGGGCTGCCCGATCCAGTGACCGGCCCGCAGGACAGGTCTCTGCCCGCGAAAGGTGGCGCGCGCTCTGCCCTTCCATCCCGCGCCCGCCGTCATGGCGCGCGCTCGGCGGGGCGGGTGAGGTTGACGGGCCGGTCACCGTGGTCATCGGGTCAGCCCCGCCGCTGGCCGTCGTAGAGAGTCGCGCCGCATTCCTGGCATCTCTCCACCACGGTCGACCCGGCTGGGGTGATCCCGTCGGCGACGTACTTCGGGGCGTGGTAGGTCTCGATCCGGGGCGCGTCCTCGCCAGGGCGACTGAGGCAGAACGGTTCATGCGTGAGGGCGGTAGCGGTGGTCATCGGTTCTCCTCGGTGGTGTCGGTGCCGGCCGCGTTTCGGCGGGCGTGTAGTTCGGACTGCTCGGCCGCGACACGGTCGGCGGCGATGCGCTCGGCGGCGCGAAAGATGGTTCCTTCGAGGTCGAGCAGCTCGGTCGGCCCGGCGTTCGGCGGTGCGGTCGGACGACCGAGGCGTCCGAGCGTGGCCATGTGCTCATGCACCGCGTGCGACCGGCGGCGTAGCGAGGCGAGGTGGTCCGCGAGGGCGACCACCAGCGGGTTGGCGGCGAGCGCCTCGTCGAGGGCGGCGCGGGCCTGTCCGACGTCGGCCTCGACTGCGGCGCGGGAGTAGCTGGCGACCTGCTGCTCGTCGAACTCCTGCTGTGCCGCGAGCTTGCGCCGGTGGTCCTCCACGGCCTGCTGCTGGTCCTGCTCGCGGAAGACGTCGAGCTTGGCCTTGAGCTCGGCGGCCTGCTGCTCGATCTCCTGGCGGCTCGGGATGGTGGTGGTCTTCGGCATCAACACTTGACGAGGGTCGTCTTGCCCGCCTGGGTACCGCCCGGCAACGATGGTGTTGAGCCCGGCCTCGAGGAAGCGGGTGGCCTGCGCGGTGACCGTGCCGGGGCCGACCAGCTCGTCGAGGGAGTTGGCCGACAGGACGAACTTGCGGATGTAGTCCGACCGGCAGGGCGCTGACCAGGCCGTTCACTCCCCGCACTGCCCCTGCCCTGCGACACACCGTTGGCGAGGGTTGGATGACGGCGGCTTCAGACGGACGTCTTGCGGACTGCGTGCGGACTGACCTGGCCCGTCTCTGCCCACATGGGTGGAGGCGGGCCCGGCCGCCTTCTTGACGTTGGAGCCCGTCTCAGCGCTCCCCGAGAACACCGCCGCGCCACGTGTTGCATCCCCTGCGTTGCATCGCTGGGCCAGCAGTGTCGTGCGCATGTCCGTCTAAAGGGGGCCCGTCGCCCCCCACGCCGCGCGCGACCTGCTGCAGTCGGCGCTGCCGGCCCTCCGGCAGCACGACTCGCGAGCTCGACCTCGGCGCTGGCCACCGCTCCGCGCGGCGCTCGTCGCCTCCGCGCGTGGCCAGCACGGCGAGGCGCTGCGGCTCGGCGAACGTGCGGCCGCGCTGGTCGCCGAGGGAGGGGACGAGCGCGCGGTGGCCAGGCTGAAGATGACCCGGGCCTGGATCTGGTCGGCCTCCGCTGCACCTACGGCGAGGGGGGCGTCGGTCACGGCGGTTTCTGCCCGGCTGAGCAGTACGTGCCGGGCCCTCTCGGCGCCCCCCCTCAGGCCATCAGCCGCCCGACGAGCCAGCAGACTCCGCAGACCGCGATGAGCCCGCTCGTCACCCACTGCGCCGTCCGCGACCAGCGGCGGTGCCGGAGGACGAGCAGCAGCGGGGTGGCCAGCAGGAGGATCGAGGCCTGACCGAGCTCGATGCCGACGTTGAAGGCCAGCAGCGACGTGAGGAAGCGCCAGCTGACCTCCTCACCGAAGCTGAGGCCGCCGGCGAAGCCGAGGCCGTGCAGCAGGCCGAACAGGAAGACGACCAGCAGCCGAAGACGCACCTCGCGCTGGACGATGTTCTGCACGGCGACCACGACGATCGACAGCGCGATCGCCGGCTCGACGAGTCCGGACGGGACGACCAGCCATCCCGCGGCGGCGAGCAGCAGCGTGAGGCTGTGCGCGACGGTGAAGGTCGTCGCGACCTTGACCAGCGTGCGTGCGCTCCTGGCCCCGATCAGCAGCGCCAGGACGAACAGCACGTGGTCGAGGCCGGCCAGGATGTGCGTGAAGCCCAGCGCGGTGAAGCGGCCGGCAGTGCCGAGCGCCCCGCTGCCTCCTGCGCTGAGCGTCTGCGCGTCGCGCTCGAAGACGAAACGACCCTTCTTACCGGCGATGTCGTAGTCGGTGACGTTGGAGTGCGAGGAGCTCTCTGCCTCACTACGGGCGTCGAAGAACAGGTTGTAGGTGACTTTGACGGCGCCGGCGGTTCCGGCGCAGCGGTAGGTGCTGGCGAGCACGGCGTAGAGCGTGCCGTGAAAGGGCCGTACCTCGACGGTGTCGAGACGTGCGGCGCATGAGCGACCGTCGCGGGACACCCGTACGCCGTCGTCGAGGTAGGAGGTCAGCTCGGCCCGAAGGGCGAGCAGTGCCGTCCTGGCCCCAGAGGCGTCGGGCACCTCGCCCGGGGTCGGAGCAGCGCTGATCCTCGTGACGAGATCTGCGTAGGTGACCGCCAGCTCGTAGTGGACGACAGCCCCATCCTGGCGGATCTTGGACTGCCCGAGGGAGACGGCATGCGCCGATGCCGGCGCCGGGGCGAGCAGGAGCAGCAGCGCGGCGACGACGGGCACGACGACCGCACGCAGCATCCAGCCGGTCGCGGTGGCGGCGCCCTCCTGACGGAAGGCGCCGAGCGAGGTGCGGCAGCGACCGCTCCTCACCGCGCACGGGCCTAGGTGCGGCCCGTACGCGGTGAGGCGGCCGAGGTGCCGGTTCAGCCTCTCGGCGAGGCTGGCCGGCCGGCGACGACCGCGAACTGCTGGGACGACTCCGAGACCTGCCCGTAGGGGTCGGTGCTCCGGACCGTCAGCGTGTGCGTGCCCGGCTTCAGACCGCCCGGAAGCTCGGCGGTCCACAGGTGCGAGGACGGCTCCGGCTTGGCCGGTCGCTCAGGGGTGCCGAGCAGCCGCTCGTACAGCGCTGTCATGTAGGGGTCGAGATTGCCCGCCGGGTCGCCGTTGGTGAGGCCCTTGAACGGCGGGTCGTAGTCCATCGGCGCGAAGCCCCGACCGTCGACACTGGCCTCGACCACGTTCTTCTCGCCACCGTCGAACACGTTCGCCGTGACGGTCGGCACGTCGTCCTGAGCCCAGTCACGCGGGTGGAACTGCGGGAGGGGGGAGATGCCACCCGAGCCGCTCGGCCCGGTCGGCAGGAAGGTCCGGCTCGGCCGGCCTCCTTCGAAGCTCAACCGCATCTGGAAGTCGGCGGGCAGGCTCGCCGCCTTGAAGCGCGGACGGTGCTGGTTGCCGTCGAAGGCGATCGTGTAGTAGCCGTTCGGGTTGCCGTCGGCCATGTCCGCGGCCTGCACGCCGCGGTCGTCCAGCGGTCCGGTCGTGTACCCGCCGCCGCGGACCTCGGCGAGCGACTGGCTCAGGAACGGCTCCTCGCCGTTCCAGCCGCCGTCCGCGCCGATGTACTTCTGCCAGCTGTTGCTGGTGTCGTGGCCGTTGACGCTGTAGAGGTGCTTGCGCCCGTCGAGCACCGTGAACAGGTCCTGCAGGTTGACGGTGTTGACGGCGTCCCCGCCGATGGCGTCGGTCCGCAGCGGGATGTGCGTCGAGATCATGATGAGCTTGTCGGCGGGGACGTGCGCGAGGTCGTTCTTCAACCACTCGAGCTGCGTCGGGTTGAGGTAGCCGCGGTAACGACCGTTCTTGCCCTCGGCGGTCTGGCCGAAGTAGTCGACGTTGTCCATGTTGACGAAGTGGACCTGGCCGTAGTCGGCGGAGTAGTCCGTCGGGCCGTAGACCCGCTTGTAGGTCTCGGTCGAGTAGGTGTCGTCCTTGGCGTCGTAGTTCATGTCGTGGTTACCGGGCAGATTCCACCACGGCACGCCGATCTGCGACACGATCTCGTTGTGGGCCGGGAACAGGTCCAGCGGGTTATTGACGAGATCACCGACTGTGAGGCCGAACTCGGCCTCCGACCCGATCAACTCCTGGACGACGTCGGTGTCGAAGTCCGCCAGCTCGCCCATGCTGCGCGTCTGGGGGTCGGCGAAGACCAGGGCTTCAAAGCGGTCGGACTCGACCTGCGGCAGCAGCGGGAAGTCCACCGACTCCGGCAGCGGTCCGGTCGGCTCGATGCCGCCGTAGCGCAGGGCGACGGGCGTGCCCTTCGGGTAGTGCAGGTAGTAGAACTGCGGCAGCTGTACGTCGTCGACCGGGACCATGTAGCCGGACGGCTTGGTGATGAACAGGATCGTCTCGTCGGTCACGCCCAGGCTGTAACGGCCCTGCGCGTCGGTACGCACGACGTCGCGGCCGTTGGAGACGGAGACGTCGACGACGCCGGGCTCGCCGGGGTCGCGCTCGTTGTTGCGGTTGAGGTCGTCGAACACGACGCCGGTCGCGGTGTCGGTGTAGGACGCGGTCTCCTGCGCGCTGACGCCACCCTGCAGGACGAGGGGGCTGACGAGCACGAGGCCGAGGCCGAGCGGGACGAGCTTCGTTCTCATATGGGATCTCCTGGCCATGTGGAGAAGTGCGGACGCGGCCCAATCAAGCCCGGCAGCATGGCCCTCCAGCCACATCCGCGTGAACGCCGCCCGAACCTTCGCGTCGGCCTGAGCGCACCGGTCAGCACCCGCAGGTCGGGCTGCTCACCGGCGCGGTGAGCGGGTCCGGGTCGGCGCGGCTGGTGCCGGGGTCGGTCTGCACGGGCATCCCCTCCCTGGTCCAGAACTCGAACCCACCGAGCATCTCCTTCACGTCGTAGCCGAGCAGCGCCAGGGCGGCGCGGGTGGCCCCGTTGCAGCCCGGGCCCCAGCAATACGTGACGACCGGGACGTCCCGGTCCAGCAGCGCCCCGGCGCGGTCCGGGATCTCCGCGGTCGGCAGATGCACCGCCTCGGGGACGCGGCCCTGACGCCACGACGCCTCGCAGCGGCTGTCCACCACGATGAAGCCAAGCGCATGATGGACACAAGGCGATGTTTCCACTACGCAGTGTGAGCAAAGTAGTTCTGCAGCGCAGGACCACAACCGACGGTTCTGTCGCCCAGTCGGTGACTACCGCGGCGGAGCGAACGGCGTAGCGCGGGCGCCGCCGTACGTCCACACGATCTCTCAGGCCCGTACGCCGCCTGGATCGAGCCGCTCGACGAGCTGGGTGACCCCCCGGTTCGGATCAGTCCGACGGGGGCGTCCCGGTGTCGAAGACTACGCAGCTGCCCTTGCCGCGGACCTTGGCTTGGTACATCGCCGCGTCGGCCTGCTGCAACAGCATGGAGAGGCTTGCGCACGCCGCCAGTTCGGTCACGACGCCGATGCTCGCGCTCGGGAGCCGTTGGACCCCAGGGACCGCTGGTGCGCCCGTCAGGCCGGACAGGATGCGCTCGGCTACCCCAACGGCGTCGCCGGTGCCCGTCCCCGGCAGAACAACGGCGAACTCGTCGCCACCAAGACGGCAGGCCACGTCTCCGTCGCGCAACGAACGGCGGATCGTGTCGGCCACCTGCACCAGCACCTGGTCCCCCACGTGGTGCCCGAGCCAGTCGTTCACCTGCTTGAAGTCGTCGAGGTCGAGCAGCAGCACGCTGATGCACCCGGACGGGACGGTCCCCGGTCCTGCGTCCGAGCGCAGGCTGCGCTCCACCACGTCGGACAGCAGCGACCGGTTGCCCAGCCCCGTGAGCTCGTCGCGCTGGGCGCGGGCCGCCAGCTGCTCCACGGCTGCGGCGTTGGCGAGGACGGCCGCAGTCTGCCCGGCGAGTAGGTCCAGGCAGTCCACGACCTCGGCCGCCAGCGCGACCGGTCGCTCGTTGGTCAGGACGAAGTAGCCGGTGATCGTCCCGGCCGCCACCAGCGGGTGGACGGAGACTGCCGCGACGCCGGCGTCCCGCAGGAACTTGTAGCCCGGCGGCGTCACGTCGCCTCCCGGGTAGTGCGACGAGGTGTCCGGGCTCACCCACGAGGCGAACACGGCCAGCTCGTCGGCGGACCACGCCCGCACCGCCGCGGTCGCGACACCCACCACCGGGCCGGCTTGCAGCTCGCTGCCGTCCGCGTCGGCGGCCCTGACGACCAGGGCTGCGGTGGTCATCCCGGACAGCTCGAGGGCCGCGCGCACGGCGGTGGCGCCGATGCGGGTGGCGTCGCTGGCCGCGGTCAGCTCGATGGAGATGTGCGCCAGTCGCTGGGCCACTGACGGCCGCGGGATCCCGCCGACCCCGGCGATCCGGCGGGCCAGCGCTGCTGCGGCGCCTTCCAGGACCCTCAGCGTGTCGTCAGGCAGGCTCGTCCTCGACTCCACGCTCAGGGCCCCGACGACGGCGCCCTCGAGCACCACCGGCGCGCACGCCTCAGCCGCAAGGCCCGGCACGGCAGCGATGAAGTCGGGTCGCTCACGCACGTCGGCAACCAAGTCGCTGAGCCCGGACTGCACGACCTTGCCGATCACACCGGCGCCGGGGCGGAAGCCGTCGACGACCTGGAAGTAGCCCCGCGCTGCCCGGCAGCGCAGCCGCTGGCCGTTGAGCAGGTAGGCGCTCGGCATGTCGAAGCCCAGGGCGACCAGGTCGTCGCAGATCCCCTCGCAGGCGTCCGTCACGGTCCGCGCGGCCGCGCAGGCAGGGAAGAGCCGCACGGAGTCCAGCGAACCCGGTGTCATGACTAGCCGCTCAACAGACATCGAGGGCCGCTTTCCGAGTGTCGCGCTGAGCCGGCCGGACCAACTCCTTGACCCGGCTTCGATGGGCGGGGCGAGGCGAGGAGCCATCCACCGGTCATCGGGACGGTGGCGGCGCCGCTTGTGGCACTCGCTCGGCCGCAGTCACCGGCGGCATCAGCAGCATGGCTGCCCCGGCGCAGACGCGCTTGAGGCTGACTCCTGTCTCGACGGCCCGTCCCCTCGCGTCACGGGTGCTGCCCTGTCCCCGAGTTCAGGACGCGGAGCCGGTGGGCATCTCCGGCCGAGTGGATCGCGTGGCGCGACGGCAGCAGGGTCAGCAAGGTAGGCAGGGGCAGGAGTGCTGGGCGTCCCAGGTGATAGCCCTGGCCGTACCGCACGCCCAACGCACGCAGTGTGTGGAGGTCGGCCGCGCTCTCGATGCCCTCGGCGAGCACGACGGCATCGATCTCGCTACCGAAGGCGACGAGAGCGACGGCCAGAGCCCGCTTGCCCGGGTCGTCGGTGATGCCCCGGACGAGGCCGATGTCGAGCTTGATGATGTCGGGCCGCAAGCTGAGGATGTGGCGCAACGACGCGAACCCGGCGCCCGCGTCGTCCACCGCGAGCCGAAGGCCCGTCGCCCGCAGTCGTTGGAGCGCGACGAGCAGCGTCGCGTAGTCCTCGACGCCGACATGCTCGGTCAGCTCGAGGACGACCCGGGAACAGGGAGCGTGGCTGAGGAGCTCGAACAGGCCGGTGGAGGTCACCGTCTCGGGTCCCGCGTTCACGGAGAGGTAGGTGCCCGCCGGAAGTTGGCCTAACTGTTCGAGTGCGTTGCGGATGGCTGCGAGCTCGAGCTCGACGCCGAGCCCTGCTTCGGCGGCGTCGTGGAACCACTCGTTCGGTGGCCTGTACGGCTCCGCCTTGAAGCGGGCCAGAGCCTCCGTACCGATGACCTGACCACTAGCCAGCGCCACGATGGGCTGGAAGAGCATCGACGGGCCGCCCGCTTCCAGTACCTGGTCGATCCGGGTCCGGCGCGCCTGGTGGTCGCCGGCGGCGGCGAGTTGCGCGTTGTGCTGCTCCGTCACGTCTGTCATCGAAGAGACGACGTAGTCGACCGCTCCCGCCGGGTCTCGGACCGGCGCGGTGTTGACCGACAACCAGCGCAGCCCACGTGCCGCCAGGCGAACGCCGACGATCTGGTTCCGCCGGCCGACCCCCGTGCTCAGGGTCTGGGCGACCGGTGAGTCTTCGGTCGGCAGTTCCTGGCCATCAGCCCGGAGCAGTCGCCACCGAGGATCGAGCGTCAAGATCCCTGCCAGGTCCAGCGCGCCGCCGCCGAGAAGCGCCTGCGCTGCCGGGTTGCTTGCCACGATCCGCGCGTGGGCGTCCTGCATCAGCACACCCTCGGCCATGTGCGAGAGCAGGGTGCTCTGCAGCCGTTCGAGTTGGTCGGTGCGTGCCAGCTGCGCCGACAGCCGCTCCCCCTCTTGTGCCAGGCGGCGCTTCACGCCGCTGAACTCCCCGAGCAACGCGATCAGGACGACTCCGGCGGACACGACGGTCATCGAACGGCCGGCGTACCAGCCGACACTGAAGCGGTAGTCCGAGAACAAGGTCAGGATCACGTCGGCCAGCGACGCCGTCGCCGCAAGTGCCGCCCACCGCTCCGGTCCACCCCGCCGCCGAGCGCCCGCGCAGACGACCCACGTGGCCACGGCGACGACCGGCAGCATGACAGGCCCGACCAGGCGCGTCATCTCACTGGTGTCGGTGCCATCGATGATCACCGGCAGGATGTCAGCGACACCCACGACAACAGCGACCAGCAGCCCGGCTGCCGCAGCTGCGGCCATCACGGTCAGCGCCGCAACCCGACGGCGGCGACCCGCCACCGTCGGGCGCCCGAACCTGCTTGGCCACGACGTGAGCGCCACCGCCAACAGGACCGGGAACGCGGTGTGCCAGGCCACCCAGAGCCACGGCGCGGTGGACGCCACCGCTCCGAGCGGACCCGGTGTGGCGAACACCCCCGGGAACGCCGCCGCCCACCCGACCATGACCACCAGGGAGAACATGTACGCCCATGACAGCGCCAGCGCCCGCAGGTCACCCTTGTCACGGAACTGAGCCAACAACAAGACGACGCTCAGGATGTCGAAGCAGGCAACCACGGCAAGCATCATCGGCACGAAGCTCGCCAGTCCCGGCAGCTGCACCTGCATGAACGGCAGAACCGCCAGGACGACAGCGGCGACCACCAAAAGCGGCATCACCGGCGCGTCCGCCGCAGCGGCAGCGGTCCACCGGCGCGTCGGTGCCCGATCGCTGCCCCGAAGATCACGGCGGATCGTCACGCCCCACCATCGGCAACCCTGACGCTCTGCTTGAGAACATCTGCCGAGTCCCGCCCTGCCTTCACCAACCTGACCGGGTTGACGGGGCGGAAGGGGGTCATGGGCGCTTGTGTGCCTTCAGGCCCGGCTCAGCGCTCCCCCACGCCATCGCGCGCGGTGTGTTGCATCCCCGCGGTGGTCTGGAGGGGGCCCGTCGCCTCTGCCAGCGCTGCAAGGAGCCGTCAGGAACATCCCGTCGTGGCGTTCGCTACCACGGGGAGGAAGAGCCCGGCGAACCTGCCTGCCAGGCGTAGACCCGGTCCTAGACGGTTCTACCGTGGGACCCGACCCGCAGGTTCCCGTCGGCGTGCTCCTGGACGGCTGTGATGAGTGCGTCGTACTCCAGACCCAGCGCGGTCGCAACGGCCAGGGCCTTGGGGTTGCGGGCCGTGCGCGCCCCTGGACTCACTTGCCTGAGCAAGCCGGCCGACCGGGCCTGGCAGATCCAGCCCTCAGCGGTGGACTTGGCCACCCCGAAGCGGTCCCGTACCGCCAGGGTGGGTGGCGCACCTTCCTGCGCAGCCGCCGTGTAGCACGCGGCGACCACGTCGAGTGCGGGTCGCTGACGCGCCATCGAAGTACCTCCTACCTCGTCCTCCTGGGACAACGAGCAGATCGGTTCATCGTCACCCTGGTGGCGCGGCCGGTCAACGGCCGGCGGGCCGGTCCAGTTCTTCGGCCACGATGTCAGCGACGTTGCTGCGCTCTGCCTGCGCGTACGCGGAACGCCGGAGCCGGTCGTACTCGGCCTCAGCGGCTTGCCAGCGCTGGACGACCCGCCGGTGCTCACCGGTCAGCGATGCAAGGTCGGGTACGCCCTGCGGCAAGTGGTCCAGCACCCGGCGGCGCGCCTCGGCGTAGGCGATCTGGTGCGCGGTCCGAGCCGCGTCCAGCGCCTCGTTGAGGCCTTCGTCGTGGTCGGCGCTCACCCTGCCCCCTGCCGGGCCCGTGATCGGCTGCGGGTCTTGCGATGCGCCCAAGCCTAGAGCGCGAACTCGGCCCAGACGCACTTGCCGCGCGGCGTGGGTTGACTTCCCCACCTGGTCGCGTTCTGGCTGACCAGCCAGAGGCCACGACCGCCTTCCTCACTGGCCTCAACCCGCCGGGGTGCCCTCGGGATGCCTGGGACTGCGTCGCACACCTCCACGCGGAGCCTTCGAGGTGTCCACGACAGGCCCAGCCTGACGTCGGTGCCGCCCGCTCTGGCCACGTTGCCCACCAGTTCAGAGACCGCCAGGACAGCCGGCTCAGAGGCCTGCGGGATGCGCCACGACAGGCACATGAGATGGACCAGACGCCGAGCCACCCGAACCGAACCGGGCTTGACCGGCAGGCGCCAGGCGACCGCGCCATGATCCTCGACGGCGCCGCGCTGCCACGATCCGCCGCTTCGAGCCTGCGGCCCGTCCTGCTGCCGCAGCCGGAGTGCTGCTTGTCGACTGGCACGGGTCGAACGGGACGAACCCACTGCATCCTGGACCTCGTCCGGCGGGCGCATGTACTTGCCGGCCCGAGTTCAGCCGGTCAGGCGCGACGTGAGCAGGGCCTTGCCCTGCTCACCGCCCTTGCGGCTGTCGGCCTGGGCCTTGCGGAAGAACTCGGCCAACTCGGTGTCGCCGTCGCGGTCGGCGTCCTGGATGTAGGTCTCCAACTTCAGCGCGTTGCTCAGACACGCCTCGGTAAACCAGATGATGTTGTAGTCCTTGTCAGCGGTGCCAGTGACGCCGCCTGCGTCGGTGCTCATCGCGCGCTCCTCTGGGGTGAAGGGACAACGGTGCCCGTCATACCCGTCGATGAGCGGACCGCACGCACGATGCGCCGGCGACTTGCACCCCGGAACTCGGCACGTACCCCCGACATGGGCCAGGACTTGTGGCCGTGTGCTCAGTCCCCAGCAGCCGATCCGCTGGCTTCGGTCGTGGCCGCGGTGGTGCGGTTGCGCCCGGTCCGCTTGGACACCAGCAGCGCCTCGTCGGCGGCGCGGACCAGGGTCTCGAGGTCGGTGCCGTTCGTCGGGTAGCTGGCGACGCCGGCGCTGGCGGTGAGTGCGCGTGAGGCTCCGGCCAGGGCGACGGCGGCGCGCAGCCGCTCAGCGACCTGGACGCTGCGCTCGGGTCCGCAGTCGGGCAGTATCACCATGTCTCGTGCCGGGTTTGATGGACACCATCAAGCCACGGAGGATCAAAGATGGCGGCACCACGGAAGTACCCGGACGAGCTGCGTGAGCGGGCCGTGCGGATGGCGGTCGATGCGCGCAAGGATCCG
>JAABUN010003736.1_pt1 | contig 22663 bp, 17 predicted proteins | sample 5559311 | NCBI WGS metagenome assembly JAABUN01 (sample SAMN10711877, study PRJNA513370) | rock metagenome | isolation source: Antarctica rocks | place: Antarctica: Victoria Land, Siegfried Peak sud
TCTATCGGGTCAGATTATCCCTTGAAAAGTTGCTCCTCAGCAGAGCTTTTCTCCGTATAGTCTGACGATTAAATTTAATGGATTAAAATGGAATTGAAATCTGACACAGTTTAAATTACACTCCCGAGTGAGGAAACTTTACTTCAGTTATCTCAATTAATTTACAAGACTTTTTTAATAGTATTATACATTTTTTTTTAAAATGCCTTTTTTATTGTTATTAAAGCATCCTGATTTCTTAATAACACCTTATCTTTTAATGTTGAAAATTTCTTAAATATAGTTCCCCATTTATTTTACTTATATACTTATAAATAAACAGCCCATGAAATACATAAAACTAAAGATGCCACCCTCTTTAAAAGTATCTGTTTGCATATATATTGTAAGCTGTTTTATTGTTTATCCTGCTTCCAACGCATTTGCACAAACAAATAAACAAACACTTTATAAAGTATTAACGCTAACCGGAGAAAAACAAGGAGCAAGGGATCTGCCACAAGACCATGGAGTAACAGGAGTTTGGCAAAGACTGCTGAAACTAAAAACAACAGCAAGCGCCCTTCATACCCAGGCTCATCCCGATGATGAGCATGCTGATTTGTTAACCTTGTTAGGTCGTGGTAAAGGCACACGTACTGCCTTGCTTTCTCTTAACAGGGGCGAAAGCGGTGGAAATGTTTTAGGCGTAGAATTTTTTGATCCATTAGGGTTATTACGTACAGAAGAATTTTTACTGGCAAGCAGTTATTACGGATTAGATGACCTGTATTTTACTAAGCTTGTTGATTATGGGTTTTCTAAACGGGTAGAAGAAGCTTATGATAAGTGGGGCAGGCAAAATGTTTTAAGCGAAATGGTTAGGGTCATTCGTATAAACCGTCCGCTTGTAATTATCTCCCGTTTTCATGGAACTGAACGTGATGGACATGGCAACCACCAGGCAGCAGGAGAAATTAGCCAGGAGGCATATAAACTTGCAGGTGATCCAACAGCTTTTCCTGAACAGATTAGTAAAGAAGGATTGCGGCCATGGAAAGCACTTAAGTTATATCGTGGAGGTGTAAGGGCAAATGAGCATTGGAACATACAGTTGAACACCGGGGTATATAGCCCGTGGTTGGGTCAATCGTATAAAAACTTTTCATTGTTGGGCTACAGTTTACATCGCTCTCAAAATGGCGGTCATCGTAGTGAGGTTAATGGCCCTTTCATACAATATTATGAGCGCCTGCAAAGCCAGGTAAAAAGCGACGAAAAGGAAAACAGCTTTTTTGATGGAATAGATACTTCCATTAACGGCATATTTAAAATAACCGGTGAAACTGCTCCTGCAGCGTTGGCAACATTACTAACAGAAATAACATCAAATGTTGATCATGCCATCACCGCATTTCAACCTCAAAATTCCGCCTCCATCCTTCCCTTTCTTACTAATGGTTTATCTAAAACACGTTCAGCCATTCAATTAATCATTAACCAACCTGAAGCGCTCTTTATGTTACAAATTAAAGAGCGGCAGTTTATGGATGCCATTAACGCTGCGTCGGGAATAAGTTTACAAGCTATGGCTGTACCGACAGGAACTAAAGATAAAAGAAGCTTTTACCAACCCCAACCAACAATGGGCTTTGCTGTTGCAGGGCAACCTTTTAAGGTAGAAGCGATGATGGTAAATAATAGCCCTGTTTCAATTGAACCAAAAAGTATAAACCTTATTGCACCTGCCAACTGGAAGATTGATAACAACCAACAGGATTTAAAGCCGTTGCAGATGAATGAAAAAACGGAGATCACTTATACTGTAACTGTTGCGGAAAATGCTGCTTATTCACAACCTTATTTTGGTCGTAATTCACTGCAGGAAAATCAGTACCAACTGAACGATAAACAATATGAGAATTTACCCTGGAGCGCCCCTGCATTAAAAATCTCAGCTTCTTATGTGATTAATAATGAATTGGTGGAAATACAAATGCCTGTGCAAGTGCGGCAAGCTAACTTACCTTATGGCTACGACAAGTACACTTTAAAAGTAGCTCCTGCAATTGCAGTTAATATTCAACCTAAGTTAGGTATCATCCCCAAGAACAGCAGGATGAAGAGTTTTACCGCACAGGTGGAATTGATAAATAATTATGACAGCTCCATTAAAGGAAACGTTACTTTGAAGGTGCCTGCGGGATGGAAAGTGGAACCTTTACAAACTCCATTTACATTTACAAAGGCCGGAGAGAAAATCAACTTCACGATAAAAGTTTCTTTGCCTGCAATAGAGGAAAAGACCTATGATATACAAGCTGTAGCTACTGCTGATAGCAAGGCATATACGCAGGGATATGATTTAATTAGTTATCGCGATCTCGATCAGGCTATTCTGTATCATCCTGCTATTGCCACCATAAAGGGCATAAATGTTAATGTAGCACCTGATCTTTATATTGGATATGTAATAGGTGTTGGAGATGAAGTTCCGGCAGGGTTGAAACAATTAGGTGCAAAGGTGCAATTACTTAACACAAACGACCTTGCATCAGGAAGATTAGATCAATATGACGTTGTTATAATAGGAACACGGGCTTACGCTGTAAGGCAGGATTTGAACACTTATAACCAGCGGCTGCTTACTTATGCAAAAAACGGCGGTAATTTAATAGTTCTGTTTCAAACGCCTGAATTTATCCCCGGCAAAATGGCCCCTTATCCTGCTGAACTGCCGGGTAATTCAGAAGAGGTTTCAGAAGAGAATTCTCCGATAAAATTTTCAAACGCAAATCATCGAATATTGAATTATCCAAACAAAATAACTCTAAAAGATTTTGACAATTGGGTAGAGCAAAGAGGCTCTAAATTCTTTTCAAAGTGGGATACTGCTTATGTGCCGATAATCTCCACACAAGATGTTGGACAAGTGCCTCAAAGTGGTGGATGGCTAATGGCTAAATACGGAAAAGGCAGTTATACTTACTGCGCTTATTCGTTTCACCGGCAACTACCTTATGCAGTTGAAGGTGCTTACAGAATTATGGCTAACCTTATTTCTTATGGAAAAAAATAGTTCATAGTAATCTTACAAGAATTTGGAAGCGGGCAAGTATTGTCTAAACCCGGATAAGTTGTTCTTTTGAAGCAAATTGTTTTATTACATTTTATATTTCTTCTCCTGCATTCATTTAGAAGAAGCGGTAGGAATGGTGCCATTGTCCATAAGATTTTAGAAGTATTTTAATCCGCTAACCTTAACAAGCAGATTTTCAATAATAGCGTTCATTCTCTTGTTTGTTACATCATCTTTAACTGCAATGCGAACTGCACTATTTCCCAGGCTCTGCCCCATATTACTTACGTCTCTTAAAAAAAGGTTTTCAGCTTTGCAATGCTTTAAGAATTTATCAATTTGCGGAAAGTGTGGTGGCAGGTAAAATAATAGAAAATTAGCCACTCCATCAATCACTTCAGTAACTCCTAAGTCTGTCAGATCTTGTTTCAGCTTAGTACGCAATACATGTGTTTCTGCATATTTTTCCTGGTAGTATTGAGGGTCTTTAAGGGCAGTGATAGCTGCTAATTGGGCAGGCAAGCTAATAGCCCAGGGTGGAGTAAGGCCTTTTAATGCTTCAATTAAATGAGGCGAACAACACAGGTAAGCAGCACGTACTCCACTTAACGAATATACCTTGCTTAGCGACTTACAGATTATTATGTTTTCTCTTTTTACGGCAAATTGCTCTAACGATTTATTCGTTCCTGAATATTCAATATATGTTTCGTCTATCCAAACAAGTGTGGCGGCCGGTATCTGTAAAAGCATTTCTTCCATTTCATCTTTTGCAGTATATACTCCTGTAGGACTGTTCGGGTTTACCAAAACAACCATATCGTAACCCTTGCTTATCTGCTGCAATAAAGCTGTTGTATTTACAATAAAACCTTCCTCACGTATCAATGTAAAGCGTGTTACCCCGCATTGTATAACTTTTTCCAGCACATGAATATATTCACCATAACAAGGATCAATTATTAAAACCTTTGACTTTTTATGTAAAAGACTTCTAAGAGCAAGAAAGATCAGATCAGAAGAACCTGCGCCCGGCAAAATGCATTGCTCTTTTATACCACGTACCTCTGCTATCACTTCAATCAATCCGCGGGCATGCGTAGGAGGCGAGGTTTGCAACAGCCACGACAGATTGTTGTGCAGCGCTTCGAGAACTTTTGGCGAAGGAGGAAACCATGCATCTAAAACATCCGCATTAATTATTTGTTTTACTTTTTGTAATGTTTGCAGGTCTTCACCAATTGCTTTAAAAAAAGATCCGCCATGATAACAGGCATAAGGGGCAAAAAATAAGTAAGGGATTTTCCACTCTATCTTATTCTTTAAAAATGTACATAGCTCTTTCTTTGTGTCCACATCTTTTTGAAGATCATTCACTGAGGCAACAGATAACTCATAGGTTACTTTACCTGATGCAGCGCTAACACCAAGTGTTTTAAGTCCGGCTTTACGATACATTTCTATAAGCTCTGCACGGCAAATAGCAACAATATATTTACCTCCATGAGATTGTACCCATCGGAAAGCAGCATACATTAAAGCAAACGCTAAAGAACTATTGCAATTATCTTTATTTACACTCAGCAAACGTATCTCGTACAAATGCTCATTAAAGGCATATGGAATACAGGAGCGATCAAAATACTTATCAACTGAGTACTTTTTAGAAGCAGGCGAAGTAATACTTACAAAACCAATTACTTCATTACAATACTTAGCAACTATATAATGATTTATTATATCAAGATCATCTGTAAGCTGGTTATTTGAATTAACAGAATGCTGGTTAAGCTCCCGGGCATATATGGCATAGCGCATTTTATATATGCTTTCTCTATCCTGCTCACATGCAGCACTTAAAGTTACTTTTGAAGTGGCGGTAAATGGCATATACCAATATATAAAATTTATCCTCAGCGTGCGATAAAATCTCCAACTGCCTTTAAATAATTTTGAAAGCCAAAAGTGTTAGGCGCATTGCTATGCCCTGCTCCAGGGATTTGATGAGCCTCTTTGTATGTGCCCCTGTAATTTTTATATACCAGTTCTCCCTGTGTTTCTATCGCTAAAAAATCATCATCTACGCCATGTATCCAAAAGAAGGGTTGTTGAACTTTCTTAATCAGTTCTGCATTATTGATTTTTAGGTCGCTGAAAAAAGAGCCTGGCAATGCTAACCCCGATGCATCTTGTCCCATAACTTCTGCTGAAGCTATAGGTGCTTCAAGCATAAGTTTGGAAGGCGTCATACTTTGCGGTTCGGCTGTTAATTTTGTTGCAGGCGCCGATCCCATGCTGAATCCATAAATAACAAGCCTGTTATTTGTTAATCCATTTGCCTTGAGCCACTGTAACGCAGCATCTGCATCTGCATACAATCCTTTTTCCGAGGGTTGCCCTTCTGATAATCCATAACCCCTGTAATCAACCATCATTACACCGTAACGGTTCTTACTTTTTGTATTGGCTAATAGTTGGGCGCGGGGCCAATAAAAATCCATATGGTCTTTATTGCCATGACAATACATAATAACGGTGTCGGTAGCAATGCGACGGGTACTACCAATGTAAACACCAAAAATTTTTGTCGGACCCGTTTCATCACCTGCCTGTGAAGCGAGGGTAATAGGATGAATTAAACTGTCAGGAATTTTATAAGAAGCATCAAGTTTAAAATCAACATCGCCGGTATAGTTATCAAAATTATAAGCTGTTATTTTTTTAGTGTTGGGGTTATAAAGGTTATTATCTAAACGAAGGCATGCTGAAAGGCTTACCGTTAAGCAGGTAATAATAATTATTACTTTAAATGTACTTTTCACTTTGTTTAAAATTTGCGGGTTACACCAAAATAAATACCAAAAGCTCCGTGACTGCCAAAGAGAGTTTTATACTCAACTGTTCCTTTTGCACTTGATAAATTTGGAGCAATCATCTTTGCTTCAATATTGTAGTTCCATTTTCTTCTTACAAAAGTTTCACCTATTAAAGGCGAGAAAAGCCAGTGGTAGCTTTGTTCTTCGTCAAATGCTCTTTTACTTTCAAGTTCAAACCAATTGCTTAATCCTGCATAGAAAAAGTTGCGGCCTTTGTTATAATCCCAATAAGCATTTACATCCAACTGAGGATAAAATTTAAAGGCATCTTTACTGCGATAAATGATGTTGGCAACGGGATTTACACTTATTGCAGGGATGCTTCCGTTTTGATTAAGCAGTCTTTTTGTTGCTCCTAATTCTAACTGTAAATTGCCATACAATGCTGAAGTGATATTAAGTGAGCCAAAGCCTGTAAGTGTGTTATTAATGCCATATCCATAAGTAGCCGTAAAAAAAGGCATTGGGATAATTAGCTTACTATAGTTTATTAAAGGGCCGCCTAAAGAAAGGTTAACTGCTTTCTGCCCTTTATCTAAAGGCTTTACAAACCGCGTTGGCGCACATGAGCAAATACATAAGATGATGATTAAAGCGCAGAATAGTTTTTTCATTTTTGAACTTTATTGACAGTACCTAAATTTTTTCAAAATACACATCATACTTCTATTATGCAATAGTGTAAACAGTATTTATTTTATTGTAGAGTAAGCATAAGCCTTTTACAAACTTTATCATAAACAAAAGAGGCAGTAATTTCTTACCACCTCTTAAGGTCCTTAATTAATTACAACTCTGTTTTCTTCAACTAAGTAATCACATTCTTTGGGGCAGCGCAAGCATTATTTAAAGAGGATCGAATGGTAAAAACGATAATCTGAAAGTAATACAAAAAACTTCTGGTGGGGAAAGTTTCATTTCAATTACTGTATCACAAAACCATCGGGCAACACTGCATTTTTCTTTACCACTACTATACCATTTTTAATAGTATAAAGTTCGTTCTCGGCATCAGGCAAAGTGCCGCCTACTATTCTTACATCGTTACCTATTCTGCAGTTTTTATCTACAATAGCATGTTTAATATAGCATCTCTCTCCAATGCCTATTTTGGGGATGCCTTTGGTTTTGTCCCTCTCCATTTCAATAAGGGTTTCATAATAATCGTTACCCATCAGGTAGCTGCTTACAATAGTAGTTCCTTCCCCTACCCGCGAACGGATACCGATAACGCAATGCTGCAAACGGCTTGCATGTATTATAGAACCTTCGGCAATGATTGTTTTTTCTAATGTTGTTCCGCTTATTTTGGCTGGGGGCAGCATACGTGGGCGGGTATAAACTGCATTATCGTTATCAAAAAGATTGAATGGTGGAATTTCGTCGGTTAAAGCAAGATTGGCTTCAAAGAAAGAAGATATTTGTCCTATATCTTCCCAATACCCTTCATATTGATAACTTGCAACCTTATACTTTTCAATAGCCTGTGGCATAATTTCCTTCCCAAAGTCTGTAGCATCTTTCATTTCATCTTCAAGCAGGTCGAATATCATTTTGCGGCTAAAAATATAAATACCCATTGAAGCAACATAATTCCTTCCTTTGGCTTGCATTGCAGCGCCGGTATCGCTTTTCCAATCGGCAAGCAAGTCTGTTTTAGGCTTTTCTATAAAAGACTTGATCAAATGATTTTCATCTACTTTTAAAATTCCGAAATCACTTGCTTCGCGTTCAGCCACCGGTATGGTAGCAATCGAAATATCTGCGCCGGTTTTTTTGTGGTGCTCCAGCATTTCGCAAAAATCCATCTGGTACAACTGGTCGCCGCTTAAAATTAATAGATGTTCAAAATCCAGGCGCGTTATATGCCTTAGTGATTGGCGTACGGCATCAGCAGTTCCCTGGTACCAGCCCGGATTATCCGGTGTTTGCTCAGCAGCAAGAATATCTACGAAACCTGTACTGAACACACTGAAGTTATAGGTATTTTTTATGTGTTTGTTTAAAGAAGCAGAGTTATACTGCGTTAGTACAAACATCCTGTTTATACTGCTATTGATACAGTTACTTATAGGAATATCAACCAGGCGGTACTTACCTGCAATTGGAACAGCAGGTTTACTGCGGGTTGATGTTAGCGGGTGTAATCTTGTACCGGCGCCGCCGCCAAGAATTACTGCCACTACAGATGTTGACTGACTTTGCATATTACTGATCGTTGGTTTTAAAATAGTTCACAAGGCTTGAATATACATCAATGTATTGCTGTGCACTGTTATCCCAGCTATTATCTATTGCCATCATCCGCCTGCGCATGGCATGCAGTTTTTCTTTTTCTTTATAAACATCTGCAGCACGCCCGATGGAGTAAATAATATCTCCCACACCGGCCTGGTTAAAACGAATGCCGTATCCTCCTTCATCGCCCATGTCTATCACAGTATCTTTCAATCCTCCTGTGCTGCGAACGATAGGAACTGTACCATACCGCATAGCGTACATCTGGTTTAATCCGCATGGTTCTACCCTGCTTGGCATTAGCAAAAAATCTGCGCCGGCATACATTTGGTGACTAAGCTTCTCATTATAACCAATAAGGGCATTATAATTTCCGGGAAAATGATCAATCATATTGCTAAGCTGCCATTCTACATGCGGATCGCCGCTGCCAAGAATTAAAAAACAAACATTAGCCTTCATACCATAAATAGCAGCCATAATGCTGTCAGGTAAAATATCAGCAGCTTTTTCGCCAACGAGGCGGCCAATAAAAACTATTAATAGCTTATCTGCATCAAGCTTAAAATAATCGCATAATACTTGTTTGTTAGCCTGCTTGCCTTTAGCAACATTTTTAATGGAATAATTATTCTGGATGTAAGTATCTGTTGCCGGGTTCCATACTTCTGAATCAATGCCGTTTAAAATACCTACGCATTTTCCACGTTCGTACTCAAATAATTTTTCTAAACCATTAGCGGAGTATCGCAACTCTTCAAGGTAGCTGGAGCTTACAGTGGTTACTTTATCTGCACACTTAATGCCGCTTGCCAAGGGGTTAATTGAACTTCCCCATTCGAGCATACCATTTTTCCAGCTATCAAAATAAGGGATATAGTTTCTTTTATTCCAGCCCATCCATCCCTGGTACTCAGCATTATGTATAGTTATAATAGTTGAAACAGACGAAAGCGTATAGGTAAAATCATAACAAAACTTCATCATAAAAGGAATTAGCCCAGTATGAGAGTCGTGGCAATGAATAACATCAGGTTTGTGCTGCCATTTATTAATCCAGTCAACCACTGCTATTTGAAAAGCTGTGAAACGCTCCACATCATCTTCATAACCATAAACCTTGTCCCGGTCGAGCAATCCGTAAATATCAACAAGATAAAGATCAAATCCCAGCTTGTTGTGGCGCTCTTTAATAATGGTATATTCAAAATGCCTGTCCCCTAAATTTCTTCCGCCCTTAGCGTGCACATCCCATTCATTATCGTATAAAAACTTTGTGCGGTACATTGGCATTACCACTTTTGCCACATGCCCGAGCTTATTTTGATATTTAGGAAGAGCTCCTACAACATCGCCTAAACCACCGGCTTTAGCAACAGGATAGCACTCGGCACTTACATGAATTATTTCCATTCGGTTTTGGTAGTATTTAAATAATTGGAAGTCAAGATAGGAAGGTTTTTCATTTTCATAAATATATCCTTATTTATTTTTTTAAAAAGTATTATTTGCAGTGAAGATGTTTTTAAAATAATTCAATACAGACTGATAAAATGTTTTTATTTTCAGCCCTTATTTAAACCACTGCAAAACGATTGATATGAACCAAAAAACCAATTGGCCTCAATTTGGAACCCTCATTTCTGTATTTTTTTTCTGGGGTTTTGTTGCAGCAAGCAACGATATTCTCATTCCTGTTTTTAAAGAAGAGTTGCACCTTCAGCAGTGGCAATCGCAAATGGTTTCTTTTGCATTTTATATTGCTTACACTGTTGGTTCTCTCATCTATTTCGCTGTTTCAAGAGCAAGAGGTGGCGATATTTTAAACCAGATGGGTTACAAAAACGGTATTGCGCTTGGGCTTGTTATTTCGGCGCTTGGCACCTTACTGTTTTATCCTGCTGCCGAAACGTCTTCGTTTCTTTTAATGATCACCGGGTTATTTATTGTAGGTCTGGGTTTTTCGTTGCAACAAACTGCTGCTAACCCGCTTGCTATTGTAATTGGTGATCCTAAAAAAGGTTCGCAGCGATTGAGTATGGCCGGTGGTGTAAATAACTTTGGAACGACTATAGGGCCTTTGATCGTAAGCTTCGCCATTTTTGGTGCATTGTCTGTTGACGGGTCAAAAAACATTGCAAGCATCAGCGCTGTAAAAACGCCTTATCTTATATTAGGTGCAGCTTTTCTTATTGTTGCGGTCATTTTTAAATTTTCTTCTTTACCAAACAAAATTGAACTTGAAGAAGATGCAGCAATAAGTTCTCCTACCGATGTTTCGTATGCAGCGCATGAACATGCAGGCACGGCAAAAAAATCAGCATTTAACTATACACAATTAGTGATGGGTATGATTGGAATATTTGTATATGTAGGCGTTGAAGTTTCTACCGCCAGTAATCTGCCCGAATTTATGAAGCAGAAAGTAAACATGCCAACTGAAAGCATTGCTCCTTACATATCATTATACTGGGCCAGCTTAATGATAGGCAGGTGGACGGGTTCGGTAGGTGTTTTCGATGTATCAAAAGGTACGCTCCAAATATTAAAATTTGTAATGCCTTACTTAGCGTTTGGCGTATTTCTGCTTGTTAATAAAATTGCCAACCACGATCTTACTCCTTTTTATATTTATGCAGTTGTAATTGTAGCTATGATAATCGGCGACATATTAAGCAAGGGCAACCCTGCAACACAATTATTGCTTTTTTCGGCCATGGGAATTATTGCCTTGTTAATTGGAATATTTACAGGAGGCATGACAAGCGTTTACGCATTTATCAGCGTTGGTTTATTTTGCTCTACTTTATGGCCTTGTATTTTTACACTTGCTGTTGCTGGCTTAGGAAAGCATACCAACGAAGGTTCGAGCCTGCTTATTATGATGATTATGGGCGGCGGTTTTATCAGTCTTTTGCAGGGCTATCTTGCAGGCGATAACCTGTTAGGGATACAGATGTCGTACATAGTGGGTGTACTTTGTTTTGCTTACCTTGCTTTTTATGCAGTTAAGGTAAAATCTGTTTTAAAAAGCCAGGGAATTGATTATGATACAATTTCAGAAACCGACCTTAAAAAAGCACATTAATAATGACTAAACGATTAGACCAATATGCCATAGGTATTGATATTGGCGGAACCGGTACCAAATACGGTCTCGTAAATCACCGGGGAGACATCTCGAACAGAGGCAGCGATATACGAACTAATGAATACGAAAAGGTAGAAGATTTTGTAGAAGATCTTTGCAGGGTATTAAAACCGTTGATAGATGAAGTTGGAGAAGAAAAAATAAGAGGTATAGGCATTGGTGCACCTAATGGTAACGTATATAGCGGCACTATTGAATATGCTCCTAATTTGCCGTGGGAAGGAATTATACCGCTTGCTAAACTGGTTTCAGATAAATTTAATTTACCCTGTTCTTTAACCAACGATGCTAATGCTGCTGCAGTAGGAGAAATGATGTATGGCGCCGCAAGAGGGATGCGGGATTTTATAATGATCACCTTAGGTACAGGTGTTGGCAGCGGCATTGTAGCAAACGGTCAGCTTATATATGGGCATGATGGATTTGCAGGCGAATTAGGTCATACAATAATACGACCTGGCGGTCGTGAACATGCTGGCACCGGAGCATTGGGATCGTTAGAAAGTTATGCATCGGCAACAGGTATTACTTTAACTGCCCGTGAAATGTTGCAGCAGTCAGATAAAGAAAGCTTGTTACGTAACCACAAACCCGAAAAGATAGACGCCAAACTTGTATTCGATTGTGCCAAACAAGGCGATGAAATTGCTCAGGAAGTTTACCGTTTTACAGGGCAAATATTGGGTGAAGCTTTAGCTAACTTTATTATGTTTTCTTCACCCGAAGCCATTATATTATTTGGTGGTGTAATAAAAGCAGGCAGCCTTATAATAAAACCAACTAAAGAACACATGGAAAAAAACCTGCTGCCTATATTTCAAAATAAAGTAAAGCTTGTACTAAGCGAATTAAAAGAAGCAGATGCAGCTATTTTAGGAGCAAGTGCATTGGTATGGGAAATGAAAACCCAAACTGTCTAAACCGTGATTTATGGGATTTGTGAGATGTCTGAACCCGGATTTATGGGATTTGTGGAAGATGGGTTTAGTAGAATTCCAATTCTCTTTGTGAAACTTTGCCCCCTTGGTGCCTTCCGATAGCCCGATAGCTATGGGGGAAGTGGTTCAAAATGAAAAAGTTATTTTATGCAAACGACTAATGCTAACTCCCCTTTAGGGGTTGGGGGCTTGAAAGATATACATATTCTCATTCCAACGTATAAAAGATTAAAAGCGCTCGCAGTTACATTAACCAGCCTTTATTATCAAACAGAAAACAGTTTTGACATTGTTATCTCTGATCAATCCACCGAAGATGAATTAAGCAACGACAACTCCATTCAAACCATAAAAAGGTTGCTTGAAAACCGGGGTAACAATGTTACCATTTTGCGCAACCTGCCACCAAAAGGAATGGCGCATCAACGCCATTTTTTGCTCGAACAATCATCTTCACCTTACAGCCTATTTTTAGATGACGACCTAATTCTTGATGCCCACGTAGTGAAGAATATGAAGCACATACTTCAAACAAAAAACATTGGCTTTGTTGGTTGTGCGGTAATAGGGTTGAGTTATCAGCACGATGTACGTCCACACCAGCAGGACATTGAATTTTGGGAAGGCGATATAACTCCTGAAACCATCCTTCCTAAAAGCGCTCCCTGGGAAAGATACCGCTTACACAATGCGGCAAATCCCTTTCATGTTGAAAAAAAGTTTAACGCGACAGCAGATAAACCAATCCCATATAAAGTAGCATGGGTTGGCGGTTGCGTAATGTATGATACAGAAAAATTGTATGATGTTGGCGGCTTTTCTTTCTGGAAAGACCTGCCCGAACAACATTGCGGCGAAGATGTACTTGCCCAGCTAAGGGTAATGAAAAAATATGGTGGCTGTGGCATCATACCAAGCGGTGTTTATCACCAGGAATTAGAAACAACAGTGCCGGACAGAAAAGTAAACGCACCGGAATTTTTACAAATCTAACAGCAATTAAATGAACCTGATAACTGATAATGAAACTACACCTGTCGTTTCGGTAATAATGCCAACGTTTAAGCAAGAGAAGTTTATACGAAGGGCTATTGCCTCTTTACTTGCTCAATCTTTAACCGGTTGGGAATTGATTATTATCAACGACGGCTCACCCGATACCACTGAAGATATTGTTGAAGAATATTTATCGGATGAGCGGATCAGGTATTATAAAAACAAGCACAATGCTGGGTTAGGCGCGTGTTTAAATTTTGGTATTTCAAAAGCTAATGCACCTTATATAGCTTACCTTCCATCCGATGATGTAATATATAAAGATCATCTGCAGAGTTTATACGATGCCTTGCAGCAAAACACAAATGCAGTTTTAGCTTATTCATCTGTTCGTCATCATTATAACCGGGCTGCAGATGGCATAGTAAATGACCAGTGGCTGCAACTTGTGCAGGCCATGCATAAAAAAATCGAAGAGCTTTGGACGGAAAGAAAGGAACTTGAAAGCGACGACTTGAACCATTTGTTCTGGAGTAAGCTAAGTGGCGAAAGCATCCACACAGCCAAGCTCACCTGCGAATGGGTAGATCATCCCGAACAACGGTATAAGATCATGCAGGAGCCTGTTGGGGGCATCAATACTTTCCGTTCTTATTATCATGTAACAGCGCCTTTACGTTATCATACTACCAAAGGCAACTTTATGGATGAAGTTAACCGTTACTCTTCTTACAGAGAACGGCCTTCTACCCCAACTAAAAAGAAAGGTTTAAAAATATTGCTGGTTGGCGAGCTGGCTTATAATGCGGAGCGCGTATTGGCATTAGAAGAGAAAGGTCATAAATTATACGGCTTGTGGATGGAGCAACCTTATTGGTATAATTATGTTGGCCCTCTCCCCTTCGGGCATGTGGAAGACATATCAGCCAAAAACTGGAAAAAAGAAATAAAACGGATAAAGCCTGATGTTATTTATGCTTTATTAAACTGGCAAGCTGTACCCATTGCTCATAAAGTTTTAAATGCCGATCTGGGTATTCCTTTCGTGTGGCATTTTAAAGAAGGCCCGTTTATATGCCTTGAAAAAGGAACATGGAACGAACTGATAGAACTGTACCAAAAAGCCGACGGAAGGATTTATACAAGCGAAGAAATGAAGTGGTGGTTTGATGAATTCTTAAGCAAAGAAAAACAATCGTTAGACTTTGTAATGGATGGTGATCTTCCTAAGAAAGACTGGTTTCAAAAGGAGCAGTCTCCTTTGCTGTCAGATAAAAGTGATGGAGAATTTCATACAGTCGTTCCGGGCAGGCCGATTGGTTTACATCCTCATAATGTGGTTGAACTGGCAGAGCAAAAAATACACTTACACTTTTACGGCGACTTTACACACGGCCAATGGAAAGAATGGATAGAAAAAACAAACCGGATGGCTCCTGGCTTTCTCCACATTCATCCTAATGTTGACCAGGAAAATTGGGTGCAGGAATTTTCGCAGTACGATGCAGGCTGGCTGCACTTTTTTCAAAGTGAGAATAACGGCGAATTAAGAAGATCCAATTGGGATGATTTAAACATACCCGCACGTATGGCAACACTTGCCCTATCGGGAGTGCCAATGCTGCAAAAAGATAATACAGAACATATTGTAGCAACACAATCATTGGTTAAAAGATTGAATGTTGGCCTGTGTTTTAAAAACATGGCAGAGTTAGGACAGCTAATGAGAGACCGTGAGTTAATGGTCCAACTAAGAAATAATGTTTGGCAACAAAGGCACCTGTTTACGTTCGATCATAACGTTGATTCGTTAATTCAGTTCTTTAAAGCAGTAATTAATAAAAGAGGCAAACTAAAGAAGAAAGATAAAAAAGCTGAGACGGTATAATGCCTGTACTGTCGAGTGTTAAGAGTAAGGATGAAGGGACTTAGCAGCATTCAAATCTTTGATAAAAAAAAGAAGTAAAGGAAGCGCTCACTTGTGGTGTTTTATATTCTTCACCCTGTAGCTGATGTTGGCGTAGTGTCTATTTTTTTGAGAGGTATTCTGTTATCGTAAGAATCTTCGTCTTTCCGAATATTTTTAAGGGTGTTGTTTATAATGAGTGCTTACCCATTCGCTAAAAAGTAGTTCACTCTCTCCCAATTTTTAATACATTAATTTGCATCAAAATAATTAATCTCCTTTAGGGTTTAAGGGTATGAAATATTACATTATAGCAGGAGAAGCAAGCGGCGATCTGCACGGCAGTAATCTTATAAAACATATATATCAATTAGATAAGCAGGCAAACATCCGTTGCTGGGGGGGTAATTTAATGCAGGCTGAAGGTGCAACTGTTGTAAAGCATTATAAAGACCTTGCTTTTATGGGCTTTGTTGAAGTGCTGATGAACCTGCGAACCATCTTAAAAAACCTTGCATTTTGTAAAGCAGATATTCGCTCTTACAACCCGGATATTGTTGTGCTTATTGATTATCCGGGTTTCAACATAAAAATTGCAGAATGGGCTAAACAGCAAAATTTTAAAATCATTTATTATATATCTCCGCAGGTTTGGGCATGGAAAGAACAAAGGGTAAAAACAATTAAGAAATGTGTAGATAAAATGCTGGTTATTCTTCCGTTTGAGAAAGACTATTACAAGAAATGGAATTATAAAGTTGAGTATGTAGGTCATCCCTTAATTGAAGTGATAGAACAGTTTAAGATGAATAACAGGCAACCGGCGAGGGATGACAGACCACGGACGACCGACCTCGGACGACTGACGAAAGACAACGGACAACAGACAACGGACAACAACAATAAACTAATATCTGACAAAAAACTTATAATTGCCCTACTGCCCGGAAGCCGCAAACAGGAGATAAATAAAAAGCTTCCTGTTATGTTGGAGGTAAGTAAATCATTTCCTGGTTTTCAATTTATAGTTGCAAAAGCGCCTGGGCTGCAAGATAATTTTTATGAGCCTTTTATGGCGCCCTACAGTAATGTATCTGCAGTTTGCAACCAAACTTATAACCTGCTTAACCAGGCTTCTGCTGCATTGGTAACAAGCGGAACAGCCACCCTTGAAACTGCTTTATTTAGAGTACCCGAAGTGGTTTGTTACAAAGGAAATCCCATCTCTTACCAGGTAGCCAAAAGGGTGATTAAGGTAAAATACATTTCGCTCGTTAACCTGATAATGGATAAACCGGTTGTAAAAGAATTGATACAGGATGATCTTACTGCTGAAAATTGTATAAAAGAGTTGAAAGACCTTTTGTACAATGACCAGCGCCGTTCGCAATTACAGAAAGATTATACTGATCTTAAAAACCTTTTACTACATGATGGACATGCATCAGCAAACGCTGCTAAAATTATTGTTGACTTTGTAAATAATGTATAAATGGTTGAAGGAATTTTTATTACTCAACCATTATTTTCCTTGTTTCAGTTGTTTGCGAAGTAACTATTTTTAAAAAGTATGCTCCTTTAATAAGCGATTGCACATTTATAAATGTATTATTTACTCCTGCTGCCAGCGATATGGAATTTGTTATTAATGTCTTTCCTGAAATATCAATAACTGATATGTTTGCCTTCTCTGCTTTACTGCTTTCTATCTGCATATTTAGTCTTCCTTTTGCAGGAAGGGGATAAATGCTTACATAAAAATTACCGCTGTTGATTAAAGTTTTTACAGGGCTATATTCAAACTTTCCGTCTTTGTCAATCATCTTTATGCGATAATAGTTAATACCTGTAAAGGGCTTCTCATCAGTAAAATTATATTTGCTTAAACCGGCATTCATTTTGCCAATGCTGCTATAATCTTTGCCGTTCGGGCTTCTTTCTATTTCAAACCTGTCAATATTTATTTCCTGTACTGTAGTCCATTCCAATAAATTGGTTTTTCCATCTCTTTGTGCAATTAGGGTTAACAGCTTCAATGGTAATACAATTATGCTGTAACGGGCTAATGCAATACTGCTACCAGCCTGACCAGCTAAAACTATTTTACCATCCGCTTGTAAAGCAGAAGCATAAGCTATGTCCGAAGTCCCAAAGAAGTCTGTTGTGTCTATTCCGTTTCTGCCAAAACTACTGTCAAGTTTTCCGTTAGATAAGTACTTGGCGATAGCAAAGTCACGGTTTGAACCTTGAGCAGCATATCCTGAAACAAAAAGATTTCCCAATTGGTCTGCAAGTATATCATTGGCTAAACCACTTATACTATGTACGGTGGTAATAACCTTTCCACCTGAACCAAAGGTGCTGTCTAAAGAGCCATTCACTTTATATTTAGCCAGAGCAAAAGTTGCTGGTGAAGCTAAATTGTACCCTGTTAATACAATTGAACTGTCAGGCAAAACAACCAACCCCATTGCATTTTCAACTTTGTTGTTATTAACATTACCATTAAAATCTGTTTTTACAACACCGTTAGTACCAAAAGAATTATCTAACCTACCATTCGGTAGAAAACGCAGTAATGCAAAATCCCCAATGTAGAACCAATTCTCTATTTGCCCGGACACTAATATCTTTCCGTCTTTGGCTAATGCCATATCAGTAATCCTTTCTACATCATTTACATATCCTTCGAATTTTCCATTAACTCCAAATGAACTATCAATAGAACCATTTGAATTAAATTGTACCAGGACAGGAATATTTTCAAAAGTTGGTTTTCCTACTGTACCCCCGGTCAATATTTTACCATCAGGTTTAATCAGCAGTTTTTTTAACTCTCCGGTTCCGTTCGACATTTTTACAACAGTTATTCCATTCTTTCCAAAAAGACTGTCTATAATACCATCCATATTATACCTAACAATTGTATAACCACTGTCTATAAAAAGATTTGTACTGAAATTATATGCTGAACCCCCAGCAACAATTTTACCATCGGCCTGAATTGCAATGCTTGATATTGAACTTCTGTCTTTTAGCCTGGTAACCACTTTACCGCCAGTACCAAAAGTATTATCAAGGCTACCATCAATATTGTAACGAACAAGAGCGAAATAATTTCTACCTGCCTCAGTCGTACTTCCTCCAACTACTATCTTACCATCAGGTTGGATAGCAATATCATTAGCTACAGAAGTTTCATTTATTGGTGTTACTACCTTGCCACCATTTCCGAACGTAACATCCAACATACTTCTTTGTGAAAAAAGGGGAGACATAGCGATGAAGAAAGTGGCAGTAAGGATGAATAAAAGTATTCTCATAACATAATTTTAGAATTGAAGAAATAAAAGGTTTTAAAATTTAATCTCTTAAAGTTATGATATTTTGACATTACCGAAAATAAAAAAGAGGCTGCCTCAAAAGATGAGAAAGCCTCTTTTTAATAACTTAAGAAACACTTATTGAACCCACAAATTATCAGGATACTCTCCCGAGTTAACCAGCTTACTAATACTTGCCTGAACTGACGGTGCATCTTCTTTATAAGTTACCCCAAACCACTGTGCCTGTGTTGGTATAACTTTAATAACGCCCATTCCTGATTTTGTATATTTATCTGCAACAATCGGTATAAAAAATTCTGCCTTAGGGTTATTCATATTTGCGTCTGCAAACTCATGAAAGAGATTTTCGGTTACCGGAAATATGCCGGGATGAAATCCCCAGAAGTTCATACTAACGCTGCTGTCTTCACTTACTTCGTGCAAACCGCTTTCATCTTCGTAAGTAATCTTGCCTTGCTCGTTGCGGTAAATTTTTGTACGCTCACTTATTGAAGTTAAATTTCCGTTTTCATCAACTTCACATACGCCCCGACTAACACTTCCATTTTCGCTAAGGGTTCTTTTTAATTCATAACCTATAATACATTGTGTTTTTTCATCAACCTGGCCCGTTAAAAAATCATAGGCTTTTTTAAAAGCATCTCTTCCATAAAAGTCATCGGCATTAATTACAGCAAAAGGTTCTTTCACAGCATCTTTACAACATAATACGGCATGGGCTGTTCCCCACGGTTTTGTTCTGTCTGCCGGAACCTGTTTATCTCCAATATAAGAATCAAGGCTTTGATAAACATAATCTGTTGCAATCTTTCCTTTCAGCTTCGGCTCAAAGATGTTCTTAAAGTTTTCAGCAAAGTCTTTACGAATAATAAAAACGACTTTACCAAAGCCTGCCCTTATTGCATCATATATGGAGTAATCCATTATGGTTTCGCCCGAAGGACCGAACGATTGAATCTGTTTCATACTTCCATACCGACTTGCCATACCGGCGGCTAAAATAACTAAGGTTGGTTGCATACATTTTTTTTAAACTTTGCGAAACTACTCCATACTGCTTATGCAGCAAATAATTTTTTAATGAGATAAAATAATGCCGGTGGATTTTAATGTAATAGATATTCAACACATTGATGCTGCATGGCTGCAACAGAAAAAAATTTCGCTTGATGTTTTAAGGCTCGATAAAATGCACGAGGTAGTGAGCGGCAACAAATGGTTTAAATTAAAATACTACCTGCAGCAGGCAGAGGCAAACAATAAAACAACGATTGCAACTTTTGGCGGCGCATGGTCTAACCATATTATTGCCACTGCATTCGCCGCACAAGAAGCAGGCTTAAAAAGCGTGGGAATAATACGCGGCGAAAAGCCGGCAATACTTTCCGAAACATTACAACTCGCTTTAAACTTTGAGATGAAATTGATCTACGTTACACGCGACCAATACCGGCACAAGAAAGCATTGGTAGAAGCTTATGAACATGAGAATTGGTTTTGGATAAGCGAAGGCGGCTATGGTGCTACCGGCGCTGACGGAGCTGCTGATATGCTTACAACAATTGATACCTCTCATTATACTCATATCATAGCTGCCGTTGGTACAGGAACTATGCTTGCCGGACTGATATTATCTTCAACAAAAAGCCAGCAGATAATTGGCATAAGCAGCATGAAAGGAAACTTAGCTTTAGAAGAACAGGTGCGAAAATTATTACCTGCTGCAGGTATGCAAAAGAACTTTACCATTTTTCACGATTATCATTTTGGCGGATATGGAAAACATCCTCATCAACTCATTGATTTTATAAATGATGCTTACAAGCAGTACCAGTTGCCCCTCGATATTGTTTATACAGGCAAAACCTTTTTTGCCATAAAAGACCTTACAGAAAAATCATTTTTTCAACCAGCCAGCCAAATACTTATGATACATAGCGGCGGACTGCAGGGAAATAAAAGTTTACCACCGCAAGTCTTAGCGTTTTAATAATTCTTCACCCATTATCTTTGCCCGCATTAATTTAAAGTAAGTTGAAAAGATTAGTAAGCCTGGTTATTCTTATATTTTTTGCAGGCAAATCATCAGCACAGGATACTTTACCTCACTTTACAATAGTTGAAAGAGGCGACAAAGTGGTTATCAGTTGGGTAAATCCTTATGAGAAGGTAGCACAATTAAACGTGCAGCGCTCATTCGACGGTGTACGAAACTTTTCTACCATTTATTCTGCCACTTCACCACAATTACCACAAAACGGATTTACTGATATGAGAATGCCTACCAACCGTATTTTCTACCGTATCTTTTATGTACTGGAAGGTGGAGCTTATTTTTTTTCAGTCGTAAAAAGAGTAGGTACAGTAACTGATTACACCGCATCAAGAGATATTAAGAACCCCAATTTTTTCAACGTTAGCGCAAACGATAAACGTATAGTTACCATAAAAATTAAAGACACTACTTACAGTCAAATTCCTGCCTATTCTTTTCGCGCTTTCAGGGATAGTGTATTGAGGCTTACAAAAGATACTTTATTTGCAGTGAATGATTCCCTGGTAATGTTAAACCCATACGTAGCAAGAGAAGCTTTCAGGGCTTCAATGTATGTGTTTGTAAACAGGGATGGTCTTATAAATCTCTCCCTGCCTTTGGGGAACGACAGAAAATACCTGCTTAAGTTTTTTGAAGAAAATGGAACACCCCTTTTCGAAATAAATCAACTCAAAGAATCACCGCTTATTCTTGATAAATCTAACTTTATACATGCTGGTTGGTTTTTGTTTGAATTGTATGAAGACAATAGACTGAAAGAAAAAAACAGGTTTTATGTGCCCAGGGATTTTTAGCAGCAGTTGTATTGGAGTTTGTGGTTTGTAGTTTTTAGTTTGTAGTTTTTACAGCTTGTAGTTTTTACAGTTTAAGACGAAATATATGGCTACAATACAAAGGTTTGAAGACTTAGAAGTATGGCAAAAGGCGAGAGTTTTAGCAGCTAAAATTTATGCAATTTCTTTTATAGACCTGTTTTCAAAAGTCTTTAGGATGAAAGACCAAATGAGCGGATGGTGTGGTTCGATAATGGATAATATTGCAGAAGGATTTGAAAGAAGCAGTAAGCTTGAGTTTATTAATTCATTAAGTATTGCTAAAGGGAAGCCGGAGAATTAAAGTCACAACTTTACAGGTGCCCGCATGTTGCTTATATTACCCACGAAAAGTTTAATAAGCTTTATTCTTCCGCTGATGAAATTACAAGGATGATCACAAGCCTTATTTCTTACTTAAACAAAAGTGAATTAAAGGTCAGAAATTTAAAAATCGTTAGTAATGCCCGAAGAAAGTATCATTGATCAACTACAAACTACAAACTACAAACTACAAACTATACTTGTAGGTATAATAATGGGCAGCGACAACGATCTTCCGGTAATGAAAGCTGCTGCAGACATACTAAAAGAATTTGACATAGCTTTTGAACTAACTGTTGTATCTGCACATCGTACGCCGGTTCGAATGGTTGAGTATGCAGGCACTGCAAAAGAAAGAGGACTTAAAGTTATTATTGCAGGTGCCGGTGGCGCCGCTCATCTTCCCGGGATGATTGCCGCAATAACCACTTTACCTGTTATTGGTGTTCCGGTTAAATCTTCAAATAGCCTTGATGGTTGGGACTCTATTTTATCAATCTTACAAATGCCAAACGGAGTTCCGGTAGCAACCGTAGCTTTAAATGCAGCTAAAAATGCCGGAATACTGGCGGCACAAATTTTGGCTACTTCCAATAATAAATTATCTGAGAAACTTACGGCTTATAAACACGAACTTCAAAAAGGGGTTGATGAAAAAGTTGCTCAGCTTTTATCTGCTGGCTGGAATAACAGTTTTGATAAGTTGTAATATGGATCGTAATAAGGGTAGATGAAATTTATCCTTTGAATGTCAGGGTGAGCTTGTCAAACCCTTGATTTGAATGTAAGGGTGAGCTTGTCAAACCCTTGATGAGCATAGATACTAATGCCAAACAACTTTTCAATAAGCTCAAGGTGACATGCCTTTCGATAAGCTCAAGGTTGACATGCCTTTCGACAAGCTCAAGATAGGCAAGCGTTAATCATGATTAGGTAAAGTAAGCAAAGCAAATTGCTGCTC